>JAEEGL010746610.1_pt1 | contig 25838 bp, 22 predicted proteins | sample 9134231 | NCBI WGS metagenome assembly JAEEGL01 (sample SAMN16246548, study PRJNA631951) | gut metagenome | biome: gut microbiome; feature: rumen; material: fiber-attached | host: Bos | place: Iran: Karaj | collected 2018-10 | reverse complement strand
ACAAAAGAATGACTGCCAGATCTAAACTTGAAAAATCGATCTCTGGATGGGGTGATGCAATAGTCTGGGAGGAGTTTCACAAGTCCTCTGATTTCCCTATTTTGTGGAACTAGTCACCAACACGTTTTGTCCTATAACCCTAAAAAAGTCGCTGATCTGTATAAAAAAGCCCTGAATTCACTGGATTTCAGGGCTTTTGTTTTTTACGTATTTCATTTTCCGTATTTGAGTTTAAGCACCAGCCTAAGAACATTTTTTGCAGTTCGCCGAAGCTCTCCTTTTGTTATACCGTCCTCAAGGCCCAGTGTCTTTCTAAGGCTCCTGTCGGCCTTATATTTTTTTGCCATATGGCCGAAATCTCCTGGCATCAGAACATCCACCTGAGCCCTCACCCGGTAAGCGTTGTTCCTAAGCAGCGGGAACTCAGGACTTTTTGACTTCTGCATCCACCAGTCGGTTATAACTGTTCCCTCATAGCCCCACTCTTTGCGGAGTACCGTGGTCACAAGGTCGTAATTGTAGTGACTCCAGACACCATTGATCTTGTTGTAGCTGGTCATTATTGTAAGCGGATGGCTTTCTTTGACTGCTATCTCAAAGCAGCGGAGATATATCTCACGCAGCGCCCTTTCTGACACTCTTGAATCGTGAACATTTCGCCTTGTCTCCTGATTGTTGCAGGCAAAATGCTTGGGACAGGCAGCATGAGCTGCGCTCTGAACGCCCCGGATGACGGCTGCCGCCATCTTTCCCGTAAGCAGCGGATCCTCAGAAAAATACTCAAAGTTTCTTCCGCCCAGGGGATTCCTGTGAATGTTCATGCCGGGGGCAAGCAGAATATCTACACCGTAATGCCCCATCTCCTCACTGATTGTTGAATACAGGCTTTCTGTAAGAGCTGTATCCCAGCTGCAGGCCAGCGCCGTTCCGCTGGGCAGAAGGCTGCAGTATCGCCTGAGCCTGAGGCCCGACGGACCATCAGCAGTTATCAGCGGCGGGACGCCTTTCTTTTGCAGGCTTGGAATTATGCCGCCAAAGGAACCTGCATTTCCCTCAACGCCCAGGCTGCTGCCCATCATGCCGTGGCCTCTGGTAAGAGCCTCGAGCTCATCGTCCGAGAGACTTCCGACAAACTCATCAAGAGAAAGTCCACCCTCTGCCACAGATGACAGCGACAGGTTCTCCGCTCCGGAAGATGCTGTTTCCTCCGGCAGCCTCTCCAGTATGCGCTTCTTCAGTTCAACATCGCTTGTAAGCACGGGCTCGCACTGTTCTGTTACAAGCTCGTCTTCCAATGTAAAAGAGCCACATTCGGTAAAGTTTAGCTGTCCCGCATCAGCATTCGTTCCATCGCTTATAAAGAAGCTATACAGCCCTGCTTCCATGACAAAAGCGCTGCGGCTTTCGTCATAGGAAGATAGGCTCTTAAGGCTGCAGGAAAGCAGTATCTCCTGTTCCTCTCCCGGCGCCAGTTCCATAGTCTTTTCAAAAGCTGCAAGCACCCTTACCGGCTTACCAAGCCTGCCTTCAGGAGGACAGCACCAGAGCTGGATAACATCCTTCCCTGAGGTCTTGCCTGTATTTCTTACCCTGACGCGTACGCGGACCGCTCCGTCTGCATCGCAGTCTGCAGTCTTATCATGCGCAAAACTTACATTTTCAATTTCAAAAGCCGTATAGGAAAGCCCGTATCCGAAGGGATACAGAACCCTGTCCGGAGCAAATTTGTCAAAATGCCTGTAGCCAACGTAAATGCCCTCTGCGTAATCGTTATATAGCCTGCCGCCGAAATTCGCGCTGCTCGGATAATCTTCCCAGCGCAGAGCGATACTATCCGAAAGCCGTCCTGAAGGACTCATCTTTCCCAGAAGGACCTCCGCCGCAGCGTTTCCGCTCTCCATGCCGCCCTGCCACGCAATCATAACTGCAGAGAGCCTGTCTCCGTATTCCGGGATCCAGGACATATCCATTACGCTTCCTATATTGAGCAGCACTGCAGTCCTTGGAAAAGCAGTGCACACCGCATCAAGAAGAGCCTGCTCCTCATCTGTAAGATAATAACTGCCTTTAGTAAGAGTATTCTCGCGGTCCTCGCCCGCAGCCCTACCTATAACCACAAGAGCAGCATAGGAGCTCTCTGCTGCTTTAGCTGCGGTCCGGGGACTTACAGGCATCTCGGGATGGCTCATAGGCCAGTGACCCCACCAGCCATGGTCCGCCTTATGATCCTTATGTGCAGTCCAGTCGGTGTATATGCCCAGCAGTTCCCGGTTCAGCCTTGCGCCGCAATTCTGCAGTCCGTCAACAAGATTGACATAATACGGAGCGTGAACGTCTCCCCCGCTTCCGTAGCCCACATGGAACCAGTCCATCTGACAGCGTCCGAAAACTGCAAGCTCCTTTTCTGCATCAAAAGGCAGCAGCCCGTCGTTTTTTAACAGCACGCAGCCTTCAGCCGCCGCCTGCCTGGCCAGCTCCGGCATGCCGGGGGTAACATAACGCTCGCCCTCCGCTGTCAGCTCCTCCTGCATCAGACCGCTTCCCATAGCTTTATCCACGACCCACTGCGCCGCCTTGCCAAATCTTCTTTTTATCTTTTTAATTAACATGCTCATGTCAGACCTCTTTCTTCAGAATAAATAATATCACAAATGCAGAGCCTCAACTCTTTTTTATGTGGTACAATAACAAATCGAGGTGACAAGATGTCTGAACGCAAACCGGACCAGGATCTTAAGACCGGGATCCTGCAGTTCATAAAATTCAATCTGGCCAGCCTGCTAATTACAGCAATACAGCTTCTTCTGGCAAATCTGCTGCCGCTGTTTTTTGATGGCATAGAGCTGCTTCTGCCTCAATTCCTTCGTCCTGTCTTCGACCCGGCTTTTCTGTTTGGCGGACCGAGCCGCTATGTGATAGACGGAGTTGTCACCTGGGGATATGTGCTGCCCTTCTTCCTTTCAAATTTTATTGCTAATATCTTCGGATATTTCATAAACATGAAAGCAACCTTTAAAGGCGAAGGAACAAAGGCAGGGCTGGCTTTTTATCTGATAGTTCTGATGGCCCTTATCCTTTTCTCGACCTGGCTCCAGGGCTTTATCACTGCAAAGCTGGCGGCGGGAAGTCTTGCAAAGCTTTCAAGGACAATTGCAGCCATGGCTGCAGGTTTCATACAGATGGCCGTACTGTTTCCGCTGGAAAAATACGTGCTGTTCAAAAATCAGAGGTGAAAAATGCCTAAGGTAAGCATTATAGTGCCGGTATACAACGGCGAAGAACGGCTGGAACGCTGCGCATACAGCATCCTGGATCAGGATTTTAAGGATCTGGAGCTTATACTGGTTGACGACGGGAGCCGCGACAATTCAATAGGTCTCATGCGGGAGCTCGCCCATGCTGACAGCAGAGTAATAGCCCTGCACAAGGAAAACGGAGGCGTCTCATCTGCAAGAAATGCAGGTCTTGAGCTCGCCTCAGGAGAATATATACAGTTCTGCGACGTAGATGACTGGGTGACCGAGGGTTCCACAAAGCTTCTTGTTGAAGCTATGGAACGGGACGACACTCAGATGGTCATCGCGGATTTTACCAGGGTGATGGGTTCTGCCGAAGCCGAAAAAGGCGCAATTAAGACGCCTGGTGTTATCTCCCGCCGGAAATACGCAGACGAAATGATGCTGCACCCTGCAGACCTTTACTATGGTGTTTTATGGAACAAACTCTACCGCAGGGATATAATAGAAAAGCATCAGCTCAGAATGGATGAAAACATAAGTCTCAGCGAGGATATGATATTCAACCTGGAATACCTCATCCATGTAAACAGCATTTCCGTGGTGAAGGAAAGCGTTTACAACTACAACTACACAAAAGGCTCTCTGGTCGAACAGAGCTTCAATCCGTCGAAAGTCATCAGGATGAAAACTCAGGTAATAGAATACTACAATGAGTTCTTTAAACAGACTTTCGATATAATAGGATACGAGGAGCGGAAACCCCTGATCTACGGATATCTGCTGGCAGTGGGCACCGACTCGCTTGCGCTGCCTTCCGCAGATGAGCTTGTAAAGGACATAGTAAAACGGATCCACTGAAGGATCCGTTTTTTGGTGCCTGGGACCGGGGTCGAACCGGTACGATGTTGCCACCGGGGGATTTTAAGTCCCCTGCGTCTGCCAATTCCGCCACTCAGGCATTTATGGACCGCAGGCATAGGCCTGAAGCTTTTACTTACAAATTGAGCGAAGCTTTGGAAGCTTCGCTCATGATTTGGCTCCGGAGGTGAGGCTCGAACTCACAACCTATCGGTTAACAGCCGAGTGCTCCGCCATTGAGCTACTCCGGAATATCGTCTGTTCTTAACGACTTCAATATATTAGCTCAAAACCATGCGCCTGTCAAGCACAAAAGAAAAGTTTTAGCCATTCATTTACCACATATTTTATATCATGACGGAACTCAGATATTCGGTGATATACTGTACAGCCTTCTCAAAGGCTTTGCCCTTGAACCCATGCTTTGCTCCGTTAATGACGAAATAATCGTTATCGGGATAGCTTTCGGCGGCTCTTTCGGAATATGAGATAGGAACCGTATTGTCCGCGTTGCCGTGCAGAATAAGGGTGCGCCTCGTATAAGCTGCGCTCTTCCTGTACGGATCTATGTCCCAGATATCGCGGTAGAATATCTGTCCTGCGTCCAGCCAGCGGTATCTGCAGGCTTCGGGAACTTCGCCGAGGCTTCCGAACATGTTGTGTATATCGTCGAAAATTACAAAAGCCGGATAGCAGAGTATAAGAGCCCTGACCATTTCAGGAAGATCCGCTGCTGTAAATGCGCTGGCGACAGCTCCCATGCTCTCGCCAAACAGAGCTATCCTTTCGGGATCAACAAAATCCCAGCCGGCAGCGGCCTTCAGAACGGTCTTAAGTTCCCCGGTCTCCGTCATTATGGACATTTCCCTGGTGCTTCCGCCGCTCATCTTCCCCCCGCCGCCGTAAAACTCAAGGCAGCAGCAGGCTATGCCCTTGGTGACAAGGTCCAGAGCATAGGCTTCGCAGGCAGTGTAATCGTCATCCATACCGTGGCTGAGTATGACAAGAGGCAGTTTTTCTGCTTTTCTGTCTCTTGGGATATACTGTTTGCACCAGATCCTGTGATCTTTGGCCTCCACAAATACTATGCGGCTGTCCCATGCATACTCGGGCTTCAGAGCAGCACATAAAGAGTCCTCAACGACTCTGTAAGCCGGAGCATAGGCTTCTTTGTATGCGCCGCTGTGGGATACCATCGGGTACCCTTCTGCTTCGTAGTCCTTAAGATATGCATCAAGAGCCTCTTTGCTAAACCCGAAACCAAAGCTTTCAAACTCCGCTAAAAGCAGCTCCAGCTTGGATCTGAAGCTGCTGCGGCTTCCAAGATGGATCCGGGCGGAGGATACAAAAACATCGTTTATAAGCTCAGGGCTAAGTTCCTGGGCATCTTCTGATGACAAGTATAGCCTGGAAGTTCCATTCCCTATGGGTTCAAACAGAGCTTCGCCGGTCGCCTTTACATCTTTTAATTCATTCTTAAGCCGCTTCAGAGAGCGTTCGGGGTCTGAAACAAGGTGTCCGCCCCCGAACTCGTTCTGATATATGAGCTTGACTGCATCGCAGGGCTGCATTTTCGGGTATTTTGCTGCATGAGCTTTTATTATATCTTTGAGTTCCATGGGTCGTTGTCCGTATCGTAAAGTATAAGCGGCATCGCGTTCAGCTTATCCAGGGACACAAGGCGGTAATCCGTACCATCGATAATGCCCTGAGGACCGTTAGCGAATGCTTTTTCGCTGTGAAGGTGACCGTAAACCGCAATATCGGTGCCGGTCGCCTTGATTATTTCCATAAAGTCGGAGCTTTCGCTTCTGGGATTTGAAGGCGGATAATGGGTCATGCAGATAGTAAAACAGTCTCTGATCCCTGCTTCTTTTTTCTTGCGCTTAAGATCGTCTGCGGACATCTGCAGTCTGAGAAGCTCTCTCCTGTATATTTTTCCGTCTTCCTCAGCTCTGAATTCGCTGTCTCCGGGGCAGAGCCAGGCTCTGCTTCCGTATATGCCGATGCGGTGCTCCGCATCCAGCCAGCTGTCATTCTGAAGGAATTCTATGCTTTGGAAAAGCCCTCTCATCTTTTTCATGGAGCTCCACCAAAGGTCATGGTTTCCCCTCAGAAGAAGCTTCTTTCCGGGCATGGAGTCAAGCCACGCCAAATCCGGCAGTGCATCCTGAAGATGCAGCGCCCAGCTGATGTCTCCGGGGATAAGCACCAGATCGGACTCGCGGACGATGTACTCCCAGTTTTCCCTGAGTCTGTCCACATAGCCTATCCAGGCGCCGCCGAAGAGCTCCATGGATTTGTTTATGCCTTCACCAAGTGAAAGGTGAAGGTCCGCGATAGCAATAACTCTCATATTTAAGTTCAGTCAAGATCTACGTCTCTGTCTATTCCTGCCTGCCAGGAACCATCCGACAGCCTGATGGCCGTCTGCGCCATATCTGCGTCCGGGTCCTCCAGACTCTGCACCTGGGACAGCTTCCTCTGAATGGCTCTGGTCCTTGTGCCTACCAGCTTGTCCAGCTCTGCATTGGCCTGATTGAGCCTCTGCTGGGTGCTCAGAAGAACCGCTCCGAACTTGTCAAACTCGGATTTGACTGCATCCAGTACCTTCCATACCTGTCCTGCATTCTTCTGTATGGCCAGAGTCCTGAAACCCATCTGCAGCGAATTGAGAAGTGCCGCCATGGTGGAAGGTCCGGCGATCATGACCCGCTGCTCCCTCTGCAGTGTTTCAAGCAGCCCCAGGTTTACCGCTTCAGCATAAAGTCCTTCAAAAGGCAGGAACATGACACCAAAATCCGTAGTATATGGAGCTTCCACATACTTTTCATGAATGTCCCTGGCCTCTTTTCTTATGACATTTATAAGGTTTTTCCTTGCAGCGGCTATAGCCGCGGAATCTGCGGCATCGTAAGCGTCCATCAGCTGTATGTAGCTGTCTCCGGGGAACTTGGCATCTATCGGGAGAAGCACTGAATCATCCCCTGCCCCGGGCATGCGGACGGCGAATTCCACTTTTTCGCTGCTGCCGGGGACTGTGCTCACATTGGTCAGATACTGATCCGGGGACAATATCTGTTCCAGTATTGCTCCAAGCTGTATTTCTCCAAGTATACCGCGGTTTTTAACATTTGACAGCACTTTTTTAAGATCCCCCACGCTGCCTGCCAGTGTCTGCATCTCGCCAAGCCCCTTGTAGACCTGGTCGAGACTCTCCCTGACCGCCGAGAAGGATCTGCTCAGACGCTCTTCCAGAGTCTGCTGAAGCTTTTCGTCGACAGTAGCCCGCATCTTATCCAGCTGAAGGTCCACAGACCCCCGCAGGTACTCCATTTTCTTGTCTATCTGTATGGTATTGTCCGTGAGCGCCTTGTTTATGGTACCCATGCCAAGCTGCAGACTCTGAGTCAGCTCCTGGCGCATGCTCTGCTGACTCTGCATGCTGCGTTCCAGATCCCTGCGGCTCTCTTCTATGTCCCTTCTGGCATCGTCGAGAGCATCCTTAAGCCTGGCATTGTCATCCCTGCTCTTTGAAAGCTCCCGCCTCAGCTGCTTTATCAGCCTGAATGTGGTGAAAAAGAGCAGCAGCATCAGAAGGATCAGAAGCGCGCAGAGCCCGATGATCACATAATCGTTTATTTTAGTACTGTCGAATACCATTCCGGCCTCCCATATCGATTAATAATAGCATAGCTATGTAAAATATACAAATATGATGTATCCTTGCTCCGCAAGTTTATGAACGAATGTCAATATACCTGCAGGCATTGTATTCCATTGTCGTTTTTAGTATAATACGAAAAGCAGTACAAAAGTCTGCACAGTCAAAAGGAAAAGGGATCATGAGATTAAAGAGAGTTCTGTTTTTGTGTCTGTTATGTCTGGTCTTCTCGGCCATCAGCATCCATGCAGCCATGCTGGATGAGTACAATTACGCAGATATTTATTACAACGGAAAACTGATAAGCAGCAAGGCGTGCACCATAAAGGGCAACGTCTACATTGAGATCGACACGCTGGAGGAGTTGGGAGACTGCAGCGCATTTGAGATAGACCGTGATGCGGCTAAGATATTCATCTGGCCGGAAAAGCTCGATGCCCAGTTCGGAGACTCAGTCACCACAGCTTTTATACAGAAAAACGCCGGGCGCTGCTACATTCCGTTTAAGAACATACAGGGAAAAGCTTATGTTTCCCTCAATCTGATACAGCAGATGGCCAAGCTGAGCTTTAAGACCAACAGCGCGGGCAAACTGCTGAATACAAGCTATACTGACATTTCAAGAGTCGATATCAGCTCCTACAGGAGCAATGACATAGGCAAGGTCCGCGCGGACAACTCTCAGGCGGCGGCCTGCCTTTACAGCGACAACGGAGACAATCTCACACTTACTAAAGAAAGCCTTGCATATATACTCGGTGAGACTGTCAGCATGTACAAGATACAGACTGTCGAAGGCCGGGAATGCTATATCTCAAAAAACGATTTCAGCGCGCTGCAGAGCGGCGAGACCATTCCGGATCTGCTTTTTGTTGCGGGCAGTAAAAAGCACAGCAACAGCAAATTCAATCTGGTCTGGCAGAATATAAGCAATTCAGGAGTCAGTCCCCTTCCGCCGGATGCTAACGAGGGCATAGATGTCATCTCGCCTGTATGGTTCAGCCAGGAGGTAAACGGAGACGGAAATGTTAACAATAATGGTGACAAGGGTTATGTGGAGCTTGCCCATGAGCGGGGCTTCAAGGTCTGGGCCACCATAAATAACAGCATGACCACTCCGGGATCCACTAATTACACCACAAAAGTGCTCGCTGACAGCGCTCTCAGGGATAAAACCATTGCTCAGTACCTGTTCTACGCCTGCCTATACGGCGTTGACGGCATCAATGTTGATTACGAGGATCTGAGCAGCCAGGATACAGCTAAAATAAAGACTAATTTTGCGGCTTTCGTAAGCAGGATGTCCGAATACACCAACAGACTGGGGCTTACCCTTTCAGTGGATGTGATGGTCCCAAAGAGCTGGAATCTGAAGCTGTATGATTATGCGGAGCTTGCCAAAGCGGCCGATTACATCTGCGTTATGAGCTATGATGAACATTATTCAGGCAGCACCTACGCGGGCTCTGTATCCAGCCGGGATTTCTACACCGAAGCCATGGAAATAGCGCTGAAATACGTTCCTGCTGATAAGCTGGTCATGGGAATACCCTTCTATACAAGGGTATGGACTGTAGAAGAAAACGGACGGAAGAAGAGTTCCTATGCGGCCAGCATGAAAACAGCCAGAAAGATCATGGATGAGAAACAGCTCGAACCCGAATGGCTGGTTGACATAGGACAATATTATGTAGAATATACTGAAAACGGCGAGATCAAGCGCATCTGGCTGGAGGACAAACGTTCCATAGCAAACCGCCTTAGTTATGTGTATTATTATAAGATCGCCGGAAGCTGCTGCTGGGCTTACGGTCAGCAGGAGGACGGGATACTGGATGTTTTCAAAGCGATCTACAAGGACGGTGCAGCCCCCGGATCCTACAATGATCCCTACTGATCACTCCTCGTAGTATTCCTCACCGGTATCAAGACAAAGCGCGGCAAGCCTTCCGCCGTCAAAGCAGGCTCCGCAATCTATAGCGATATGACCATCAGCCCGGTAGATATAGCCGGGCTTTTCATTTGCCTCTATCAGCTGGGTTGGTGTATGGCCTGTTATGGTGATCACATCGTCAAAATAAGGATGACTGAAATCTGCCTGTTCCCACACTAATTCATCCAGACTGTAGTCCTCAAGAGCCCTGTCGGGGCTGAAATCTGCAAGGCCTGCGTGGACCAGCAGGTATTTCTGCCCGTTAAGCTCCAGCTCCTCGTAAGCGGAAAGATCCTCCATGAAATCAATCACATCCTGCTGAGTTTCAGCATCCAGCATGTAGAATTCATCCATGGTGGTACTGCTGCCGTTCACTCTCCATCGCAGCAGATCCTCCACATTGGTCTCGCTCATGGCATCAATGGATTCATCAGTGATCTCTTTCATCAGGAAGCGCAGGCATTCGAGAGCCATAAGCTCGTGATTTCCGGCAAGGCAGAAGGCATTTGGCATCTGCATGAGCTTCAGCAGACATTTTATCGGATGGGGTCCCCTGTCCACCACATCTCCGAGCACAAAAAGAGTATCTGAAGGCTTGAAAGAGATCTTTTCAAGCAGTCTGACAAACTTTCCGTATTCTCCGTGAATATCTGAAATAACGTAGACAGACATGACGCCTCCTGAAATCAATATAAAACGAAGAAAATCAGGCATCCTCCCGGATACCTGATTTTTGAACTTTCCTGATCAGAATCTGACTAGGCTTCAGAAGGAGCTTCCTCTGCGGGAGCTTCAGCCTTGGCAGCTTCAGCGGCCTTAGCGGCAGCCTTGGCAGCTTCGATCTCTTCTGCTGTGGGGGGCTCGATGCAAGCCTTGATGGACAGGGAGATTCTTCTCTTTTCCTTGTCGATGTCAAGGATCTTAGCGTCGACTTCCTGACCGATAGCCAGTTCGTCAGAGATCTTGTTTACTCTCTTGTGAGCAACCTCGGAAATGTGAACGAGTCCGTCAAGTCCGGGAGCAAGTTCTACGAATGCGCCGTAGTCCTTGATCTGAACTACCTTGCCCTTTACGATCTGGCCGACTTCATACTGCTCGTCGATCACGGACCAGGGTTCGGGATTGTTCTGCTTCATGCCCAGGGAGATCTTACCCTTTTCGGCATTCATGCTGAGGATCTTGACATTGACGATCTGTCCGATGGAGAGTGCTTCCTGAGGATGTCTGAGCTTGCCCCAGGAGATCTCGGAAATATGGAGAAGGCCATCAATTCCGCCGATGTCTACGAATGCGCCGTAGTCGGTGAATCTCATGACTTTACCTTCTACTACATCGCCAACATTGAGCTGACTCCAGATCTCGGCAATCTTCTTGCTCTTTTCCTCGTTAAGGAAAGCCTTGTGGGAGAAGACAGCCTTGTTTCTCTTGACATCAACTCTGGAAACCTTAACCGGCAGGGTCTTTCCGATGTAGTCAGCTGCACTTTCGATGTAATGATCGGAGAGCTGAGAGAAGGGAATGAATCCGGAGACTTCCTTGTAGTTTGCGATTACGCCGCCTTTGACTTCCTTAACAACGGTAACATTGATTACCTCGTCTGAACCGGCCAGGCTGTTTACCTCTTCCCAGTTTTCTCCGGACTGGAGTCTCTTGTTGGAGAGCAGAATGTTTCCGTCGCCGTCATCGGTCTTTACGACCTTGGCCTGGATCTCGTCTCCTTCGTGGAAAGCATCAGTCATTTCCTGACCTTCTTCGAGCGCTGCTTCTTCCTTGGGGAGCATTCCGTCTTTCTTGCATCCCAGATTGATAACAGCATAGTTCTTTGTGACCTGAACTACGGATCCGGTAACTACCTCTCCTCTGCCGGGGAGCTTCAGGGACTTTTCGATCTCGTCCATGAAAGCGGCCATTTCGTTGATCTCTTCGTTCTGATTGGTCTTAGTGATAAGTTCACTCATTGTGGCAATAACCTCCTTAATTATGCGTTCAGGAGCTGAAGCTCCAGCCGCAACGCCTATTTTATTATACTTTTCAATAAGTTTCAAGTCCAAATCATCCGATTTTTCAACGAAAATTACAGATTTGCATGCTTCACTGCAGATCTCGTAGAGTTTTCTTGTATTTGAGCTTCCCTTATCGCCGATAACCACCATAAGATCGGAGCTTTCAGCCAGCTTCATGGCTGCGTCCTGACGCTCCTTTGTAGCCAGACAGATGGTGTCCTCTACCCTCAGATCCGGAACTGTTTCTCTGAATATCTGACTGCATTCAGCGAATTTTGCCTTGGTGATGGTGGTCTGGGCAGCCAGTGTTATGGCCTTGTCCTTGTTGGCCTCAGCCATAGCCCGGGCTTCCTCCGCGGAGTAGACAGCGCCGAGAGCCATGCCCGTGCTTCCCAGTATGCCCTGAACCTCGGGATGAGCTGCATCGCCTATCACGGCGAACCAGCGGCCCTCCTTTTCTGAATCCATGGCAAGCTTATGTATCCTGTAGACCAGAGGGCAGGTCTCATCAACCAGTTCCAGCCCCAGCTCCTTTGCCTTTTTATATGTGGCCTCCGGCTCTCCGTGAGCCCTTATGAGCAGCCTTGCACCGGGCTCCGCCTCCGCAGGATCTGCAATTATCTTAAGACCCTTTTCAGCCAGCTCCCCGGTCACGTTTTTATTGTGGATAAGCTCTCCGAGGCAGTAGAGCTGAACGCCCTCAGCCTTAGCCTTTTCCAGCTGTGCATAAGCTGCATCCACAGCTCTTTTCACGCCGAAGCAAAACCCCGCATGCTCAGCAAGTACGATTTCTTTCATTTGCTTTACACTCCTAAAGGATTATTTTATCACGGGACCGGGGCTTTTTAAAGCTTAAACTGTGAATCAGGCTCATAAGGATCGGGGCCTTCGCTCAAAGCTGAAGAAGCCATAGGCTGAAGAAGGCGAAAAGATCCTCAGGGGTCATGCTTCTGAGAGAAAGACTTTCCTTCAGTCTTTTTTCTACGAGAGCTGCGTTGCAGCCCGGAACGGAGATTTCCGCCGCCTCAAGAAAGTCCAGAAGCTGCAGATGAAGAGGTCCCCCGCTGCCAAGGGCCAGCCTGGCATCTAAAGAGCGCCTGTTACCAGGCCTTCGCTCAACGAAGACCTGTTCAGGCCTGATTCTAAGCATCTCCTCTGTTATGAAAAGATCCCTGAGTTTTATGACCGAAGCGCAGATGCGGGAAAGAAGCAGAAGCAGCGCTCTGAAGGCATCCAGGCTCCCGGAGGGAAAGGAGCTCAGAAAGCTGCGGGAATCCAGAAGTCCGCCGCTTCCAAGCCTTATGAAAAGCCTGCCTTCGGAGCTTTGAGCCCACACGAAGGGAACCAGCTCCCTGCAGACTCTGAGACCCTTCTGAAGGAGCACATAGGAGGGCACGGTCCCCGGCTGCAGCTCATATTCTTTTATTACAACCGCTCTATTCAATGCTCCCTCCAAAACATATCATGCAGGGCGTGTACCCCTCCTCCTCGGCCTGAGAACGGCTCATGGAGATGAAGGCCTTGCTTATGCAGGCGCAGCTTTTTCTGTGGAACATGGTGCTTGATGAACTGAACATGTAGACAGGAGCTCCGTTTGCAAGCCTTTCGGGTCTGCATATGCTGCAGGCGCTGTAGCGCTTTCTGAGCTCTCTGCTTAGCACGGTCTGAATGGCTCCCTCCTGAAGGATGACGCAGCTTCTTATGTGATAGCGCTGTCCCCTTTTGGGGAAGACGAAGACCCTTGATTTATCATCGCCTCCGCTGCCCTGAGCTCCGGTAAAGGGTCTGTACACCAGATATTCCAAAGCATCGGTCCGGGTCCTGTCGCTTATGGAGGGAAGCTTAAGCTTTACTTTGGCTTTAAGCTCTCTGACCCCATTCACCCTGAGATTTCCACGGCTCAGCACACTTACAGCCCCCCTGATCTCCATGTCGGAAAGGGCCCTGTCCCTCAGCTCGCAGAACCTGTGCTCCTCCGCCTCCAGCTGAAGCATCAGGCAGAGCACCAATCCCATGGCAAGAAGAAAGATGGGAAGAGCTATGGCGGCATCGATGACCACCGAGCCTCTTTTTCCAAAACGCCTAAAGGTATTCATGCTTCTGTACTATTTTGCCTCTTGAAAACTCTGCTGTAAGCTCAAAGCCGAAGGAGCAGTCCTGAAAGCAGAAGCTGCAGCCCTCCATGCGGGATATGTTCAGCTCCATTATGTCCATGAGCCTTGCGGCCTTTTCCTCTGAGGGCAGCAGAAACAGCATCACCCTGAGGTAATCGCTGTAGGAGCCGAAGGCCTGCGAGGGACCTAGTCCCACCTTAAGACCGGAGCAGATGGCTGCCACATCGGCTCTTGCCTGAGCGCCTCCCTCGATGGCTGCAAGGGCCGCTACTGCAGCGGGGAGAGGGATGAAGGGAAGCCCTGCCGCCGAAGCCTCGTAGGCTGCCAGCTTTGCGGGATCTTTAAGATTTTCTGCCGTTCTTATTACCAGGCGCAGCTGAAAAAGAGAGCGCTTGAAGGCCGCCGTATTTCCGCTGTCCGAGCTCTTTCCAAACAGAATGTATTCCGCCTCAGCATCAAGAAAGCTGTTTTCAGTTTCCCTGAGGGCACTGGAACAGGTGGAGACTATATACTCATTGCAGAAAAAGCCCTCTGCGGCGTTGAATATGCCGCCGGAAAGAAGAAGGCTGTTTCTGCTGTCAAAGCCAAGAAGCCCGGAGGGCAGACTTTCAGCCATTTCGTTAGAGATAATGCGCTCCTCTCCGACCTCGGCATCCTTCTCGTAATCAGGGCTTTCTGTAGCCTGCTTAAGGCTCTGCTTAAAGCCCTCCAGGCGCCCGGCTTCATCCTCGGCTTCCTTTTTCCGCTTATCCGCCGCCTTCTTTTCCTCTTCGCTCATGCCCTCTGTATCCTCGTCGGGAACGACAACAGAAAGCGCGTTGATGCTCTCCCTTATATCCTTAAGGGAAATCCCGCCAAGCTCACCCAGCCAGTCGCAGACCGAGCCAAGATCGGCCATGGAAAGAGCCGTTTTTGCCGCGCTCAGCTTCCCCAGGTCTGTAAGCTGCTTCATGAAAAGCCCCGTGTCAAGAGCCGGATATTCCTCCGAATTGACAGTCACGGCTTCAAGCCGCAGCTTAAGAAACATGCTGCTCTTTTCTATGTGAGACTGGATATAAAACTCTGCCAGCTCCCCCAGCTTCTCCTCCGATGGACAGAGGACGAAGACCCCGTAGCGCTCCGACAGCTCCCGCTGATATTCGGACATCAGAGAGCGTCCGGTCACCAGGCAGAGATTTTCCGCCAGGCTCCCGGAGCTCTTTATGTACGAAGCCTCCGTAACAGCCAGTATGAGGCCCAGCATCGAAGCTAAAATTATAAGCAGAAAGATAGATGAGTAGCCTTTTTTCCTGAAGCTTTTCCACCGCGTCCTCTCTGTGTCCATCAGATGCATCCGCTATCCTTTCGTAAAGATCCAGCGCGGTGGTGACCACCAGCGCTGCGCAAAGTATCACCAGGGGAAAGATCACAGCCGCCTCCACAGCGGCAGAGCCCCGCTTCCTAGAAGCCGCTTTTGAAAAGATTTTTAAATACATCATTAACGAATTTGGTTATCTGGCCTTTGAATATGACTCCGAGTGCCACGGCGATGGCGATGAGTATGGCCACCTGGACCAGCTCCATGCCCTCCCGTCTTCTGCGCAGAATATTCATAAAGTTAATGATAAAAGCATTCATGTCAATTTCCTTTCTATGTATTCATCTGAAGAAATGCGGGGGCAATGGAGATCATCACCACCGACAGCAGCAGGAGAAGCAGCGGAAAGCTCAGCTTTGTTTCAGCTGTCTTAGCCCTGGCCTTGGCCATGTTCAGCCTGCTGTTCCACATGCTGCTCCGCTCCCTTTCCAGCTTTTCAGCCAGCTGAGTCCCCCTGGCGCTGTTTTCGTACACCAGATTCGCAAAGCGTATGAATTCCTTGGATTCGCTGCGCCTGGCCAGGCTGTAGAGCTCTGAGCTGAAGCTGCTGTTGGAGCCTTTGCAGCGCTGCATTGCAAGCCGGAGCTGGATATAGAGCGGATTGCTGCTCTTTTTGTTCTGCTCCAGCAGCTCCTCAAAGGCCGCAGTGGACACCAGCCCCGCATTCAGCAGCAGAATGAGCTGGAGTATCATATTTGGAAGCTCGTTTCTGAAGGCTTCAGCATCACTCTTAAGCTTTTTTTCCAGACTGTCGTAGCGGCTGAAATAAAGAAAAAGGCCAAGAAGAGCCGACATAAGTATAAGAGGCACTACAGCGGAGCCCTTTGAGAGCCGCCAGTCAAGCCTTGCACCTGCAGCCTCCTCGGGAAGCTCCAGCCTCAGGCCGCTGTCCGAAGCCGAAAGCTCAAGAGACAGCAGCTCCATGCGTTTCTGAAAGCTTTTTTCAAGCTCTGCGGAAGCCTTGTCTATGATCACAGTAAACTCTTTTCGGTCGGTAAAATCCCCCGCCTCGGCGCTGCACACAAGGCTTATGCGCTGCCCCTGAGAGGCCTCAAGAAAATCTATGAAGCCGTCATCGTAAACCACCGAAGGCGCTGAGCTTTCCCAAAAGAGCCTGACCCTTCCCTCCCCATATTCCTGAGGAAGCTTAAGATCCCCGCTGACAGAGCTCAGAAGCCCTTCATACATGATCCCGGGAAGCTGCTCCCAGAGCTCATCGAACAGCTTGTCCGCTGCTGCAGCCCCCAGCCGTTCCGGCTGGACCAGTACGTCCACAGTCTCAGAAAGCTGCTGCTTTCCGAGGCTCATTTCCAGCTCCAGGCTAAGCTCTCCTGCTTCGCTTCCGTAGGGAGGCCGCTTTAAGGCCTCCTCCAGCCCTGGACTCAGCAGCCCCGCCGCCAGCGCGGCAATTATAAGAAGCCCTGATACAGCTGCCAGAAGAAGCAGCCTCTTAACGAAGACGTTCTCGCTCCCCTTCTCCAGCGCCTCCAGCATGTAGCTTTCTGGAAGCACCCAGGCCCTGCGCCTCAGCTTTGCGGGCCGCCTGTCCTCCAGAAGGGCTAAAAGCCTATATCCAGTATTTTTGCGCTCCATAGGGCCGCACCTCCCGCTATGCCAAGGGCCAGAGTCATGATCAGCCTTCCTGCAAGGCTTTCATACATCAGGCTGATATAGCTGTATGAAAACATATTCAGAAAGACCAGTATCACCAGAGGAATGAGGCAGAGCAGCAGTATATCCAGACGGCTCTGGGCCATCAGGGCATCCAGCTCCGACTGAAAGGACAGCTTGTCCAGAAGAAGATCCGCTGACTTAAGAGCCACATCCTCCATGCTGCCTCCGCTCCTGCGGCACACTCTGTAGGCAGAGGCGAACTGCTGTATCTCCCACAGCCCGCTGCGCTCCCCGAAATCCGTCCACAGCTCCTCCATGTCCATCCTGGCGCTTTCATAGGAGCGGCTCATGTAAAGCAGCTCCCGGTAAATGTCAGCATCCTCTCCGTAGACCGCCTTAATCTCCTCCTTTGCCTCCGCCACAGCCTTCGGCATCTGGTGTCCGGAAGCCAGCGAGGAGGACAGAGCGTACAGAAGGTCCCTGAAACCGTCTAAAAGGCCTTTCCTGCGCTTTTTTATGCGGTGGTCGATATATTTCCCCTCCAGCAGCTTTGCGAGCCCAGAAAGGCAAACAGAGGCCCACAGGCTCCTGTAGAAAAGCATGCCCAGAAGGAACAGCCCCGTGCAGGCCACCAGATAGTAATCCAGCCTTTCCTTAGGACTCAGTGTGTACTTTTCATAATCGATAATTTCCATGTGTTCGAAAGTTCATTGCCTGTGGGCGACAGCCCCTCCCCCGGACGGTAGACGAAGAGGGGCGAAAGCATTATCTCTCCACCGGAAAGGCCGGTAACCTCGCTTATCTCCACCACCCGCCTGTGTCCGTCCGGGCTTCTCTGAAGCTGCACTATCAGCTCTATAGCCTGGGCTATCTGCCGCCTTGTTGCATCCGGAGGGAAGTCCGAATTGGCCAGCACCATGGTCTCCAGCCTGCCAAGCATCCCCTTGGGGGAATTGGCGTGGCCCGTTGACAGGGAGCCGTCGTGGCCCGTTGACATTGCGGCAAGCATGTCTATGACCTCTTCCCCGCGGGTCTCGCCCACGATGATCCTGTCAGGCCGCATTCGAAGGCTGGCCTTTATGAGCTCTCTTATGCTTACGGAGCCGTAGCCCTGGGCATTGGCAGCCCTGGCCTCCAGCCTTACAAGGTTCTCGCAGCCCCTCAGCTGAAGCTCCGCGGAGTCCTCGATCACGATTATCCGCTCGTCCGGAGGGATGAAATCCGACAGTATGTTCAGGAAAGTGGTCTTCCCTGAGCTTGTGCCTCCGCTCACATAGATATTGTATCTGGCCTCCACCATGAGCTTTAGGAAATCCGCCGCTTCCCGGCTTATATCCCCCTGCTCTATCAGCTGCTCCATATCCATGCGGCTGGTCCCGAACTTTCTTATGGTGAGTATGGGACCGTCCAGGGCCACATTGCTGAAGACTGCATTCACTCTTGAGCCGTCGGAAAGTCTGGCATCAACTATAGGGTTCAGCTCGTTTATCTCCCGGCCCACCCTTGCGGCTATGCGCTGTATCACCTGCTCCAGCCTTGCGGCGCTCTCAAAGGCGATATCCATGCGGCTTATGGAGCCGCAGCGCTCAACGAAGATGTTCTTTGGGCCGTTGACCATGATCTCGTTCACCAGAGGATCGTCCAGCAGGTCCTGCAGAATCTCAAGCTCGCAGCGCAGAGTGCAGAATACAAGCCTTATAAGGCGCTTCTTTTCGGACTGACTCAGGCCTGAAAGCTCCTCATCTCCAAGCACCTCCTTAAGGATCAGCTCATGAACGGTCTCATCGGTGACGGAGGCGGGTGACTCTGCCATCTGAAGCCTTATACGCTCTGCTATGGCATCCACCGAGGGACGCTTTTTCTCTTCCCTTTCCAGCATTTCTCCTCCTAAAGCTCCTGCAGCCTGCCGGCCAGGTCCTCTGCCAGGGGCAGCAGCAGCGCCCCGAGCTCCGAATATATGTCGGAATCATCAGGGGCTACCGGCCGCCCGAGCTGGGAAAGATCCACTATATGCAGTCTTCTCCGGCTTTCACTGCCCAGCCCCGCCCGGAGCCAGGCTTCATAAAAATCGTGCAGTGGAGCGAATCCGAAGGCAGGCTTAAGCAGCACATTCTCCTCGCACATCCTGGCGAAAAATCTCTGATCAGGCAACCTGTACTCTGTATCCAGGATGATCGCATCGAACATACCGCTTGAGGCAAAGCCTCTGACAAAGCCGTCGGCTTCAGGCTCCGTAAGCTTCGCGGCTGGCGTAAAGCCGCAGCTCCATGAAAATTCCCTCAGCCCGTATTCATCCCTTGCCAGAGCGCTTTCATAGACCCTTGGATCCCTGTTCTCACAGGTGATGCGGTAAAGCATCTCGCCGGGGTCCGGTCCTGCGCCTTCAGGCTCCTGAAAGCCTCCCGCGCGGCCGGAAAGATCGATATATAGTACCCGCTTTTGAAATCCGGCTGACAGCAGTCCCCCAAGGGCTCTGCAGACTGTGCTCTGTCCCATTCCTCCGTATGCGGAGCTTACGCCTATGAGCCTGCAGGAGGGGCTGCATGGCAATGCCCTCCTTGCCGGGACATCCAGCTGAGCATCGTAGTTTTCTAGTATTTCTCCAAGGGAACAGTACTCCTCCAGCTCAAGCCTCACATCCCAGTCCTCAGCCTCCAGCTGGCTTTGCTCAGAAACGACATTCACATATACGCCGTCTCTGTTCTCCATCAGCCCGAGGGAGACCGCCTTTGCGTAAGCTTCATCTTTGGAATAAACAGCAGCTTTTATCATTTCTTTTCCTCTCTCTGCACGATTTTCCATATAATAGCATATTGAAGTGCTGAATTCAACTATAAATTACCATTTTTAGCAATTACAATTTTAAATACTAAATCACAACATTAATTTAATAATTATTGACAGAAATAAAAAAGACGCCCTGTAACGGACGTCTTTTCATAAGTCGTTCTTATATCGTTTTCCTAAGAAGAAGCCTTTGCTACTTCAGGCTCTTGCTGTTTACTTCCTTTGTCAGGATGTCAGTGAATTCCTTGATGCCCATGGCGCCCAGGTCTCCGTCAACCCTGTGTCTGGGAGAAACGGTATTGTCCTGGATATCCTTGTCGCCTACGATCAGCATGTAGGGGACCTTCTCCATCTGGCCGTCGCGGATCTTCTTGCCAACCTTTTCGCTTCTCTTGTCCACCTCTACGCGGAAGCCGGAGCTCTCCAGCATGTACTTGACGCTGTCGGCATACTGGTGCGCTCTGTCGGTTACGGGCAGGATCTTCACCTGAACGGGAGCCAGCCATGTGGGGAAGGCGCCTGCGAAGTGCTCTGTGATGATGCCCATGAATCTCTCAAGAGAGCCGTAGGAAACGGTGTGGATCATTACAGGTACCTGCTTCTCGGAATTTGCGTCGATGAAGTCGATGCCGAAGCGGCCGGGCAGCTGATAGTCCAGCTGGATGGTGCCGCACTGCCATACTCTGCCAAGGGAGTCTGTTACATGGAAGTCCAGCTTGGGGCCGTAGAAGGCGCCGTCGCCGGGGTTGATCTCGTAGGTCTTGCCGATGGATGTGATGGCGTCTGCCAGGGCGTTTTCAGCAACCTCCCAGTCCGCTCTGGTACCGATGTGGTCCTCGGGCATGGTGGAGAGCACGATCTTGTAGGAAAGACCGAAGGTGCTGTACATCTCGTCGATGATCCTTGTGACGTTTACAACCTCGTCTCTGATCTGCTCCTTGGCTAGCAGGATGTGCGCATCGTCCTGAGTGAAGCATCTTACTCTGAACATGCCGTGAAGAGCGCCGGAAAGCTCGTGTCTGTGGACGATGCCCAGCTCGCCGTAGCGCAGGGGCAGCTCCTTGTAGCTGTGGGGCTCCAGCTCGTAAACCAGTATGGAGCCGGGGCAGTTCATGGGCTTGATGCAGAAGAGCTCGTCGTCGATCACTGTGGTGTACATGTTGTCCTTATAGTGATCCCAGTGACCGGAGGTCTCCCACAGGGTCTGACGCATGATCTGAGGTGTGGAGATCTCCACATAGCCTCTGCTCATACGTACGGATCTCCAGTACTCGATGAGCTTGTTCTTAAGGATAAGTCCCTTGGGCAGGAAGAAGGGGAAGCCGGGAGCCTCATCTCTGAAGGCGAACAGACCCAGCTCTCTTCCCAGCTTTCTGTGGTCTCTCTTCTTTGCTTCTTCTATGCGCTCCAGGTACTCCTCCAGCTCCTCCTTCTTGGGGAAGGCGATGCCGTAGATCCTCTGAAGAGTCTCGCGATTGCTGTCGCCTCTCCAGTAGGCTGCGTTGCAGGTAAGAAGCTTGAAGGCGTTGTGCTTGATGCGGCCTGTGCGGTCCACGTGGGGGCCGGCGCAAAGATCTGTGAATTCGCCCTGCTTATAGAAGCTGATGGCGGCATCCTCGGGCAGGTCGTTGATGAGCTCGATCTTGAAGGGCTCCTCCTTCTCCTCCATGAACTTGAGAGCTTCCTCTCTGGGCAGCTCAAAGCGCTCAAGAGGCAGGTTCTCCTTGATGATCTTCTTCATCTCTGCCTCGATCTTTTCCATGTGCTCCGGTGTGAAGGCAAAGGGAGCCTGGATGTCGTAGTACCAGCCCTCCTTGATGGAAGGTCCGATGGCCAGCTTGCACTCCGGCCAGAGTCTCTTTATGGCCTGAGCCATGATGTGGGAACAGGTATGCCAGTAGGTCTGCCTGTACTCCTCGTTTTCAAATGAATACTTGTTTTCTGCAGCCTGTTCTTCTGCTGCTCTGATTTCTTCTGCCATTTTGTTTTCCTCCGTGATTTCAGCTGCCTGCCCTTGGCGGGGCAGGTCAGCTCTGAGCTGCGGGGCTTTTTCAAAAATAAAAATCACCCCTGTTTTACACAGGGGTGAGATACGGTTTCGTATTCCACGGTTCCACCCTGCTTACGCTGCCCTTCCCGGCTTTCTGCGAGTCCGGCTGCGTCGCTCGAGTTCTCTGTAACGGGAGATCCCGTCCCTGGCTACTTGCTTTGCTTTCACCGGGCAGCTCCAAGGTGGTGGCCACAGCGCCCTTCCCTCCTGCCCCTTCCACCAAAGTGGGGCCCTCTCTGTCAGTTCCGTGCGCAGGCGTCCTTTTCATCGCCTTTGTTTATGAAATTGCATGTAATATATCACTTAGAGATAGCTCTGTCAAGCCTTATTTCGCGGGCCCAAACGCCTCTGGCTACTCGCCCTTTATGGTCAGAGGCAGATAGCCGAAGGGCATCACGAAGGTATTATTAGATGAGTAATACTGAGCCGGGTTGACCAGCTCAAGGCTGCTGTTTATCCTGCCCTGAAACTCCAGACGTGAGCCACTGAACACGTAAATTCCGGGGCCGCAGCCGTAATTGTACCATGATACTCCCCTCTCATCGGACTGCCAGCTCATCCTTATGCATGCTATGACCAGCCTTTCGCCGTCCCAGAGCATGACTTTTGCCGGAACGGAGTCTATTCTTTTCAGGTCCGTATCCTCCTGCTGCGCCTGAGTCAGCTGGCAGTCCACGGATATACCGTAGCAGCCCTCCGAGACCTCGGTTATGGCCACAAGCCTTTTTCCGCCTATCCATACCAGTTCGAACTCCTCCCGGGCTTCTTCCTGGATATTGTAATAGCGTCCGCCGCCGTCATAGAAGGACAGGTACTCATCCTCCGTGGCCACCTCTATCTCCTGCAGCTTTTCGCCTCTCTTCGTATCTATCACATCCACCAGGTAGCGGCCTTCGCTTATCCTGTGGAGCAGCAGACGCTCCCCATCGGGATCCACCCAGATGCTTCTTATCTCATCCTCCTCGTTCACAGGATAGAAAAGCCTGAAGCTGTCCACATCCACGCCCTTTTCCACATGGATGATCTCACCTTCCGTATTTCTGAAATCAAAATTCCCCACAGGCAGCAGATATATGCCATAGCCCTCAGGGATATGGCTGGTATCGATAAGTTCTCCCTTAAAGGTCCTGTTGTTGAACCAGAAGTATATTCCATCATCTGTGGCAAAGCTGTTCGTATAAAGGGAAAAGCCGTCTCCCCCCTTTTCCTCAAACATGGTACCCGAGGTCTGTGCATGGCTGGTGCCTGTGCCGTTATTTGGCCTGTAGAGCTGTATCTGAACGTACTGGTCCTCCAGCACCGGAATGCGGAAATGTTCCATCAGCTTCAGTATGACATAGCTTTCAAGGCTGGACCTTTCATCCATAGTATAAAAGTCCGGGGAAAAACCATAGTAGATATCCCCTCTGCGGTTTCCATTGTCATCAAGCTCCCGGCCCGGCAGCTCCACACTTACAGTCAGCGGATAATAATCCATATAGTCCGCCAGGCGGATGAGGGCAATGCCCTCCTCCCCGGGAGCTGTACTTTCGTAGAGATCGTTAAAGGCCCTTGACAAGCCGCCCTTTGCTTTGTTATAGGGGTCAAGAGTATCAGGATATGGCGCCCCTGCCTCCGGCCTGTTCTGCTGGCTGTAGCTGCTGTAATCATAGTCCAGATCGAGATAACCCTGTATCCAGACGCCTCCGCGGTACGGGCTCCCGCCGCCCATCCTCAGGGGCGGATAACCGCCGTCCCTTCGCCTGGCTTTGCTCTCAAAGCTTTGAGCGGAGGAGCTTACCAGCTGACCCTCTTTTATGCTGTAGCTGTTCTCCCAGTAAAGGTGCTCCCCCATATAATCGGTTTCTGTTATAGTGATGCCGTCTGCCGCGGAGGGGTCTCCCGATATGGTCTCCATCTCAAAGGATGGATTTTTGAGACTCCCGATAAGTCTGTTTTGGACAAAGGCCGTGCCTGCGGAGAGCAGCAGCACCAGGGCCAGCGCAAGTATAAGGCTTTTCTTCATATGTATGCCTCCTTATCTGCCGCCGTCCTCCAGCTCCTGCAGGGCTTTGGCTACCCTGTCAGGCCTGTAGTTGTAGGTCTTTTTGATATACTCCATAAGGTCTGAGCCTTCATCCTCCAGCTCAGAAGCTTTTTTATCGCCTATTATTGTCCCTTTGTGGATAAGCACAGCCCTGTCTATGAAGCCCGACACCTCCTCTATCAGGTGGGTGGAGAGCATTATGGTCTCGGTGGGCTCAAGGATGCCGAGCAGCAGCTTGTAGAAATCCTCCCTGTTGAAGATGTCGTTTCCCGCAAAGGGCTCATCCATCAGGATGTAGTCTGCCCCCTGGGACAGGGCCATTATCACCTCGAACTGGTTCTTCTGTCCGGTGGAAAAGCTCCTTAAGGGCGTGCTTAAAGGAAGCTCAAAGAAGTCCATCAGAGCCTTGAAGCGCTTTTCCCTGTACCTTGGGAAGTGCTCTCTGTAAAAATCGCTGTGGCCTTTAGCGCTGAGTCCCGGGAAAAAGCTGTGCTCGGAGGTGGCAAAGGAAAGCCTTGCGATATTCCTTCTTGTGATGGGTTCTCCGTCCAGGGTGACGCTTCCCTTAAAGCCTGTCAGGCCCAGTATGCACTTCATAAGCGTGGTCTTGCCTGCGCCGTTTTCGCCGAAAAGCCCTATTAGCTCTCCGGGACCCATGTTCAGGAAGATGTCGTAAACAGCGGCCCTGTTTCCGTAGTATTTTGTCAGGTCTTTGATCTCCAGCATGTTTTACCTCTTTACAAATATCAAATAGTCATAGCTCCACAGCCGGACCTGCTCCGGCAGGGCCTGGGGCGGTGTCTGGTGCACGTAGATGGCGACGCATAGATTGGCCAGAAGCACGGCCAGGGCGAACCCGAGCAGCAGCGCGATCAGGGGAAGCGCAAAGCTTCTTCTTAAGACCTCATCCTTCGGGAGCCTTTTCATAAGATAGATGCTGCGGCTTTCCCTCCGGAAGCTGGCAAGCTGGGCCGCTCCGACTCCAATGCAGAAGGCTGCGTAGGCCGGAAAGGCTGTTTTGAAGCCGTGCCTCATCATCCAGCCTATATCCATGATCTGCGCCCCCTCTCTGAGCACCTGCTCTCCGTGATCCCAGGTATAGAGAACCCTTTTTGCAGAGCTATAGCCCGTCAGGAAGGACAAAAAGGCGAAGAGTCCAGCTATCAGAAGAATTATCACAAGCTGGCAGAACAGCTTTTTGTAATTGCTCCCCGGAGGGGTGTTTTTCTCAAGGAAGCCCCAGAGCCTCTGCACGGGAGTCCACTTCTTCATATCGGTCTTTTCCATATCTAAGCCTCCTGGTCTTTAATGTCCTGAGCCCTTCCGCTGCGTGCTTTTGAAAGGCCGTAGGCAAGAGCGCAGAGGGCGATTATCATAAGGAGCACTGCCAGCACCCGGGTCCCACCCTCTGCAGGATAGGCTCTGAAGCGGGCTGCCACCATGGTGCCTATCCAGGCTCCTGACAGAGCCGGCAGAGTTTTGGAACCGTAGCGGCTGCCCAGCTCGCCCAATGCGGATGAAACGGCGCAAAGGAAGATGAATACAATATTTCTGAACCAGAGCCAGCCGTCCTGAAGGGGCAGCAGCCCGTGAAGGAAGCTGTTTCTGTAAAAGTCAGCTGCGATGCCCTGGGGCCCGGCCGCATATCCGTAGTGGGCAGCATAGAGCTCCGCAAGGCCCAGCATCACCAGAGCCTCCCATAAAAAGAGCATGGTAAAGAGAATACAGCCCGACAGGCTGTGGAGCAGGAAGACCTGCCTCTCCGAGATGCTGAGCCTCTGAAGAGTATATGAATACTTTGACGATCTGCTCCAGCCCATGCAGATGACCACAAAGGCGATCAGGCTCAGTCCGAAAAGGATGTAAAAGGGGCTAACATTCCGGGTATCCAGGGCGCCTGTCCCATAGCGGAGCTGGTCCACAAAGGCGCTGAACTGAAGGAAGCCCGTCTGAAGCCTCAGCATCATATAGAATATCCCAAGCTGCAGCAGCCCGCCTCCAAGGCAGACAGCCAGGGCTTTATATACGCCAAGCCTTATATAAAGTTCCAAAACCGAAAGATATTTTTTCATGCTTTACAGCTCCTCCCCTTCGGGATCCTCCTCTTCCTCTCTGTCCCAGTTGCTGCTTATGAGCTCAAGAGCCTCTTCCCTGCTGATGCCGCTCTGCTTAAGAGAGCTGATCAGAAGCATT
>JAEEGL015930029.1_pt1 | contig 25840 bp, 20 predicted proteins | sample 9134231 | NCBI WGS metagenome assembly JAEEGL01 (sample SAMN16246548, study PRJNA631951) | gut metagenome | biome: gut microbiome; feature: rumen; material: fiber-attached | host: Bos | place: Iran: Karaj | collected 2018-10 | reverse complement strand
TTTCGCGCACGGGGCGACAACCTCGCCAACGACCTTGAGAAACTCGTTTACCTGATCGTACTTGCCGCGCATCGACGCGCGTATGCGACCGTCGCCGTCGGCAAGCCCCGCAGCCTTTAGATACGCGGCGGAATCAAACTGTGCAAGCGGCAGATTCTTGACCCTGTCGTGCGGCTTCACCGTCGCTTCACGCTCGACGCCGGCAGAGCGAGAGACAAGGACATGGCCCTTCTTCGTGACGCGGACATGGAGATCTCCAGTCGCGGTGATGAGGTGGAGTTCCCTCGCGCCCTTCTGCGCGATGATTTCCTCGACGCCCTCTGCAGCTCCGTTCGCATCGAAGTTCTTCACCTGAACGTCGCGCCCTTCGGACATCTCGGCCTGGTACTTGCGCTCGCCGCTGATCTCTACGGGCCTAAGTGAAATCCTAAACCGGCCGCCACCCCGGCGTACAGACTGGACGAGCTTTATAAATCCCTCACCGAGCGTGCGGGAGCGGATCTCTTCCTTAAGCGAATCTTCGAGTTCGTACTTTTCCATGTCGTCTATTCTCCGGCAACGCGTGCAAGAAGCCGCTCCCACTTGGAAAGCACACTCTCGCGCGAATACCGCTCCTCGCAGTATGCATGCGCTCTCTCGCCCATCTTCGCGCGAAGTCCGCCGTCCGACATAAGGCGCCGGAGCGCTGCGGAATACGCTTCTACCGTCGGCGCGGCAACAAGCCCTGTCTCGCCGTCAAGCACCATGTCGCGCACACCTGGGAGCTTCTTCTGCGCGACAACGGGGAGAGAAAACTTCGCCGCCTCGAGAACTGCAAGCGGAAAACCTTCGAGCGTTGACGGGAAGGCGACAAACGCGGCTCTCGCGTACTCTGCGGCCATATTACTCGCAAGGCCAGCGAACTCGACCTTGCCATCAACGCCAAGACGGCGTGCGAGCCGACGGCATCCGTCCGCCACGGACGTATCGGTGCGTCCGAGGAGACGCACGCGCCATTCGGGAAAGTCCGCTGTGATCGCCGCGAAGGCGCGGATCAAAAGCGACTGGTTCTTGACGCGGTTGACAACCGCGGCGGGACAAAGCACAAGTTTTTCCTCGCGGCACGGAACGGCCTCGATTTCGGTGTAGTTGCCGATTGTCACGACGGCAGGATGCGGCGCAAGATCCTTGAACTCGTTTTCGTAGTCGCGGCAAAGAACCTGCACCGCATCGAACTTGTTAAACGCCTTCCTTATCGCACGGTTGCGGAAAGGATGTTTCCACTTGAAGAAGCCGTGTGGCGCAAGATGCAGTTGGAGGACTACTGGCGAGCGTCCGGGCCTTTCAAAGTATCCAGCACTGTCGAGATCGACGGCCTCGTTCGACCCGGTGGCGACAAAGGCATCCCACTTCTCCTCTAGCGCCGCGGCAAGTCCGCCGCGCTCCACAAGACGCACCTCATGCCCGCGCGCCGACATCGCGGCGGCAAAGTTTTTCACCGCCTTGTCCGCACCCCTTCCGACCGAGAGGCTGTCCTTGTATACGCAGAGTCTCACAGGGCTATTATAGCAAATCGGCGTCACGCTGCGCTACCGCGCAACCACAATCGGCCTAACACCGCATCAACGCACGCAGTTCGCCGAGGGAGCGAACGCGGTCGGCCTCCAGCGCCTGCGCGTCGAGTTCGCCGTCATCTACATGCGGCACTTCACCATTTCTGAAGCTGCCAATGTCCTGTACACGTCCGCCAAGGCCGTAGCGACGGCAGAAGTCGACAAGGCGGGATGCGTTCGACCCTGGGTCGGACACATCGCCGAGCGCAGCAAATGGACGTCGGAAAATCGTTGCAAACTGGAGCCCGTGGAAGGAATCCGTCACCACCGCGTCGGAATCGGCGATCTCGCGGACAAAGGCAAAGGGATCGGCGTCGACGAACGGGACAACTTCACTCGGGAAGTCAAGTTTCGGCAGTGGACCTGCGCTCATCAACCGAACGGGAACTCCGCGCACACGGGAAAAAGCGGCAAGGGCGTCTACATCGGACTGCGAGACCGTGCGCACCCAGTACGCGGCGACATGCGGCCCGTCCGCGGCAGATTCGCCGCGCGCAACGGCATCGCGCCATTCATCTGCCGTCAGCAGCATGGTGGGATCGAGGACGACCGACGGACGCACAGAGAGAAGCGACTCGCATATCGCGGCACCAGTCTCCTCGCGCACGGTTATGCGGCGGAAGCGCCTAAGCGCCGCGGCATATTCGCCGCGGCAGGCCTCGGGGAGTTCCGAGACACCGAACGACGCGGCGTATGCGACGCGATCCTGTCCGTCGCGCAGATCTGTCGCAAGATACTGGTTTCGTCCGAAGTCGGCGTTGAGCCCGGGGTTCCAGACCTGGTCGCTGCCCACCACCACGGTAGAGTATTGCGGCAGCGCAGCAAGCTCCTCCGGGCGCTCGAGGACGCGAGGCGTCGGCCTGATGCACTCCTCTATAAGCCGCACCGTCATAGCGCGCCGCAGCTCGAAAAGGTCTGGCCTAAAGTAGCGCGCGGTAAATTTGCGCCGGTTGATCCAGCGCTGGAACCACGGAGTCGCGGGATTAGATATCTTCCCAAGGAGGTGCGTGTCGCGCGGGTCCATCCTGTGGTTGATCACGTCCACAGCATCTTCGCCGAGCATGCCGCGCAACGTCCGGGCAAGTGCGAAGGCCTGGAGGACGGCCCCGTAGTTCGTGCATCGGAAGATCGTGTAGAGTGCGGTCTTCATTTCACGGGAAATCAGGTCATCTGCTGCATCTCGCAGAGCTTGCGATAGACGCCGTTCTTCGCAATCAGTTCGTCATGCGTGCCGCGCTCAACGATCTTCCCTCCGTCCATGACGAGGATGAGGTCCGCGTGGCGAATCGTGGAAAGCCGATGCGCTATAGCGAAAGTCGTGCGATTCGCCATAAGCTTGTCGAGCGCGTCCTGGACTAGCCGTTCGGTGACGGTGTCGAGCGCGCTCGTAGCCTCGTCGAGGATGAGGATCGGCGGATTCTTGAGTATCGCCCGCGCAATTGCGATTCGCTGGCGCTCGCCGCCAGAGAGCGCGAAGCCCTTTTCGCCGACAACACGGTCGTACCCGTCGGGTTGGGAAACTATGAAGTCATGTGCGTTTGCAAGCTTGGCGGCCGCAACGACCTGCTCGTGGGTTGCATCGAACGAGCCATAGCGGATGTTGTTCTCGATCGTGTCGTTGAAGAGGAGCGTCTCCTGCATGACGGCGCCTACAAGATGGCGCAGATCGCCAATGTCGACTTCGCGGAGATCCGTTCCGTCGATCGACACGCGCCCCGACTGCGGATCGTAGAAACGCGCAAGGAGTCCGCTCATCGTCGACTTTCCAGAGCCCGTCCCTCCAACGACCGCGACCATCTTGCCGCGCGGCACCTCGAACGAGGCGTGCGAGACGGCGTCACGGTCTGCGGTGTCGTAGCGGAAGGAAACGTCGTCGAAAACGATCTTGTCGTCGAACGACGACTTGCGCACGGGATTCGGAGCCTCGGGCAGCTCCATGTGCATGTCGAGCAAGGAGTAGATTCGGCTGAGGGCGGCAAGCGAGTTCTCTACCTGCACCTGCAGCTTAGAGAGCTGCTTCACGGGCTTGTATATGATGAGCAGCGGGGCGAGCATCGGAACCACGTCGGAAATCTTGACGCCTTTCATGAAACACCACACGACAAAGGCGCAGATAAGCAGTATGCCTATAGTCTCGACCGTCGGACCTACCATGAGCCCGAGGCGCAGCGCGCGCATGGTGGACTTGAGCATGTAGCGATTCGTCTTGGCGAACTCGACGTTCTCGTGCTCCTCCGTGTGGTAGCTCTTTACGACGCGGATGCACGTAAGAATCTCGTGTATCTTGGCGCCTATCATAGACGCGCGCTCAAGCGTCTTCCTCGCCCATTTCTTGATCTTCCTTCCAAGCATCTGCACGGGAAGGACAAAAAGCGGAAATCCGATGGCGATAAGACAGAGCGTCGGCAGCATGTGATTGGAGGCCGCGAACCAGACGATGAAGCCGATTGCAACGAATATCTCGAACGGCGCGAGCGCTACCTCAGAAAGGATCGTGGACAAGATCGTCTGTATCTGGTGAGGGTCTCCGAAGATGCGCGACAGAACCTGACCCATGTCCACACGTCCAAAGAACTGCATGTTCTGCTTCTGCACATGCTCTAGCATTTCCTGCCGCAAGTCGGTGACTGCGTGCGCCCCAGACCAGCTTAGGCAGTAGTGGTTGAGATACATCAGCCCAAGGCGCAGGAGCGCAACGACCGGCACTATGAAGCAGACAATGAGGACCAAGGCGCCGCCCATGCCTCCCTTCTCGTCCTGAAGCTTGATGCCAAGTTTCTTGGCCCATTTCTCCATCTTCGGATACCATCCCGGGAGCTTGGAGGTCTTTGCTATCTCCTTCTCGAATGCGTTCTTCGGCTTTTGCCCGGTCTGCGTTGTCGAAGCGTCCGAATCTGGGGCCTTCTCGACGGACACTGGCGCGGCGGTTCCGGCAGTCTCTGCACGCAAGACAACTTCAACTTCTGCATCGTGCGACTCTACGTGCTGAAGAGCAGGCTGGACAATTTGAAAGAACGGAACAAGAGTCCCTGCCGTGGCCATTCCACAGATGACTCCTATCGCGAGGCGCAACTTGTATTTCCTCGCGTATTTCCACACGCGAGCATATGCCTCGCGCACCGAGTAGTCCCTGTCGAAAAACTCCTTGCGGTACTCTACCTTGCCTTTGGTGCCAATTTTCGCCATAAGCTTCCTTTCCTGGGCGCCATCAAAACTCACCCCATTCAAACAACACGTACTTCAGGAACTTCCACCTGCGCACATCGTCCGGCTTGTCCTTCCGCATCAGCCACTTGTGCCTGCGGCGGCGGCTTTCCAGCCACTTGTATTCCTCCATGTACTTGTTCCTCAGACCCTTCGGCAGATTAACGGTGCGGTTATGCGCGTCAGCGTCCCTTGACAAGCACTCGATTGCCTCCGCCCGCTCGGGGCAGTCCGGCAGCTTCTCGAGGCTGCGAACCATCGCACGGCGATCGTTCCACTTGCCATGCCCGTCGGCATAGACGTCGCCAAGCACCCACAAGAGCTCCATGTAGCGGTCAACGAAATACTTCTGTTCGCACGGGTCGTCCCTGTCTACCGCGAACTGGAAGTCGAAGATCCTGACCCTACCATCAGGCGCCACCATGAGGTTCGCCGGCCTTACGTCCCTGTGGACTATCTTCGCCTCGACCAGCACGTCGGATATGTCCTTCATGTCCTTCACGAGCCTCGCCGTCTGCTCCGGCGTGAAACGGACGCCCTCGTCAAGTAGGTCTTGAAGCGTGCGGCCTTCCATCCACTTGAGCGCGACAAACGCACCGCCACCGGTCATGACATGCCAGAACACAGGTTCTACGCAAAGGTCAGGGCGAATCCGGCGCACGCGATTCGCAAAGGTCCACTCGTTGGCTATTGCAAACGGCGCAACGGGCGAGTACTTGACGAGCAGCCTTTCGCCACCCGCGCTTGCGGAGAGTATGAGCGTAGGTAGAAAGCGGTTCACATGGCGGCTTCCGAGCCGCGCGGGACGGAGGTCTTCCATCGGGAACAGAGCGTCCATCTCTTCGGCAATTGCATGCCAATCCGGAAGGCACGGGTCCAGGTACACGCTGTCGTCGTGCGGAGTGGTAACCCTGTAGCGATGGCGGGCAAGGAAGTCCTCCAGCAAGGGAAGCCAGTCCTCGAAATTCTCGCCAGGCACCCCCGCTGCGCGGGCGAGGGCGAGGGACTTGCCCTCGTAGTCCGGCGCCATGTCGCACTTCTGGTAGAGGGCGTGGTAGACAAGCGCATAGAACGCATCCTCGGGCGCGGGGCGGCGCACGCCATCGGTCTCCACCGCACCCTTGAGTATGGCGCGCTCCCAGCGCGTGTCATAGTATCCGTCACCCACAAAACGGAGGTCGAAGCGCACGGGACGCCCGCCGACCATAACCTCGTAGTGCACCCGGTTCACGTCACGGAACACTCTGCGCGCGCCCATGATGCCGGCGCATTCAACCATATCCGACACAAGCAGGTCTATGTCGCCGTGCAACGTCGGGTCAAAGGCGTCGGGCAGCATCTCGGAATTACGCAGCACAACGTACGACGTCGTCTCGCCAAGCGCACGGAAGAGCGCGCGGAGGTTCGGCCAGCCGCCGTGCCCTGGCAACACGTCGAATGGGCCCTCCGGCACACCTCTTTCCCATTCGGCAAGGGTACGCCCAGTCAGAAGGAATATGTCGCGACGCGTCTCAGCCGGCGAGTTTGTCGTGTGGACTCGGTGCCCTCCACCGGTCCATTCGCGGTAGCGCGCCTTCATCTCAAAGAGCTTCAGATTAACCAGCTCTCCGCCGCGCGAAGTCTCGCGCCATCCGTAACGCGGATTCGTATCACGCACGACAATCATCAAGAAAGGCCCGCCTCCGCAGACAAGGACCTTCCCTTCCGCTTCCTGAAGCTTCGCCCCATAGAAACGCCCGTAGCACTCCACTGCGTCGCCTGGCCACGAAAGCTCTGCCTTCGCGACTATCTCCACATGGCGCGCCATGTCCGCGAGGATGCGCTCTTCTTCCGAACGCGCCTTCTCCCAAAGCACTATCAGGTGCATCTCAGGCGACATGCGCACCTCCATCGTCTTTACAGCCCGCCAAGGTCTTGCCAAACGCGGCAGCGAAGGACCGCCCAAGATCCGTGTCGGTAATCACCCACGTTGCGTTCGCAACGGCGTCGATGTACTGGACCGGTCCGCCGGGGCCAGCGTCGTCGGAGAAGTACCGCACGACCGCCCCGTTGGCTTTGGCGAAGGCACGTGCCGCCGCGAGACTCTCCTTCGTACGAGTGTGGAAATGGCAAAAGACAGACTTACGGGCATCGTTGCGGGACGACACCAGATTGAGCCAACAGAAGTCGCAGTTGGCGGCGCGTATCGGGTCCGGACCCATGTCGGCGCGCACAGAACCTCTCGGCGCCTTTCCGACCGCTGGCTTAATGTACTTGCGCAGAAAACGCCGCGTGCGGAGATTGCGGACGAGGTTCCCGCCGAACAGCGGGACAACACATGGCGCATCGCCAATAACGCGCACGACATGCCCGGAATGGCGGAACGTCTCGCGCAACGCGTATGCGCGGAGCAGGTCGCCGTAGTCCTTGGGGACGCGAGGGGAGTCTACGACCACACATTCCTCCTCCTCTGGAATCGCGGATCGCCTTCCGGAACGGTAGACCGAAATCCCACAAACCTTCACAATGTGGCGGTCCTCGCCTCTCTCGTCCTTCCACAGGAACTCAGGTATCGACTTCAGGAAATCGCGCACGGACGCCCCGATGCGCCAGCGCCACAAGTCCCCACGCGGCGAGTCTATGCGCAGGCCTTCCGCCGTCACTACTACGCCCAGCGCCCGCTCGAGGACGTGCGCCATCTGCTCAGTGTTGTCGTGGACTGACTGCACGAAGTCGTCCGCTGTCCATCCACGGCCAAGAAGGCGCTTGAAAACCGACGGCCTGGCCGCGAACATCGTCCCCGCCACGAACTGCGCCCCGTCGCGAGCGGGAAAGCCATATAGCTCCTCGACAAGGGCGAGAGCACGGTCCATGGTGTGGCGCGTTCCGAACCACGGAGTGTCGTCGCGGCGCAAGATCACATGCCGATCGGCCACCATCCCGACGTCGGGCTGCGCCAGACACGCTTTCGTAGCCGACCAGGACTCCTTGTCTCGGATGAACCCAAGCAGGTATTCGCGCCAGGCGCTTTCTGAAAAATCGCAGTGGTTGAATACGAGGAGTCTACCATCGCGCCTTACATCGCGTTTCGTGTGCAGCTTCACAAGGATGGAGTATGCGGAAAGGTCGACGGACTGGAGGGCCTTCAAGAACGGCCAGATGTCGAAGCCACGGTTCTCGCAGAGGACAAACTTCGCTTTTGGGAAGTCCCTGCGCACCATCTCCGGGATGCCCTTCGTCTCATCCACGTATGTCACGACCAGCTCGAGCGGCCCGTCGATGTTCCGAAGGCACGAAACGATCTCCGGCCAAAAGTCTGGATAGAAAACATGGACTATGCAAAGCGTCTTCATCAATGGGCTTCTATTGGTTCGCCATCTTTTTCACTGTATTTTTAAAGTATAGTATACCATAGACGGGGTTGACTTTCCACACGGAAATTGTTTATACTACTACTTCATTTGTAATTCTATGAAAAAATACGATTTTATAATGGGCCTTGGCAAGGCCTGCGCGTGTTCACAGTCTCTGCGCCTGGCAGGGCTTCAACTCCTTTCCCAACCCTGGGACTGGCTGGCTCTCAATCCCGAGTCTGACGGCCCGGACCTTCCCATCCGCCTCGGCATAATGGAATCCGGCTTCGCCGACTGGCTTCGCGAAGAGGATCTTGAATTCGTGAGCGACCTCGCCGACAACGGCAAGGACCAGTACAGGAACCGCCGCTACCACATCACATATCTGCACGACTTCCCGCACGGCGTGCCGCTGCACGAGTCGTTTCCCGCCGTAAAGGAGAAATACGACAGGCGCGTGGCCCGTTTCCAGCGGCTGATGTCGGAGTCGAAGTCAAGCGTCCTTGCCGTGTACATGGATTCGCCGGTGGCCCCCATGGCCGACGTCGCCGTGTGCCGAGAGGCACAGCGAAGGCTTCAGGCGCTGTACCCACGCGTCAAAGTGGACTTTTTGATGTTCGCGCTTGAACCGGGGCGTCCGTTCGAGGAGCGCCTCGTGGAAGACCTGGGCGACGGATTCACCCGCGTGGCGTTCGACTTCAGGGACTGCAGACCGGGCAAGCCCGACCATGCCGTCCAGCTGCCGGCATGCGCGGCGATAATGCGCGAAATCGCGTCCGTCAGGGATTACCGGACCCGCGACGAGATCAAGGCGATGAACAGACGCACACGGCGCGTGAAGATTCAGGAGGCCGGCGCAAAAAACGAGTGGGAATACTTCTGGATGCGCCGCCGCCGCGAACTGATGCACCTCGGGGACATTGTCTTCCCGCGCCTGGCGATCGCCAGGATGCGCAGCAGAAAGTACGACCACGTGCTTTCGCTCGGGATGAACTGCGAACCTGCGTACAGGTTCTCGCTGTCATGGGGTTTTGTGGACTCCACCCCGTTTGCATGGGGACTTTCCCCGGTCCTCCCGACATTTGCCAGAGTACTGCGCGAGCCCGAGCTGCTCGGCAGCGACGGATTCGAGTGGCACGCAAAGAGTCTCATGTGGAAATGCAGGAAGACGGGTATGTACTTTCATGGCAGGCTCGTGCTAGAACCGAACAGCGCGGCCCCTTCGCAGGACGTGCTGGACGCGGACAAGGCGGATCTCGTGCAGCGTCTGGACTACCTCGGGAAGAAGTTCGCGCGCGTGCTTTCCGACGAATCGTCAAAGGCCCTCGTGCTGCGAGTCCATACGAAGGACGTGCTTCGCGACGACATAAACGGCAGCCTGGATGCAATCCAGAGGACGCTCGAGTCGCACGGAGCCAGGAACTACACGCTCGTGGTTGTTGTGGAGCGGGCGGTTCGCAGGCGCGTAGCCGCCGCGCCGAACCGAGTCGTGCGCACGGTAAACGCCTTCAACCCGGGAGGCTATGTGACAAAGGAGAAACTCGGCGATCCAGTAGGGTGGAAGGCGCTTTTCGCCGAATTCGCGCCCGCGAAGATCCTCCCGAAAAAGCATGCATTCAAATTCGAAAAGAAGTGACAATGGCTGCAAACGGCGAATATGACCTTGTGTTCAGCCTCGGACAGGCCTGCGCCTGCTCCCTGACCCTGCGCACTGCCAATCTCCAGCTGGCATCCTTTCCTTTGGACTGGCTTGCCGACGGAACGCTCCCTTCGCGCGTGGACCTCCTTGTCCACCGCTTCGACCACTGGCTCGAAAAGGAGGATTTCGTATACAACGGCCGGAATCCGATCAACGGGCTCGGCATGTTCCGCAACAAGAAGACAGGCCTCAACCACCTGCACGACTTCGCCGACGGCCCCATCGAGGCCAGCCACGCCAAGGTTGTCGAGAAATACGCGCGCCGAGAGAAAAGGCTCTTCGACCTCATCGAAAAATCAAGACGCGTACTGGTCGTGTACATCAACTCGGCGCGGACGTGCGTCAACAAGGCACCAAAGCTTGAAGATCTGGTCGACGCCAGGGCAAATTTGTCCCGGGCCTTTCCAGGCACCACGTTCGACATATTGCATTTCTCCCTAAACAAGGACATTCCATTCGACGAGCGCTCCGTTGCATGCCTCGCCGACGGAGTGACGGAAATACAATTCGACTACGACGACGAAAACACGGACGTGCGCTATGCCGATACCGCCAGGGCGATCTTATCCCTCGGAATATCGGTTCGCGACTACCGCACCGAAGCCGAACGCAGGGCGCACAACCTCAAGCGCAACATGAAGAAATACAAGGTGGACACACGATTTGGGCTCTTTCTCGCGAAGACAAAGGACCGCCTCTTTGGAATGTTCGGACGCACTCGTTCGATGCAATGAATACCTGCCCCGCCATATCAGTAATTACTCCCGTATACAAGGGCATCAAGTTCCTGCGAAGCACCTTCGCCTGCATGAAGGCGCAGACGTTTTCGGACTGGGAGTGGATTCTCGTGGACGACGAGTCGAAGGACGGGTCTGGGGCGCTTGTCGACGAACTCGCCGCGTCAGACTCGCGCCTGAGGGTCATACACCAGAAAAACGGCGGCACTTCCGTTGCGCGCAACACCGCCTTGGCGGCGGCACGCGGGAAGTACTTCGCATTTCTGGACGAGGACGATCTGTACCACCCCCGCTATCTTGAAACGCTCCACTGCCTGGCCGAGAAACACGCGGCAGACATAACAGGCTGCAGGAAGCTGATGTTCGACGAGAACTCCGAGCCCGCGTTCCCAGACGACGGTCCTGCGCCGGACGCCGAAGTCAAGGTCGCCGACAGGACGGGAATCTGCGAATGGCTCGCCGGACTCAAGGCGCAGATTCCATGCGAGGTCTGGCTAAACCTCTACCGCCGCGACGTCTTCGGCGACCTGCCCTTCCCACCAGGCGTTCGCGTAGAGCAGGACTTCCGCTGGCACTACTCGGCTTTGCCGCGATGCCGAAAGTACGTGAGGATCGACTGGACCGGCTATGCCTGGCGTTCCACAGCCGCCGGCGGATGGCTCAATCCGAAGCCGGAATCTTTGCTCTCCCATGTCGAGACGTACAGAATACTTGCGACGACGCTTCCAGAGAAGATGAACCTAAACGAGCACCAGCTAAAAGGCTTCCTAGACGGATTCGACGTAGCCGCGCACGTTAATTTCTTCCTACCCCTGAAGCGCGGGCTGCGTCTGACGCGCGAAGAGTCGTGTGCACTGCGCACAGGAATTCGGAGTCTCTATCCAATCGGCATCGACCTGAGACGCAAGCTGCACTTCAAGAAGCGCATCCTCTGGAACCTGTTCATGCTTACGGGGTGCGAGGCCTTTGTGCGAATCTGAACACGCGCCATCCCCACCTTAGGCCAAAGTCCCGTAGTTTCAGCACGCCGTCCGCAAGCAACCCGGCAACGATTTTACGGCAACGCGGCAAGTCCGGCGATTGCGGATTGCGTTCGCACTCCCGCACAATGTACTTCGCCATGAATGCGAATTCGCCAGCGCGAAGAGCTCCAAGGCGGGAGTCTTTCGCATAGCCCGCGGCAAGCCGCCGCATCACCTCCGCATAGCCGGCCACGGCCCTTTCGCCGAGGACGGCGTGGGCGATAGAGCCCTTCCGCTGGCGATACCCATACAGCGCGGCGTCAATTCGCGCCATCTTCGGAGAACGGCGAAGGAACTCGTACACGAACAGGCGGTCCGCACCACGCCTGATGTCCTCGGCGAACGAAAGCCCTGCAAGCGCCCGGCGGCTAAAAAGGCAGTGCCAAAGCGCAAGCCCGCACTTCTGCCCTGCGAATAGCGGGAACGCGACGTCAACAATCTCCGGTCCCGCAGACGGCGCACGGAATTCGGGCATGCCGTCCTCCGGAAACTCCACGGCATCTACGTATGTGAAGTCTGCACCGGACGACTCGAGCGCAGACGCAAGACACGCCAACAACTCCGGATGCAGGATGTCGTCTGAATCGCAGAAGTACACGGCGTCTCCGTCAGCCCACGAAAGGCCGACGTTGCGAGCGGCGTATGCGCCGCGGTTCTCCACTCGTCGCACGGCAAAGCGTGTGTCGCGTCCAGCATAGTCGCGACAAATGTCCGATGAGCCGTCGTCCGATCCGTCGTCGACAAGGAGGCACGTCCAGTCGCGGAACGTCTGCGCCAATAGCGAGTCAAGGCACGCCGGGAGAAAACGGGCTACATTGTACACGGGAATTACGATAGATATCTTCATGCCCCGCTCCTCGTCAAAACTATCTTCTTCCGTCTGCCGAGCGGCAGCGAGAGGACGGCTCGCTCGCCCTGCATCAGAGACGGGGCAGGCGATGTCGCTTCGCGTCTGCGCTTGAAACGGACGAGCTTCCAGCCGCCGCACTTCAGCCACACCTTCCGCGTCCAGTCGTCCAGCCATGACGCCGCATAGTGGTGAAAGGCGTACCCATCGCGCGAATTGAACCACTCGACTGGGCATATACGCTCCGTCGACGACAGCACCACCGTCGCATGGGCGTCTGAAAAGTCGAAGCCACGAGAGGCGAAATACCGCGCGAAACGGACCACGTTTGGCATCTGATCCAGTTCCCCGTCCTTGCCAACAAACGAAATGCGCTCGTACTCCTCAAGCATTTCGGCAATGCGCACGTTGCCCTTTGCCGCCCCGAGGAAGCACATATTGAGGAACACGTTCGGCGGACGGTCTATGAAGCCCGTAATGAAGTCGCATGCGCAGAACTCGTCAATCGGCTTCATCAGCTCAAGGTCCGAGTCTAGGTAGAACCCGCCGTGATCGTTCAGTATCTTCAGCCGCAAGTAATCCGCCGCAAACGCCCACTTGCGGTGCTCCACGGCCTCGTGGAGGTAGCGGTTGTCTATGCCTTCAAGAGACTCGTCGCCCCATTCGCGGATCTCCCAGCTGGGGCACATGCGCCGCCATGACTCAATGCACTTGAGCACCACCTGCGGCTTCGGAGCGCCGCCAAGCCATATGAAATGTATTGTCTTAGGTATCATTGTGCAGCAACTCAATCAAGAAGTTTCGGAGTTCGAGACCACCACCGGAACCGACTTTTCCATGACTTGAACGGAAGCAGCGACATCCATACGTTTGTCAGCACACGGCCAACGGAGAACGTGGCATACCGTTTCAGCTCCCTCGTAATCGCAGCGTGCGCCTTGTTGTCCGGCTCTACGCCGTAGTGCCGGTCAACATCCAACACGATACGGCGAGAGTCAAGCCACACGCTCGGCTTCTTCGGAGTGCGGATAATCGTCGTGTCCGCTATCCTGTATATGAGATACGCAAGTGGCACACCGCCCTTCATGTCGCCTTCGAGGTCGAAGAAGTGGTACTTCCCGTCTTCGTCTATCACGCAGTTCTGCGGTATGGCGTCGCATGTACATTCCGGAAGGACGCCGCTGCGGATCGGCGGATATGCGGCCATTAACTCGTCTATGAAATGAATCACCTGCCGCTCGACTTCCTCGGCATCGCCCCTCGCGATTGCAGGCGTCATGACATCGCGGGCCGTCGGACCCCTGTAGATTGGCGTAGGTGGCATGCCATGCTGCTCGAAGATGCTTTTGCGCCACCTCCACGCCCGTTTCTCCAACACCTTCTTGACGTAACATCGGCCGTCCTGCACGAAGAACACCGTTTTAACCTTGTCCACCTTGTACGGTGCATACAGCCATGCAACCTCCCCGGGCTCGACTTCCCGCATGACGCAGTACTTGTCCAACTTGTCCCTAGTCACTGGGCAAAGCCGCTTGGCCAACTCCGGCTCAACGTCAAAGAACCTGTCGGTGAACGCCCGCACGGGTCGACCCGCCGCATTGCGAAAAAGATAGACTCGCTCTTTCTTCATAGTTGCCTGCATCCCCCCTTATGCATCTGGCAATCTGGTTTCCAAACCACGAAAAGCGCAGCGGTCTTGACCTGCATCTTGGTCATTGCTTCTTCCCCTTGCAGAAGTTCCCGTACAAAATCGCATCCCATTGACCACAGTCTCGCTTCAAGAATGACTTTGCGCGCGCGATGCGGGTGTCGAGCGCCGCCGCCTTGTCGCCACGGCGGAACAACCTCAAGATGCAAAGCCGCAGCAGCATCCAGCGCATACGCCATTTGTCAAGCCGTCCATGCTCGACCAAGAATACAGATTCCGCCGTCATCGATCGCAGCCTGTCGCACAGCTCCTGTGCGCGGGCGGAGCTGGAGAGCTTCCAGGTGTAGAAGAGCATCATCGCCGCGTCGTTCCATCCGTACCCCGCCGTCATCGGATGGTGCGCAAAGGTAAGCATGCGATAGCTCCAGTTCTTCATGAGGAACGGGGCCTCTCTAAAGTTGTTGCGATCGACTGCAAACTGCGCGTCAATGAGCTTGAGGTGCCCGTCCGAGTCGCGAATGAAGTTGTCAGGAATTATGTCACGCCAGACTATGCCAGACTTTATCAGCGCGTCGGCGATGCGGATCATGTCCTCCAGCACGGCGATAGCCTCGTCTTCGCCGACACCCTTCGCGAGTATGCTGGCAAGCGACGGACCGGGAAGCCTGCGCATCACTACGAACGCGCGCTTTCCGTCGGGCGAGCGCCACAGCGCGAGCGCCTCGGCGCAGACCGGCGCGACGGCGCTTAGGCGACGGGACATCGTGTATTCGTTTTCGATAGATTCCGGTGCGCGAGACGAACACTTGACGATGCACGGTTCGCCCTTGAACGTGCCTTCGAAGAATATGTCGTTGACGAGCTTGTTCTCAATCAAGACGCGACAATCAAGGAGTCCCATTGCCGGACCCTCCGAGGTTATCACGTTCCACCATGCGGCGCGGATCCGCTTAGAGAGGCGTTTTCGCTTCTGGGCACAGGCCTTCTTCTGCGCCCGTCGCAGTCGGATCCGTTCAAGGAGTCCGGGCACGGGCGGCAAAGACGCAAGCGGCGGCAGGCATGGCCCGATTGCGCCGTCCGGAACGCCAAGTGCCCATTCCGCAGCAGCATGTCCGGTCAGGACTTGTATGTCGCGCGCAAATTCTTCGCGCGTCAATGTGCCGTGCACCCGATAGCCGCGCAGAGCCCATTCGCGGTAGCGCGCCTTAAGCTCAAGCATCGTCCGATTCACGGCGATGCCGTTTGGCGTATCAACGTATTCGGGAACTGGGTCGCGCACGACGACCAGCAGATAGGGACCCTTTCCGCAGGACTTTTCCTTGCGCTTGCCGTCAAGCCGCATGTGAGCATAAAACCGGCGGTAGAAGTCGCGCGCACGGCCCTCAATGGGGAATTCGCGCTGCCAGACGATTTCCAGGCGACGCGCCATGTCGGCCAGCATCCTGTCCGCCAACGGCAAGGCCGACGACCAGATGACAAAGAGATGCAGCTCTGGACGGATGGTGTCACTCATGCCAGTATTCCAGAATCCATTTCGTCGGCTTGCAGGTGAGATGCATCTTGGCCGGCTTGTCGTATTTGCGATAGTAGCCCTCGAGGGCCTGCGGCAGGTCGGGCTGTCCATGGAACGCCACTATCGAGGCGCTCTTCGGAGGACGCCACGGGACGAATATCTTGTTTAGGGGAAACATTGGTATGAGCTGCCGCTTGAAGGAACACACCCAATCTGACGGCCACCAGTTCACCTTGCCCGTCTTCATCATCGCGTACGTCTGGAATTTCTGCGACCCAAGCTGGAACCGCTCGGCCTGTCCGGGGATGTCCTTCTCCCTGAGAAACGTCTCCCATACTCCGTTGGACTTGCCGGCCTCGAAGCGGAAGCACGACGAGTTGCCGATGTCAGGCGTCTTGCGAAACAGCGACTTGCGCCTCTCCACCCAGTTGTGTATTATGCAGAATTCGCCAGGTTTGTACGCGAAAAACCGGTCAAGAGGCCCTGTTACGATGAGGTCCACGTCGAGAAAGAGCGTCGGCCCGGAGAGATTGGCGAATCCGTCCTTGAACACGGCAAGCTTCGCAAAGATGTTAGGCCACTCGCGCGGCACGTACTTGCCCGGCACCTTCGGATCGTCGGGGAAAGGCACCGCCTCGATGCCTGGCGCGAACCCTGTCGAATCGTCCGTCATGCACACAAAGCGGAACGGTCGCACGAGATTGCGCCGGACCCCGGCATACAGCCTGTTCACGTAATCCGCCGTGTAATAGTCCCCCCACTTCATGCAAAGCACGTTCACGGGCGGCAAAGCCCGCAATGCGTCAACAGAGGGAACATTCGAACCCTTGTATATGCCAAATGAGCGGCGGTAGCGCGCCATGCGCCGCCGTATCTTCATTCTCGTTATCGCCGGCGACAGGCGGTCGAACGCTATAAGCGTCCTCGAGGCCGGCTCGAAATCCGTCACGCGAAGCCTTATGGAACCGTCGGCGAGCTTCTGTACAAGTATGTTCTGCGGATCGTATATGCGTATGGCGTGACGCTCTATCAACTCCGAGAACACATCCAGCGATTCAATCAGCCTGGCACGCATCTCCCCATCAGCCGCCACCCATTCCTCGTGGAATTTCCTCACCAGAGACCCATCGGCGTTTGATATAAGCTCCTCTACCACGCACCATCCCCTCGAGGGGACGAGGATCATCTCCATGACAGACGGAAGGAATGCCATGTCGTCCGGTGTAAGGCGTTCCTTCAGCTTCTTCCAGTATGCGTACTCCTGGCAACACGTGTTGCGCTTCTCGTCGAAGCGGAAGCGAGATATCTCATGCGCGACCGCCGGCGCGATGGGCTTGAACGGCAGACGTCCCGGATGCTTGCCCTCGGCTATTTCGGCGTCACTGCGGTAGCATTTGACGCAAAGACGCCCGCCAGGCAAGGCGTAGCACGCGCGCCGCGACCCGATGCCAAGCCGCTTCGCCGCGCCGCTCTTCAGCAGATTCTCTATTTCTTCTGGAGACATAACGCCTTCAATCCCTGGTAGTCGGTCTTGCCGTTCGAGTTGATCGGCATCGATTCCAGAACGTGCACCTTCATCACGGTCGCGTTGAAATGCAGCTTCGCGACAAGCATCCTTTCGACCTCCTCCTCCGACACAGCAGTGGCAAACACGTGCAGGTCGTTGTCCGCGCCAGTCGCTGCAATCGACGAGGCAGGAAATGCGTCCTTCAGGATGTTCTCCACTTCCTGCAGCGATACACGGTTCCCGAATATCTTGAGGAAGCGCGATGCCCGTCCCGTAAGAGTGACATAGCCGTCTGCGTCGATAGTCGCCATGTCACCAGTCTCACGTACGCCCTTCCACTCGTCGCCCTTGAGTAGATCCTCGGCGCATGTCGCATAGCCCATCGCGACAATCGGCCCTTCGTAGACAAGCTCCCCGCCATCCTTCAGCGAGAAGCGTCCGCCAGACGACGCTTTGCCAATTGAGCCGACGCGATCTGGTTCCTCGCTCGTCTCGAGCTTTGCCATATACGCGAGCGTCTCGGTCTGCCCGTAGATTTCGCAAAACACCTTGCCTGCTCCGCGAGCCCATTCGGCGTACTTACGCCGAAGCGCAGGACCAAGCGCCCCACCGGAAATCGACAGATTCCTGAGCTTCGGAAAGGCGCGCGAAAAGTAGTTGAGCCTATCCATCATCTCGTACATATACGGCACGCCAACAAAATGCGTGGCGCCGGAGGATTCCATCAATTCCGCGAACCCAGGGTCCATGACCGTCTTCGAGCTCAGCACCATCGTCACGCCGGCATGGAGACATGCGCTCATCACCTGTATTCCGAATGCATAGCAAAGCGGAAGCGGCACGAGAAACACGTCCCCATCCGAAAGCCGATGGTCTTCCACCGAATAGCGGCAATCGGCCTTCAGGTCGGAGTACGACGTTCGAACGAGCTTTGGGCTTCCTGTTGAACCACTGGTGGAGAGCAGAAGCGCAAGGTCTTCGTGAACTTCCGCGCCATCGTATGTCGCCCTCAGCTTTTCATAGAGCGCTTCGTCGATCTTCTCCGGGAGCATCAGCGGCACAATGCCATGGTTGACGCATGCGGCGTAAAGCGCGACCGTTTCAGGAGTATTCGCCGCCTTTACAAGCCGGACCGTGCGCGGCGCAATGCCCGCGACAAGTTCATCGCCCATTGCCTTCAGCTCGCGGAACGTCACCTCGCGACCGTCAAAGCTCACGGCGACACCGTCGCGGTCCAGATCGAATACCGTGCCATTCCACTGACTCCTGACCCCTGACCCCTGACCACTGACCCCTGACCCCTGACCCCTTACCACTGACCCCTGACTACTGACCCCTGACTCCTTACTACTGACCCCTGACCCCTTATCACCGACCCCTATTAACTTCATCGCGTCGGAATAGGATTTAAGCCGGTAGATTTCCTCGGGTGAGAGCGAACGGCCGAATTCGCGCTCAAGCGCGGCGGCAAGCGCCATCTGCCCGGCGGAATCCCACGCAGGATGACCCTTGTAGGTCATGGTGTGCGCTTCTTCCGGCGTTACTGAAAACACGCTGCAGAAGACATCGTCAAGTCTTTCGTCACTGACTCCTGACCCACCACTCTCCAACTCCAACTCTGAACTCCAACTCCTGCCCCCTGGCGCCTCAACCGGCTTTTCACCAATGGCCACCTTGATTTCGTTATAGTGGTCCATATCTCGCCATCCAATAACCTTCGCCGGGTTGCCTGCAACGATGGCACAAGGCGGAACCTTGCCCATCACCACGCTCCCCGCCTGAACGATCGCACCTTCGCCTATGTGCGCACCGGGGAGGACAATCGACCTCATGCCTATCCATGCATAGTCGTCGATGCGCGTCTCGGGATACGTGAAGCCACTCCCGAACGGAAGCATCTTAGAGTGGTCGTAGTCATGCACCTGGGTGTAGATCAGTGTGTCCTCCGCTATTGCGACGAAGTTACCGATGAAAACCGGGCCGTCGCCACGAATCTTGACGTCCTTGCCGAATCCAACGCCTTCGCCGACGGTAGTGTTGAAAGTCACGTTTACACCTGGGCCGAGCACATTAAGAATCCGCCCGCACTTCTTCGCCTGGCGACGGACAGCGCCTGAATACAGGCGCGATTCCAGCTTCATCTTGAAGCCCTTGCGCCACTTCGCCGGTCTCCAAAACACGAAAATCATCGCGACCTTAACGAACATCTTGATCATCGGATATTCCCTTCGTGAGCTTGTCCATATAAAATCTTCCCCTTACCGGTTGCCATTCCAGACCCCCACCCACTCTCGCGGCTCACAAGCTGCGCGAGCTCCTTTGCGTTTGGAGACTTTCGGAAGTAGCGGTAGTTGAGCACCCAACACGACGGATGACGGCGGATGACACACTCCAAGTCGCTAATACATTTTTGCGTAAATCCCCAGATGTCGCGGGCATCTTCCGGACGATAGGAACTGATAATCTCGCAACGCCAGCGCCCGTCCTTTAGAGGACGGCTCCAAGCAATGATCACAGGCGCCTTGCCCTTTGCCGCGAAAAACGCAGGCGCAGCCGAGACCGGCACTGGCCGCCCGAGGAACCGCACCCATATTCCGCCGTTCTTCGGCTTCACGACCTGGTCGACGAGAAGCCCGAGAGACTTGCCGTCCTTAAGTCCCTGCATCAGCGGACGGAAGGCGCCGTCTGCGTGGACGATCTCCTGCCCGATCGAACGCCGCGCCTTCATGAGAAGGCGCGTCATGCCGCTTGTGCCGATGTCCTTTGCGACCGACATCATCCGGTGGCCCTCGAGGAACGCGAGCTGCGAAAGTATCTCCCAGCATCCAAGATGCGCCGACACCGTGACGGCAGGTCGGTTCACCGCAAGCAACGCCTTCCCCACCTCGCTCATCTCGCCCGCAGCAGCCGCACGCGCCTTCGCATTACGGCATGTCCAGAAAGCATGTCCGACAGCCCGCGCCATGCTTCGGTAGGAGCGGCGGACGATCTTATCTGCACCAACGACGTCGCGCCCGTATATGACGCGCAAGTTGGCGAACGCAAGCGAACGCCCGCGCCTGTCGAAAAAGTACATAACGCCTGCGGCCAAGTCGCACACGGCGAGCATTGCTCGTCTAGGCAGATTCGAGAGGACAAGGTAGCCGAGAAAGACGCCCATCCACTCAAACGGGCGGCGCAAGGCCCTTAAAATCCTCTTATATCTGCGACGCAATCTCATTCGGCTCCAGTAGAAAGGAAGAGTATGAAGCAGACAGCTATAACGACAAGCGCAAGCGCGACAATGGCAAGAAGCGCAAGCGCGAGCCACCAGCCGTGCGGAACGGGCAGCGCATGGCGACTCTTCTGGCGCGATTTAGGCGGCGGCGCGACAGGAAGTCGTATTTTGCCAGACGACGTGCGCGGAAACGGCGCGCCGCGCACGACAACGCGTTTGATGCGCTTGTATATGGGAAGCGTCCTGTTTACCGCGGCAACTGCGCCGCGAACCTCGACTTCCGGGATGTCCGAAAATATTTCGGCTGTTATCGTGCGGCTTTCGGACTCTCCTGTAACTACGGCCTCAAGAATCCCGGGGCACGAAAGCAGAAGCCCCTCAAGCTCCTCGGGCGCGATCTTCTTGCCAGACGAGAGGACAATCGTGCGCTTTGCCCTGCCTGTGATCCAGACATATCCGTCCGCGTCTATGCGACCGATGTCACCAGTCCTGAACCAGCCGTCCGGCGAAAGGACTGCGGCAGTCTCCTCAGGCGCGCGATGGTAGCGCAGCATCACGTTCGGCCCGCGCACCATTAACTCGCCCTTCTCCGACACTTTCGTCTCGACGATCGGGAGAGACGAGACCTTTCCTGCGCTTCCGCGGCGAGAGGGCTCGCCGCACGGCGCAAGCGAAAAGAGTGCGGCCGTCTCGGTGAGGCCGTACCCAGTCAACACGCGTATGCCGAGCGCCGCAAGCCGGTCGTCCGTGCGCGGCGAAATCGGCGCGCCTCCGACAAGCACCCACTTGAGCCCCCTTACGCCATGCTGTTCGCACTTAGTCGCGAGGATGTCGGCAAGAGCCGGGACAAGAAACGCAAAGTCCACGCGGAAACGATTCACTGCGTCGTATATGCGTCTAAAGTCGGGGCAGACGCCAAGCGCGACGCCGTTCACAAGCATCAAATAAGTCACCGCAATACCGAAGATGTGGTGGAGCGGCAGGAGCATTAGCGAACGGTCGGTCATGCCCATCTGCAACACCTTGCTGCCGGACTCCGCGAACGACTCTATCGCCGCAAGCGTAAGCTCCGCCCCACGCGGGACCGTCGTCGTTCCGCTCGTAAAGACCATAGTAGCGACAGTCGGGGATCCATCTTCCTCGGCACGCTGGGGGCCTGGGCCGTCCCAAAGCGCGAACGCCTCGTCCGTATGCCCACCCTCCATAAAGCTGTCGGCAGCAAGCGAACTGAACCCGACTCGCAGGATGTTCGGCATCCGGCGCGCGACCTCGAGCGCCTTGTCACCGTGAAGCGACGAATGGGCAAGAGTCTTTGCGTCCACGAAAGCAAGCCGCTCGCATATCTCGTCGGCAGAAAGGTTCACGTCAAGCGGAACGGCGCACGAACCAGAGAGAAGGCATGCCGCGTGAGCGACAATCCACTGGTAGGAGTTCTCGCCGAGAATCCCGATCTTGGCGCGCGGGCAGTACTTCCCGATCGCCCACACGACGGCTGCGATGTCGTCGGTGAACTGCTTCCATGAAATCGGCACCGACCTGTCGCCGGACGCTACGAGAAACGCCGGGGCGTTTGGCCGCTCGACACGAAACCTCCTGAACGCCTCGAAGATCACGAGTAGATCTCCTTAGCCCACTCGTATTGCTCGGAATGGGATTCGCCCGCCACCGTCTCTACGAGATAACGTACAACGCGGCTCGCATCAAAGAGCCGACGGTACTTTCTCATCCCCGCCGCTGCGACCACGCGCCTCGTCTCGTCGTGAGTGTTGTACCAGGATATCCTCTCCGCAAGATCGTCAGGCGTGTGGAAATACACAGTCTCGTCCTTCGTGAAGAAATCCTGCATCGAATTGCCGTCGTACTGGAACGTGAGGATGCCGTTCGCCATGAGGTGCGTAATGCGATCGGACGCATACCACTTCCAGCCCTCGAAACGGTTAATGGAAAGACCCATCTTCGACGCGGCCAGCGCCTCCTCGTACGCGCGGCCTACGACAAGCGGACGACCCATCCCGAAGAACCCCAGCCTGACGTTCTTGTCGACCTTCGGGAGCAACTTCGCAAGCACGTCCTTCCTCTCGTCGTCGTCCGCAGGGCGCCCCGCGAAGAAGAGATCGTACTTGAACTCGTCTTTGAGCGAATTGTCCTCGGTCTCGTATGACGGATCGCTGGGGTTCGGATAGAACCCGACGATGTTCCTGCCGGTGGTCCACTCCTTCAGTTTTTCGCCTGCAGTAGTAACGAAGATCGCGTCGCAGGAGTTTACGCGCCGCCTTATCTGGTCGCAGCAGTGCTCCTTAGCAAGCGGGTCGCAGTTGATGTGGACTATCTTCACTCCCGGCGCAGCCCTACGCATCTCCTCGATAGCCTCGTTTGTCACATAGTCGCAGTGGGCTATGAAGACGAAGTCAGGCTTCCAATTGGCCACTGTCTTGACGAGGCGCACATTCATCATCTTCGCCCCGACACCGCGCATGAAGCCTAGCGGCGCGAGAAAACGGGCTATGTCGCGTTCCGAGAACGTCAGCACCTGCCATCCGTTCCTAAGCGCCCCGGCCTCGAGTCGCATGTCTATTCCGCTGCGGCCCGCGCCCCAGTGCCGGATCAGGAAGTTGCCGACAAACAGTATGCGCGGAGACTTCTTCATTTCCCCTCCCTGTGCAGCTCGCGATAAAGCGCCAGCGTCTCCTCGCACATACGCGCGGTAGAGAAGTTCGACCTTACGGACTCCACCGCCGCCGCGCGCATTCTCGTCTTCGCCTCCTCGGACATCTCGAGCATCTCGTCAAGCTTCGCGGCCATCGCCTTTGCATCGCCCGGCGGGACGAGAAAGCCGGTCTCGCCGTCCTTCACCGTCTCGCACGCCCCACCGTGCGCCGTTGCCAGGACAAGGCAGCCAGAAGCCTGCGCCTCGGTGATTGTGCGCCCGAACGATTCGGGCTGGGTAGATGCGTTCACCACTATGTCGCTCAGCGCGTATACCACCTGCATCTGCGAGGTATGGTCGCGGAACACGACCCGCGTCTCATCTGGAAGCCTCCCCGCTATCGTGCGCAGCTGGTCGGAATACTCGACGCGCCCCTGGTCCGAACCAAGGACCAAGACTCCGAAACGGCGATTGCGCATCATCGACAAGGCCTCAAAGAATACCTCCTGCCCCTTCAGACGCGTGAGGCGACCAGGTATCGTAATGACCGGACGGTCCTTCTCGAACCCATACTGCTTGGTCTTCTTCGCCTCGGCATCCTCGCGGGCAACTGCGTCCGGCCTGAACACGTCCGTCTCCGCACCGCGGTAGATGCGGACTATTCTCTCAGGGTCCACGCCGCTGTAGTTCTCAAGTATGTGGCGGCGGACGTAGTCGGACACGGCAATCGTCCTCTCGCCTTTAAGCATAATCCTGTTGTAGGGAATCTTGAAAATACGGGGCGAGGTGCCGTACACGCCGTGGAATGTCGCAATCCACTTGACCCCGCACATCTTCGACGCCCACTTCACGGCCCACGCGGGCGCACGGCTCCTGACGTGCATCAGGGTCACGCCCTCCTTCTCGCAGTACTCGGCAAGTTTCTTCGCGCACTTGCGCAGCGTGAATGGGTTCTTCTTGTCGATGGGAAGGAGAATGTGCTCAGCCCCACATTCGTCCAGCGCTTGGACGAGACGCCCGCCCGCGCTGGCAACGGCATTGGGGATGCCTGCTGCAGTCAGCGCGGAGGCGATTTCAATCGTACCGCGTTCGACGCCACCCTGTCCTAGCGCCGGAAGAACCTGTAGAATTTTCATGCGGCAGACCTTGTCCATTTTCCATTCATATTGTGGTAATATTATACCATAATTGGCAGACGTGTGACGCAACCCCATCCTGCCAATTTAAGGCACCGCCTAGCACCGCTTTTTTGGTATAATATGCAGTCAATGCAAAGAACAGTCTATTTTGACAACAATGCCACGTCGCCAATCGCTCCCGAGGTGAAAGACGTAATGCTGCCGTTTTTCGGCAAACTCTACGGCAACCCGAGTTCGATGCACGCGTTCGGCGGGCAGGTGGCCAAATTCGTGGACAGGGCGAGGGAAGAGGTCGCGGCGTTCCTCAATTGCTCGCCAGAAGAGGTCATTTTCACTTCGTGCGCCACGGAGTCCGACAATTCCGCAATACGAGGCACGGCCGACTGGTTCGGCAAGGATCTCAAGGTGATAACGACAGCAGTCGAGCATCCCGCGGTTCTCCAACCCGTCCGCCGCCTCAAGGCGCTCGGTTTCGAGACTGTGGAACTGCCGGTAAACGGCGTCGGACAGATCGACCTTGACCAGCTTGCCGCGGAAATCGACTCCGCGAAAGCCGCAAACCGCCCCGTCCTCGTCTCGACGATGTGGGCGAACAACGAGACTGGAACCGTCTTCCCGATCGAGAAGATCGCTGAAATCTGCAAGGCGCGCGGCGCGATTTTCCATACCGACGCTGTGCAGGTCGCGGGCAAGATCCCGGTCAACGTGAAGAAAGTTCCCGTCGACATGCTCGCCATGTCGGGCCACAAGTTCCACGCGCCAAAGGGAATCGGCATCTTCTACGTCCGCAAGGGAACGAAGGTCAAGCCCTTCATGCTCGGCGGGCACCAGGAAGGCGGTCGCCGCGCAGGAACAGAGAACGTTCCCTACATCATCGGCCTTGCGAAGGCGTGCGAACTCGCGCGGCTTGGAATGGCTGACGAGGCGAAGAAGCTTACGGCGCTACGAGACAAGCTCGAGGCGGGGATCCTCGCGTCCTGCCCGAACGTTCGCGTTAACGGCGACAAGGCGCACCGCCTCCCGAACACGCTGAACGTCTCGTTCGAGTACATCGAGGGCGAGGCGATCGCCTACCGCCTTAGCGACATCGGAATCTGCATTTCGACGGGCTCCGCGTGCGCGTCGGGATCTCTCGACCCGAGCCATGTCATACGCGCGATGGGCGTCCCCTTTACCGCGATCCACGGCTCGGTGCGCTTCTCGCTCAGCCGCTATTCGACCGAAGCCGAAGTCGACTACGTGCTTAAAAAGATGCCGCCCATCATCAAGGGTCTTCGCGACCTCTCGCCGTTCGGCCCCGACAAAGACGTTAGCACTTTCAAATAAGCAAGAAACACCATGAAAAAGTCATTGCCATTGATTGCGATCGTAGCCTTGGCGACACTGGCCGGATGCCGCCGCGAGGACATCCGCGAATTCACCGTCGAGATGCCGTCGCTGACCGAGGCCGGCAAGCAGAAGGTCGTCGACGCTTTCACAATCCGCAGCCCCGGTCGTCCGCCTCGCGTCTACGAGGGCATTTTCACCGATTCGTTCAAGTTCGACTTCGACAAGAAGACGCTGACTATGAAATACGACTCGATGAAGATCGCGCAGACGAACATCAGGATGCTCATTGAAAGCAAGGGCGTCGAAGTCCTTTTCCCGTCCAACACGACTGGCGTCGCCGGTTACCTCGACGTCAAGCCGAAGTCCGTCGAAAAATAGTCGCGCTACTTCAATAGCGCGACTGCGTG
>JAEEGL011624932.1_pt1 | contig 25840 bp, 21 predicted proteins | sample 9134231 | NCBI WGS metagenome assembly JAEEGL01 (sample SAMN16246548, study PRJNA631951) | gut metagenome | biome: gut microbiome; feature: rumen; material: fiber-attached | host: Bos | place: Iran: Karaj | collected 2018-10 | reverse complement strand
CCAGGACAAGAGTCGAACTTGCATGCCGTAATCGGCACCACCCCCTCAAAGTGGCGTGTCTACCAATTTCACCACCTGGGCTTGAAATCGGCGGCAAAAATACAACTTTTTTCAATGCGGCAAACATTTTCAAGAAAAAAATTTTTCCAAGTCTTTATCTCACACCATGACTCACCATTAAATGATGGTAACATAGGATGGCATTCCTTTGATTTTCAACACAAATTACCGCCAAAAGCCACGAATTCTTCATGAATTGTGTTTTTGATAATTGGTTTCAACAACTTTTCAACTTCTTGGCTAATTCAGCCATGGTAATTCGTGTCCAATGAAGAAAAATGAAAAGATTTGCGTTTTTAATAGAAAAATCCTTAATTTTGAGCCTTTAAATCCTATGATTATGATTACTGAAAAAGACCTTCAACAACTTTCGGAAAGAAACATTACTGAGAATCAAGTAATAAACCAAGTCGCGCAACTCAAACGGGGCACGCAATATGTCCAACTGATGCGTCCCGCCACCCCTGGCGACGGCATCCTTCGCATGGATGAGGAACAAGTGAACATGATGACCGCCGTGTTCGACGCGGACAAGGAATTCTACCAATTCACCAAGTTTGTCCCTGCCTCTGGCGCTGCCTCCCGTATGTTCAAGGACCTCTTCGCTTTCGCCGACAGTGGCGAAGAGACCAAATTCACCGACATCTTCTTCGCCCACATCCATAGTTTTGCCTTCTTCGATGACCTCAACGAGGCATCCAAGCGCCTCTATGGCCTCGACATCGACGCCATGTTGCAACAAGGCCGCAAAGTGGATGTCGTGAAAGCCCTGCTCTTGGAAGACGGACTGAACTATGGCAAACTGCCCAAGGCATTGCTGAAGTTCCACCACTACCCCACCTTCAACCGCCTGGCCTTGGAGGAGCACCTGGTGGAAGCCGCACGCTATGCCACCGACAACGAAGGCGTGGCAAAACTCCATTTCACCGTCTCGCCCGAACACGAGGAACCTTTCAAGAAGACCGTCGGCGCGCTCATTGCCGACTACGAAAAGAAATACGGCGTGCGGTACGACATCACCTATTCCTGCCAAAAGCCTTCCACCGACACGGTGGCCATCGACGCCAATGGTGAACTGTTCCGCGAAGCCGACGGCAAGATCCTCTTCCGTCCCGGCGGCCACGGCGCGCTCATCGAGAACCTCAACGACCTCGGCGAAGAGATCGTGTTCATCAAGAACATCGACAACATCGTGCCCGAGACCAAGGCGCAGATGACCATCGCCTATAAAAAGGTTTTGGCGGGCCTCCTCCTCCACTTGCAGCAGCGCACCTTCGAATACCTCGAGATGCTCGACCAAGGTGCTGTCAGTACCGAAGAGCTCGATGAGGCTTTGCGTTTCGCCAAAGAGGACCTGATGATCGACATCCCCGACTTCGTGAACGAATACAACGACATCGAGAAGATTGACTACCTGTACAACAAGCTCAACCGCCCGATGCGCATCTGCGGCATGGTAAAGAACGAAGGCGAACCTGGCGGCGGTCCTTTCTGGGTGAAGAACATGGACGACGAGGTGTCACTGCAAATCATCGAGTCATCACAGATCGACCACAAGAACCCACAGCAGGAGGCCATCTTCCAAGGCTCGACGCACTTCAACCCTGTCGACCTGGTGTGCGGTTGCTGGAACTACCAAGGCGAGGCCTTCAACCTGACCGACTACGTGGACGCTAACACGGGCTTCGTCTCCAACAAGTCGAAGGATGGTCGCGAACTCAAGGCCCTAGAGCTGCCCGGACTCTGGAACGGCGCCATGGCCGACTGGATCACCATCTTCGTCGAAGTGCCCATCGAGACCTTCAACCCCGTGAAGACGGTGAACGACCTTTTGAAGCCGATGCATTGCTAATTCTTTGTTGAATTGTTGATCGTTGAACTGTTTAACTGTTTGACTATCAACAATTCAACAATTAAACAATCAACAATTAAACAACTAAACAACATAAACGCCATGACATTAACAAAAGACGAATTCAAGACCTTGGTGATGCTTTATGCCGCCAACATCGATGGAAACATCCAATCGGAAGAAGTAAGAGTAATGCTCGAGAAGAGCGGTTTCGACACGGTGGAGAAGATGGAGAACCTCTTTGCCAAGATGAACGATGCCGAAGCACTCGCCGTCATCCGCGAGAACAAGCCGCTCCATGTAGCCACCGAAGGCGACCGCATCGAACTCCTAGCCGACCTCTGCGCCGTCATCGAAGCCGACGAAAAATGCACGATGATGGAAGAACAGTTGGTGAAGGCGATGAGGAGGGTGCTGGAGTAAAGCACAAACGCCAAAACGCATACTACTATGGGTATGGTGCTCTCCATCGGGAAAAAGGTTATCGACGAGGAGCATCCTGACACCATTTAAGCAAAAGACAGAATCTCTGAAATCCAGGCCAAACTAAAAGGACAAGAAAACAAAACAAAAGAATAATCATGAAGAAGTTTTTCCTCCTCTCTGCTATCATGGCGGCAGGCATCATGCTTTCTGCCCAATCCCAGCAAGGCTATGTGAAGACCAAAGGCCGCATGGTGGACGGCGAGTATGTCCCAGGACAAGGCCTCAAAGGGGCTACAGTGTCTATCAAAGGCAAGACGGCCATATTGGTGAATGCCGACAATGGTTATTTTTCTTTCCTTGTCCCCGAGAAGCAATTCCAGCTGGACTCCGTCAAGAAAGACGGCTATCAACTGGTCGACATGGACGCCTGCTCGAAAAGCTACAAATACTCAAGCAGCCCGATCTACATCGTCATGGAGACACCCGAGCAACAGCTGCAGGACCAACTTGATGCCGAACGCAAAATACGCCGCAACCTGCAAAAACAGCTGCAAACCAAGGAAGACGAGCTGGAAAAGCTGAAGGGAGCGAAAAAGATATCACCGAAGGAATACCAAAACGCCTTGCAAGAGCTCTACGCCAATCAGGAAAACAACGAGCGGCTCATCAACGACATGGCCAAACGCTATTCCGAACTCGACTACGACCAACTGGATGAATTCTACCGCCAAGTGTCGTACCACATCGAAAACGGCGAACTCGTCAAGGCAGACGAGTTGCTCAAAACGAAAGGTGACATCAGCCAACAAGTCTCCGACATTAGGCAGCGCGGACAGGTTCTCAACGAAAAAAAGGCGCTGCTGCAAGAGGCCGACGCCGTTCATCAGGCCGACATCCATGAAGCCGCACAGCGCTGCTACAGCTACTTTGAGACTTTTGCGGCACAAAGCCTTATCGACACTGCTGCCTATTACCTTGAACTCAGGGCCAGCCTCGACACCACCAACCTCGAATGGGTCAATAACGCAGGACGCTTCATCCATGACTATATCGGCGACTATGACAAGGCTCTCAGCTATTACCAGTTAGTTTTACGCAACGCCAGAGAAGAGTACGGCGAAAACAGCGACTGGGTGGCGGTTTGCTACAGCAATATAGGTTCTGCCTACGCCAGCATGGGCAAATATGACCAAGCCCAGAACTACGATGACAAAGCCTTCGTCATCAGGGTCGCCCTTTACGGGCCCAACCATCCCGATGTCGCCACCTGCTACAACAACAAAGCTTGGATTTGCATGAAACAAGGCCAATATGACGAAGCTCTTGAGTTCTATAACCACGCCCTACGCATCTTGATGCACAACTATGGAGAAAACCATCCTTTAGTGGCGACATGCTACTTCAATATCGCTCAGACCTACTATGGCCAGGAGGAATATGACAAATCCGCAGAATACCACCTCAAAGCGCTATCCCTCAGGCAGGCCTTGTTGCCTTCCAACCATCCCGACCTCGCCTATAGCTACAACGACATTGGCAACCTCTGTCTCAACCTCGGCCAATATGATAATGCCCTTATCTACCTCGATAATGCCTTGGCCATCTGGAGTGCCGCCTATGGCATCAATCACCCCATGGTGCTTCGATGCCGTGGCAATATAGGCTCAGCCTATATGCTCAAAGGCCTCGACTTCGGTCAACAAGGTGACTTCGAATCGTCACTGGACAATCTCAACCGAGCCCTGCCCCTACTGAAAACCGCTTATGGCGATGACTATGAAATCGTCATCCAGTTACAGCAGATCATCGACAAGATGCAGTCCATCAACCAACAAAAATAAGCTGAGCGCCCTTTCTTACTTCCCCTCTCTAAACCTCACAATCGCATCGATAATCTCGTCGTTGTCGTCGCTGATGGTGAGCAGCATGTTCTTAAATATACCTCTGTCGCTAAGGTCTTTCAGCAGCGTGTAGGCTGGCATGTAGTTGGTGTAATAGTCCTTGCCCATGAAGATCATCGGGCTGGCGAAGCCGACGCTCTCGTAGTGGTTCTGGCCTGCATCCTGGAATATCTCCTGCATGGTGCCAGCACTGCCAGGCGTGTAGATGATGCCACCCTTGGCGATGGTGACGATACCGTCTTCGCGCACGCTGTTGTCGAAATACTTGGCGATGTCAGTGGCAAAAGGTGCCGTGGGCTCATGGCCATAATACCATGTCGGGATGGCCAAGCTACGGTAGTCGCTTTGCAAGGGGAAACGCTCCATCACCTCGAAGGAACGGCACAGCCAACCCTCGTCCTTAAAGGTGGGCGACGGCATCAACATGTCGACGGCCTCGTTGGTCTCGGCCTCGCTCCTACCCGCCATCCAAGCACCGAGGTGCGTGGCTTCCATCGCTCCTGGACCGCCACCTGTCACCATCAGCCGCCCCATCTCGGTGAGTTTCTTGCTGAGGAAGACTATCTGACGATAGCCTGGGTCGTCACGCCGCTTGGCATGGCCGCCCATCACACCGATGACATCTTTCTCATTGTATTGCTCCAGCATCACATTGAGCGCATGGGTAATGAAATGGTCATGCAAGGCACGCGCCAGCGTCTCATCGAGCGTGTGGTCGTATTTGCCTTGGGCGATGTAATGGCGGTAGACCTTGGTATCGTAGCATGTCTCAAAGGTCTTCTCGTCATGGAAATCGTAGCCGTCATACAAGACCTTGCTGTTATACAAGCCTTTCGGGCAGGTCGAGAATGGCTTACCCAAACTGGGCACAAATTGTGCAATCTCATCGGTACTCATTTCTCTCAAGACGCGCTCAAAGTTCCTCTGTGCCTCAGCGTCGATCTTGACATGTTTATCCGGATTCGGATGGCTTTTTTCCTTGGTATCCATATTATGTATTTTATTATGTTTCAGAATGTAATCAAATCAGTAATATCAAGTCCCTCACCACATAGACGAGGCACACGATGGCATAGACTAACTTGACGGAAGTGCCAATCAAAAAGCCGACCAACGAGCCGGCTGCGGCCTTCCATGCGGCCTTATTGGGGGTCTTGGCAATACGCTCGCCAATATAAGCCCCGAAAAACGGGCCAGCCAAGATGGCGATAAAGGCGAAATTGAAGAAGGTGGTGAGGAGCAGTCCGGCCACAAGCCCTATCGTGCTGCCCCACATGCCCTGCTTGGTGCCACCAAACTTCTTCGTTCCCCAGATGGGGACAAAATAGTCGAGCAGGAAGGCTATGGCCCCGATTACACCCATGATCACCAAAAACCACACCGAATGCTCGACCCCTGCCATAAACGACACCAGGAGCAGACCGGCATAGCTAAAGGGAGGGCCTGCAATGCCTGGAATGATGGCGCCCACCAACCCGACCAGCACCGACAAAATGCCCAAAACCATCAAAACATAAAACATCACGAAACAATTTAGACTGCGAAAATAATAAAAAAGAAGAAGTCGCGCTACCATCGCCACAGTTTTTCAACCAAAGGCTTTGTTTTTTCGAAAATCAACCTTACATTTGCACCATAAAAACAACTTTATGAAGAGACTTCTAATCCTTATAACGCTAATCATTTCAACCTCAACACTTTTCGCCTATGACATCATCCACCCTATCGGTGGACGAGCGGCGGCTATGGGAGGTTCGTCGGTGGCTTCACAGGGACTATGGGCCATGCAAAACAACCCGGCTGGAATGGCCAATCTGGACAAGATCAGCCTCGGCCTCTATTATGAGAACCGCTGGATGCTACCCGAGACGGCCTACAAATGCGGTGCCTTCGCCATGCCCACCAAGTTCGGCACTTTGGGGTTGAGCTTCAACCAGTTCGGCTCATCGAAATACAACGAAAACAAGTTCGGTTTGGCCTATGCCAAAGATTTCGGTCGCTACCTACAAATCGGCCTTCAACTCGACTATCTACTCCTTAAGATCGGCAATGACTATGGTACCTTCAGTGCCGTCACCTTCGAGTTGGGCATCCAGTCGCATGTCACAGACAAACTGACCCTGGGCACCTATGTCTTCAACCCCGTCAATTTCAGCTTTGAGCAAACCCTGAACCACGAAAAGCTGCCCATCGTATTTCGCTTCGGCATGGCTTACCAATTTACCAAGGACTTCGCCGGACAATGCGAGATAGAGAAAAACACCGAACGCGAAGGCGTCAGCTTGAGAGGAGGACTTGAATATGAGGCTGTCAAGAACCTCTACATCCGCGCTGGTGTGCAGACCAACCCAGGTATCTTCAGTTTCGGCTTCGGCTATGGCATCCGTTTCGCCCAAGTCAATGTGGCAGCACAACTCCACAACGAATTGGGAGCCTCTATGCAGATTGGCATGATATTCAGCATCGGCAAGTGATATGAAACGACTGGTTTTCGTCATAGTATCCCTATTCGTCATCTCATGGGCAAAGGCACAGGTCGCTGTCGATACGCTCAGCACCGAGGCTTTGAACACCCTGCTCATCGAGCAGGTGGAGCGCTTGGCAGAGGATAACGAAGAGGAAATCGACTACGAAGACCTTCTTGAAAACTACATCTTCTTAAGCGACAACCCCGTCAACATCAATAGCGACGAAGTGATGCGCTTGGTAGAGCTGCGTCTAATCAGTGCGTTCCAATACGAAGAACTAAAGAAATATCGTCGGTTCTACGGCGACTTCATGTTCCTCGATGAGTTGGAAATGGTGGAAGGCTTCGACGAGCAGACCGCGGCCATCATCCGGCCCGTGGTATGCATCGAGAAAGACCAAAGCAAGGACAAAATCACGCTCAACAAGATGGCTCGTTATGGCAAACATCAACTTGTGGGTCGATACGAACAAGTCCTTGAGCGACAGCAGGGGTACACCCCCATCGACGACTCAACACTCCTGGCCAAACCCAACTCGCGCTATCTCGGCAGCCCACAAAAGCTCCAGTTCAAATACACCTATAACTACAGGAACAAGATTCGCGCAGGTTTCACTTTGGAGAAAGACGCCGGCGAGATGTTCTTTACTGACAAAGTCAGCGACACGATACGAGCCTTGTTGGGCAAACAATACCAAAGAGGCTTCGACTTCGTCGGATTCCATCTCTATGCCAAGGAATTGGGCTTCATGAAAGCTGCCGTTTTAGGCGACTACCAATTGGCCTTCGGCCAAGGCTTGACGCTGTGGTCAGGCATGAGCTTCGGTAAGGCAGGTGCGGGCAGCAGCGTGATGAAACAAGGACGCGGCATCACGCCCAAAGGCTCGGCCAGCGAATACGGCTTTATGCGCGGCGCAGCCGTCACCCTCGGTGGCGGACCTTTCAGTGGAACCATCTTCTACTCCAACCGGTTGGTTGATGCCAATATCAGCGCACTCGACACCTTGGACAGCGAGGCCGAATTCATCAGCAGTCTGCAAGAGACGGGCTACCACCGAACTATCGGCGAACTGCAAGACCGCCACGCCATACGGCAACAAGTCGTGGGAGGCCATCTGGCTTATGCCATCGCCCACTTCGAGGTCGGCTACACCGCCCACCACACCTGGCTCAGCGTGCCTCTCGAACTCAGACCCAGCCATTACAACCAATTCTATTTCCAAGGGCAAAGGCTGACCGACCAAGGCATCGACTTCAAGTATGTGAAAGGGAAATATGCTGTCTTTGGAGAGATGGCGATGAGTTATAATCATGGAGCCAAGGCTCCTGAGCCCGTCGAAGGGCCGACACAAGCACAAACGGCCCTTCGACAGGCTCAGGGACCTGCTTTTGCCGGATTGGTAGGATTGACTGTAAAACCTGCTGGTTATCTCAATTTCACCATTATGTACCGCGACTATGGCAAGGCCTACCAAAACCTCATGAGTAACGCCTTTGGCGAAGGCAGCCGCAACCAAGGGCAGCGCGGCATCTATCTCGGCATGGAAGCTGCTCCCGCACCCTATTGGAATATCCTCGCCTATGCCGACCAGTTCCAATTCACCTGGCTGACCTCGCAAGTCAACGCGCCCAGCCGCGGCCACGACTACTATGTGCGTGTCAGCCATAGCTTCAACAAGCGCACACAAGCCTACCTGCAGTTCCGCTCCAAGACCAAGATGAAGAACTCAACGGATGCATTTGTTTTCAGCCACTACCCTATCTTCTACACGAAAAACGCCGTGCGTTTCAACATCAACTATCAGATAGGCTGGGACATCCATTGCACCAACAAGGCCGAATATGCCCACTACCGCAACGAAGACGGCAGCAATGAACACGGCTATTTCCTCTGCCAAGACATCGCCTACAAACCAGAGAGCAAGCCCTATAGCCTTACCTTCCGGTATGCAATCTTCGACGCCCAAGATTACAATGCCCGCATCTACGCCTACGAGAACGATGTGCTCTATTCCTTCAGCGTGCCCGCCCTTTACGGCAAAGGCATGAGGGTGTATCTATTAGGAAAGGTGAAACTGTTCAACGCCTTGACGCTCTACGCCCGCATCGGGCGCACCATTTACAGCGACCGCGACGAAAATGGTAGCGGGCTGACGCTGATTGAGGGCAACCACAAGACGGATTTAAAGGTAGAGGCGATTTGGAAACTGTAGGGTTATTCCACCACCACCCGATCCACCTGCTGTATGCCGTTTGAAATAGTCACCAAGGTATAAACCCCTTGGCTCAATCCATGCATGGAAATGACAAAGGCTTGCGTGTTTGAGGCATTGGAATACACCAAGCGACCCATCATGTCGTATAGCCTAACTGAAGCCTCGCCCGCCGCTTCAAAGCGGATGTTGATTCTGTCCTTGGCAGGATTGGGGTAGATTTCAGCAATTTGAGTCGACACTTCAACGGGCTCAGGGACCTCAGGGGCTTCAATACCCCAAGTCCCACAAGCGGCATTGATTTCACCATCCAAATAGTTGAAACGGTCTTCCAGCCAGGCCCTCATGTAGTCCAATTGGCTCTCGTCGACGGTGAAGTCGGGCCATGCTTCGTGCTCACGCTCGTAGGCGCCGCTTTCAACCAATTCATCATATTGGTTCTGGACCAATTCCATAATATGATTGGTGGTCAGTATGTCGTCACGCAAGGCATTGTAGCGCGTTTTTGCGGCAGACACAAAACCGTTGCCACCACAGTCTTGGGTCAAGCGATCGTAAAAGCCATTGCTCTTCAATCCTCCCGTGACATAAGTCTTGTTGCCATCGGTGTCCAAACCCAAAATGGCATCCAGATCCCAGGGCAGGTACATATAGGTGCTCGACTTCTTGTAGCGTGCCACAAACAAGTTGCGACCCATGTTGTCCATAGCCATCAAACTATTGATAAACAAATAGTAATCGATGGCGTTGTCCTTGTCGAACTGGGCGGAATATTGGGAAAAGAACACATTGTCGGAGGCATTCATCACAAAGTTGGTGAAGCTGTAGAGATGGTTCCAATTGATGGCCGTGTCACTCTCGTTGGGATACACCCATTCGTAATTCGACCATGTGTCCATAGTGTTGTCATAATCGGGCAAACTATCAAAGGTAGGGGCACCGGGACCATTGCCTTTATAAAGCAAGCCTCTCAATTCTCCATTGTATTTGCGCAGCCCCAGCTGCTTGCGGTCCATGCGTTCCGTAAGGGCGTACACGCCCAAATATTCGTCATTGACGAAAACATCGGCATAGACCATGCGTATGCCTGGCAGGGCGTCGGGTTCGCTTTCGGCATACGGCAGTTGGTACATCTCCATCCATAGTTCATTGGCCACCTTGTCGCGAAGTCGGAGCGGCTGCGCCCACATGGCCTCAAGGTTCCAGTCATCGTCGCTGCGCAACCCAAGGATGGTGGTGTCGGCCATCTCGGTGCCCGTCTCATCCGCCCAAAGCTCCACACGATACGATTTCTTGTCGTATTGCTGCGACGAGGTACCACGGATCTTGAAACCGGCATGCATCTCGATGACATTGCCTTCGGCATCGGCCACGCTGATGATGCCATGGACGGCAGGCGAATTGACGATGGGTCCATCGGTGGTGATGGTGATAATCGGCATCTCGCTGCGATAATAAGTGTATTCCTCTCCCCTAACTTGGATGGTCTCCTTGAATGGTTTCTTACCATCGGCAAGTTTCCCGGTTGCAACCACGATTTTCTTATCATGGTCGATGCCATAAAACATCTGGGTGTGCTGTACATCTTGAGCCACCATTGCCCAACCTATTAACAGAAAGGCTACTATCAAAAGTAATTTCTTCATATTCAAAGATTCAAAGATTCAAGATTCAAAATTTAAATATTGGCTTCTGGCTGCTGGCTACTGGACATTGGCAGAAGCCCATTCATCATTCCACATTCATCATTCATCATTCAATCAATTCTTACCACTTCCATAATCCCCTCAATGGCTTTCAGCCTCCCAATCAGTTGTTCCAAGGCATCCACATCAGAGATCTGAAGCACAATACGGCCTTCAAAGAAGCCTTCCTTGTCGGAGTTAAGGGCGATATTCTTCATATTCACCTCCAAGTCTTCGGAGATGACCTTGGTGATTTTACCAAGCAGACCCATCACATCATGTCCATAAATACGGACGGTAGCTTGTGACCCTTGATTCTCAATACCGTTCCACTTCACATTGATGATACGATAGCCATAGCGCTGCTGCATACTCTTGGCATTGGGGCAGTTGGTGCGATGTATGCTGATGGTGCCGTCGCTGGTGACAAAGCCGAACACACGGTCACCAGGGATGGGATTGCAGCACTTGGCCAGCTTGTAGGTCACATTGTCGATGTCCTCACCGATGGAAAGCGACTCTTCCGCTTCAGTGGGTTGCTCTTTTTTAGATGCTCCAACTGTTTCTGGCACAGCCTTTTCCATTCTCTCTGGATTCTCTCCAAACTTGGCCGTCAAGAAGCGTTTCACATCGGCAATGTCGATTTTCTCGGTCGAAATTTGATGGTAGAGCTGCAGGGCGTTTTCCAGCTTAAACTCCTTGACGAGCATGTCGACAACGGTCTCCGAGAAGGGCAATTTCCAGTTTTTCAACCTGCGTTGCAACATGCCCTTACCCATCTCCGACTCCTTCAGTTCCTGCTCCAAGAGGTAACGACGAATCTTGTTTTTGGCCTTGTCGGTCACCACAGCGTTGAGCCAGTCGGCATTGGGCGACTGCTTCTTGCTGGTGATGATCTCCACACGGTCGCCGTTGGTCAGCACATGTCGGATGGGCACCATTCGGCCATTGACGCGAGCACCGCTACAGGTCTCACCTACCCTGGTATGAATCTCATAGGCGAAGTCGAGCACCGTGGATCCGACAGGCAGCTGCTTCAAGTCACCTTCAGGCGTGAAGATGAAGATCTTATCCGATTTGTATATCTTTCTATACGAGTTCTCAAACGAGACCAAACCTGGGTTTTCCAACACTTCGCGCACATTGAGCAGCCACTCCTCGGATGTTTGTTTCTCTCCTTTATAAAGATAATGCGCCGCCTGCCCCGTCTCGGCGATGTCGTCCATGCGGGTGGTGCGGATCTGCACCTCAAACCATAGCTTGTCGTCGTATTTCACCGTGGTGTGTAACGACTCGTAACCCGACGCCTTGGGTTGGGTGATCCAGTCACGGAGGCGCTCCGGCATGGGCTCGTAAATATTGGTGATGGCTGAATACACACTCCAACAGCACTCCTGCTCATCCTTCAAAGCGCAGCGAATGATGACACGCGCCGCCATCAAGTCGTAGACCTCCTCAAACGGCACATTCTGGGCGCGCATCTTGGCATAGATGGAAGGGATGGATTTCAAACGCCACTTCACGGAATAGGCGTACTTGTGTTTCCCGTTTTTCTTGGTGTGCTCCAACTCGGCGTCGATGCCCTCGGAAATGCGGGCGATGAACTTCTCGGCGGTCTGCTTACGGGCCTCCTTACTCGCCTCAATTTTGGCCTCAATCTCATGAAAGATCTCCGGGTTCTCATAGAGCATCAGTTTCTCTTCAAGCTCCGCCTTCAGCTTATACAAGCCTAACCGATGGACGATAGGGATATAGATGTATTTGATCTCATGGAAATACTTCGATAGACGGTCGGCATCGACATCGGCCTGGTTGCGCACATCATACACGCGGTGGACAATTTTCAGCAACACGGAACGCATGTCGTCGATCAGCGAAAGGAACATCACCTGGAAATTGTCGGAGTTGTAAGCGACCTTCTCGGTGTCAAGTTTGGAGATTTCGCTAAAATCCTCCAGAACGATGGCCACGGTCTTTCCGAACTCTTTCTCCAACTCCTTGATACTCACATTTTCCTTATAGTCGATCCCATGCAGGAACGAGGCCACCACGGAGACATAGCCCAAGCCCACCTCCAGGACGGCGATACGCGCCATCTCGATAAGGTGCAACATATAGGCTTTGCCCGACGCCAAATAGCGTCCGTCGTATTTCTCCAAACAATAGCGATAGGCCTTGTCAATCAAAGCCAGGTGTTCGGGCGCGTTGACGAAGGGGTTGATGTCGTCCAGCATCGAGGTATAGGCCTGCTGGATGGCCAATATTTCTAGAGAAGTGTATCCAACCATTAGTCCGTGATTTTCACCGTCAATTGATGACCCAGCAGGATATCGTAATAGGGCTTCAGCTCTTCAAAAGTGCCATGCATGATAGCACACTTGCCTTTGTAATGCGTGATCCATGCGCAGGTCTCGGCTTGTTCGCGGGTATGATGGCACACCTTCATCAAGGTGTCGATGACATATTCAAAAGTATTCACATCGTCGTTGATGAGCAGCAGACTCTTCTCATTCTCAACCTGTTCCTCCTCCAACACTTCGATATCTTCCTGTTCCTTATTCATGTATTCAAATCATATTCGGGGTGTAAAAATACGCATATTTTCCAAAACGCAAGGAGAAAAACGGTTGGAAAGTGTTTTTTTCCTACTTTTGCCCCGCAAACAAAGTCACTGCATGCAGAACCGCTTCATCAAAAATATCATCTTCTTGTTGTTTCTCAACTTGTTGGTGAAGCCTTTCTGGATTCTCGGCATCGACCGCGAGGTGCAAAACCTGCTCGGCGACGCCTCCTATGGCACCTATCAGGCGCTTTTCAATTTCTCCTACCTCTTCTACATCCTGCTCGACCTCGGCATCACCAACTTCAATAGCCGCGCCGTCGCGCAAGACCCCAAAAACCTATCGAAACACTTTGGCGGCCTCACCGAAATTAAGTTGGTGCTGGGACTATTGTATGCCGTAGTCATCTTTGTGGTCGGCTATTTCCTCGGCTATTGCGAAGGACTGAAACTCAAACTGTTGTGTTGGTGTGGTCTCAACCAAATCCTGCTATCGTTCATCCTCTATCTTCGTTCGAACATACAAGGGTTGCTGCTCTTCAAGCACGACAGTATACTCTCCGTCTTCGACCGCGTGCTGGCCATTGTCCTGATGTGCCTCATCTTGTGGAGCGGATGGTTCCCTATGGAGAAGTTCAATGTCATCTGGTACCTGCAAGCCCAGACGGTGGCTTACATCGTCACCCTCATCTTGGCTTTGGTCATCGTCTTGCGACATACGGCACACCTCAGCTTCAAGCTCAACTTCAAGTTTTTCAAAGAGATACTTCGACAGAGCATACCTTTTGCCGTACTTGTCCTGCTGATGAGCGTCTACAGCCGCATCGAGCCGGTGTTGCTTGAGCGCCTATTGGATGACAAGGGCGTGCAAGCCGGTATCTACAGCCGTGCCTACCGTCTTTTCGATGCCGGAAACAACATCTCCAACCTCTTCGCCATCATGCTTTTGCCCATGTTTGCGGCCACGCTGAAGAACAAGTTGGAGCTCAACAATCTGGTCAAGACTTCATTCAATGTCATCTTGGCCATGGCGGGCATCGTCATGATCATGTGCGTCTTCTACCGCCAAGAAATCATGCAGCTGATGTACAACCCGGAAGAGGCAGAAACCGAAGCCGCCTATCTCCTGCGCATCGGACAATATGCCAATGTCTTCCCGCTTCTGATGGGTAGTTTCTTCTGTCTTTCAACAACTTATGTATTTGGCACATTGCTCACCGCCAACGGCAGTCTGAAACAACTCAATCTGGTGGCTGCTGCAGGTGTGGTGATCAATATCTTGCTGAACCTCATCGTCATCCCGCGCTACCATGCCGTGGGCGCCGCCTGTACAAGCCTCAGCGTGCAGGCCGTCACAGCCTTATTGCAATACATCATCGCCAAACGCATCCTCAAATTCGAGATGGGCGGCCGCTATTGGTTCCACATCATCCTATTCATGGTCACCATTGCCGTTGTCACCTTCCTAGTCAAGCGACTGAATGTCAACTGGATGATTGGCTTCGGCATCGCTTTCCTCGTCAACTGCGGCGCCATCTTCTTCACTCGTTTGCTCAGCCTCAAGCAAATTGTCGGCCTCGTCCTTCCCAAAAAGTCATAACCACAAAAGGTCCCTGAGCCCTGAGCCCGTCGAAGGGTCGAAGGGCCGGTTATTTAAGAAAAACACCCTAAATTGACAATTTTCATTGTCATTTCAAGGGAATTCCCTATCTTTGACGACTTATTTCACACATAATTATGGAAGAGCAACAACGTAACAATTACAGTTCCAAATACTTATGCAGACTTTTGGTGGAATATAGGAAACCCATCCTCATCATTTTGGCGGTGGCGGCCCTCTGCGCTATCCTATTTAGCGCGCCTTTTTTCATCACCCCGCTCTATAAATCCACGACCATCATCTACCCCACTTCCAGCAACTCCATTTCCAAAGTTTTGATCAGCACGACCTACCAGTCGGAGAAAGACATCATGAACTTTGGTGAGGACGAGCAGACGGAGCAGATGCTGCAAGTATTGAACTCGAACCGCGTGCGTGACAAAGTGATCAGCCGCTTCAACTTGATGGAACACTACAACATCAAGGACAGCAAATACCCCATCACCAAGCTCAACAAACTCTATGACGCACGCATCAAGTTCCGCCGTACGGAATACAACGCCGTGAAAATCACAGTTCTGGACTCCGATGCCGAACTTTCGTCCCGCATCGCCAACGAGATTGCCGAGATTTTCGACAGCACCATGAACCAGATGCAGAAGGAAGTGGCCATCGAGGCTTTCCGCATCGTCGACCAAGAATATAACGCACTCGTTGCCGAAATGAACATGCTGGAAGACTCGCTCAACACCTTGCGCAAACTAGGCGTGTTCGACTACGAGTCGCAGGTGGAGATGCTCAGCCAACAACTGGCCGTCGAACTAGGAAAAGGCAACACACAAGGCGTCAAGAACATACAAGAGCAATTGGACATTTTGGCAGAATACGGCGGTGCCTCCTATGCCATCAACGAGCGTTTGGACAACGACCGTCTGCAGCTCTCTTTGGTCAAGTCGAAATATGAGGAAGCCAAAGTCGACGCCACCGAGTTCATACCGCACAAGTTTGTCGTCACTTCGGCCTTCAAAGCCGAACGCAAAAGCTATCCTGTGCGTTGGCTCATCGTGGTCATCACCGTCTTGAGCACCTTCCTGCTCCTCATCTTCTGCATCGTCTTCTATGACAGATCGAGGGGCTTTTTTCGTCGAGAGACCGAGAAAAACTCGGTCACGACAACCTCGCAAGAGAAACATGACCGATAAACTAACCTCGTTTTTTACCCCCAGCAACAACACTCCGAAAACAACACAAACAACAATGGATAACAATTTCAACAATCTTTCTTTGGTGCAAGTCATCCTAAAATGGAAGTGGCACATCATCATCATCACTGCAGTGGCGGCCATCTGCGGTGCCATTTTCTCAAGCTCCATGTTCATCACTCCGCTCTACAAGTCGGTGGCCGTGGCCTATCCCGCCAACATCAGCCCCTACTCCGATGAAAGCGAGACCGAGCAGATGCTCGAAATCATCAACTCGACCTCTATCATGGACTCGATTATCGAGAAATACGACCTGTGGACCGACTACAAGATTGACAAAAACTACAAGTTTGGCCGTACCTATATGATTAACGAGTACCGAAGCAAGATCAAGATTGGCAAGACCCCTTATGAGGCTGTCTCCGTCACCGTGATGGACAAAGACCCCTTCGTAGCCTGCAACATCGCCAAGGACATCCTCAACTTCTACGACCAGAAGGTGCATGACCTGCACAAGCAGAAGGTGGGCGAAGTGGTGGCCATGTACGACATGCAACTGAAACTGAAGCAACAGGATATCGACTCGCTGAAGCAAAACCTCACCGACCTCGCCACCAACTACGGCGTACTCAACTATTCGGGCCAGCTTCGCGAAGTGACACGCGGTTTCATCAACGGCTCTACCAAGGCCAACGAACTGAAACAAAACCTGGAGCAATACGGTGCCGATGCCGTCGACTTGGAGACCAAGATCATCGCCGAAGCCAACACCTATTCGCTCATCAAGCGTGACTACGAGCAGAACCTGCGCTTCTTCAACTCCAACCTCACCTACTCCAACATTATCACAGAGCCTTTCCCAGCCGACAAGAAGGCCTTCCCCGTGCGTTGGGTGGTGGTAGCCTTGAGCGCACTCGGTGCCCTCCTGCTCTCCATTGTTGTCGTCTTCATTATCGAAAACCGCAAGCGTTTCGTCGCCGAAAACAAATAAGCCGTGGAGAAAAAAGCGAAAATAGCCTGGCTCTATGTCATAGCAGCTCTTTTCATCGCTGTAGGGCTGTTTCTGGTGGTGAAGAAGAACACCTATCTCTTCTTCGCCCTGCCCGTCGTGCTTGGCGTTTTGCTGCTCTACATCTTCTCGCTTGACAAAGTACTTCTACTCACGGCTTTCGCCGTGCCATTGTCGGTCAACCTAAAGGCACTCGAAGCAGGCTTGGCCATCTCGCTACCCGCCGAACCGCTGTTGATGGGCATCTTGGTTTTGTTTGTGGCCAAAATGCTCTACGATGGACATCTCGACCGACGCGTCACTCACCACCCCATCGCCATCGTCATCTATTGCATGTTTGCCTGGATGGCCGTCACCACCATCACGAGCGAGATGCCCGTGGTGTCGCTGAAGTTCATCCTTTCAAGGCTGTGGTTCGTGGTTCCAGCGTTTTTCCTATGCACTGTATTGTTCAAGAATCCAAAGAACATACATTGGTTCATTTGGCTCTATATCAGCGCCTTGTGCATTGTATGCGTCTACACCATCATCCATCACGCACAGTTCGGCTTCGATGGCGACTCGGCACACTGGGTGATGACCCCCTTCTACAATGACCACACGGCCTATGGTGCGGCTTTGGCCATCTATCTCATCCTCGCCCTCACCTATGTCTTCTTGCCCGGCGTCAAGAAGAGCCGCCGCCTGATCATCATTGGTGTCGTGGTCTTGTTGAGCCTTGCACTGACGCTCTCCAACTGCCGTGCTGCATGGATCAGCATGATTGCCGCATTGGGCGTACTGATATGCGTATTGCTGCACATCAAGTTCCGTTGGGTTGCCGCTGCCATTATCCTCTTGGTAGGTCTGTTCTTCGCCTTCCAAAACCAAATCATCGACGCGTTGGAGAAGAACAACCAAGACGCCTCTGGCGACCTGGTGGAGAATATACAGTCCATCACCAACATCTCGACTGATGCCTCCAACCTCGAGCGTATCAACCGTTGGCAGTCGGCCTTCCGCCTGTTCAACGAGCGCCCCATATTCGGTTGGGGACCTGGCACCTACCAGTTCGTGTATGCCCCCTACCAGATGTCGAAGGAAAAGACCATCATCAGCACCAATGCTGGCGACGGCGGTAACGCCCACTCCGAGTATTTCGGTCCCTTGGCCGAGCAGGGCATCGTTGGTTCTCTGTTGGTCGTCGTGCTCGTCGTCGTGACGGTCTATTGCGGCCTCAAGACCTACAGCCGTTGCAAAAACAAGAAAGCCAAAGTGCTGGTCTTGGGTGCCACCCTTGCCTTCATCAGTTATTTCGTACACGGCTTCCTCAACAACTTCCTCGACACCGACAAACTGGCCATCCCCGTGTGGAGCCTTGCCGCACTGATTACCGCCATCGACGTGTACTATGCCGACAAGGAAGAGTTTGAAGAAATCAAGGAATAAAGACTATGTTTGCATAAAAAAGGAATGCCGCCAGTTAATCTGACGGCATTCTCTTTATTTGCGATAGATTACAATAAGACCTGGTTTGAATCTCACTTGATTTCCACCAGTTCCAAATCGATAATCAACGGTGAATAAGGCGGTAATGACTCACCCAAGTTGAACTCGCCGAAGGCCAGTTCCGATGGCGTAAGCAAGGTCACCTTGGCTCCAGGTGCCATCGTCATCAGGGCTTCGTCAATGGCATGGATCATCTCACCTCCACCGACAGTGAACACCATAGGACGACCATAATCATAGCTCGACTCTATCGGTTCGCCTTTCAAGTTGCGCAGCACATAGTGCACTGCCACCTCGTCGCCCCATTGGGCCACATTACCTTCACCTTCTTCGCGATTGAGGATATAAAGGCCTGACTCGGTAGGCTGCTCCGTTATGCTGTTCGACTTGATATAGTTGGCTATGGCTTGACTCTCCTTATTCTTCAGACGTTCTTTTTCAGCCGCCTGTTTGGCCTCTTCAGCAGCCTTGTGCTTCTCATAGGTTTCCTTATCCATCACCTTGTTCATCTTCAGTCGCATGACCAAAGGCGTGTAAGGAAGGATGAACTCCTCATAGCCAACACTATCGAATGCCAAGGAAGAGGGCACCACAAAGCGCATCGTACCCCCTTCGGGAACCATGCCGATGGCCTCGGTGACACCCTCGCCGATGAACTCTTCACCATATTGCATTTCAACAGGCTCAACGCCAAACGAATTCATGATGGTATCGCCTTGTGCGGTGCAAACCGTGAAGTCGAAGTTGACATAGTCACCCATCTGAGCCGTTTTGCCTTTACCAGCCAATTCCATAATGACCAGTCCCGACTCAGTCATCTTGTTGTTGGCATCATCGTGCAATGGCATCAAATATGCTTCCTCTTCTCTTTTCAGGCTGTCGAGCAACGCCATATGTTCGGCTTCCAACTCCTCGGACGGCTTCACACTGATCAGTTTCAGGTCGTAGAAAATGGGCTTGCCGACATATTCCTCTGGCACTTCCTCCATCTGTAACAAAATGGTAAGCACCGAATCGGCGGGCACCAAAAGACGCGCCGAATCGCCCACGTGCATCATGAGCAAGCCATCGACTACGTCGCCCTTAAAGTCGGGTTCGGTCAGCACAAGGCTCATAGGCTTGTCATCAGCCGTGGTAAACAACAGCGAGTCATTGAAATACTGGGCCATCTCGATGGTCACCTCGTCACCCAAGCGGGGCGTCACATCGGAACCACCTTTGTTGTAAAACTTCATATAGGCGCCATTGTCCATCTTCTTGAAGCCCGGATAAGGGCTTTCCTCGCCACATGAGGCGAGCATCATGACAACAGCAATGGCAGCAATAAAGCCAAAAGTGCGCCTCATCTTATTCAAAAGTTTCGAAATCAATCAGTTCGACTTCAAACATCAGGTTGGAGAAGGCAGGAATTGTACCCGCTTCTCTTTCACCATAGGCCATATAATATGGGATGTAGAGCACGCCCTTCTCACCTTTCGACATCAGTTGCACGCCTTCGTCCCAACCGGGGATCACTTGACCCACACCAAGAACAAATTGGAACGGCTGATCACGTTCGACAGACGAATCGAAAACAGTGCCGTTGAGCAACTTGCCCGTATAATGCATCGTGACAGGTTTGCCCACTTGAGGCTTTTCGCCATTGCCAGGTTCGGTCACCACATAGTAAAGACCGGAAGCGGTAGGCTCGGCAACGATCTTATTCTTAGCCAGATAATTGGCCAAATCCTTGGCGGCCTTGGCGGTCTCTTCAGGATAGTCGTTTTGCAGCTGGGCAGCACGTTGGTCGTTGCGGCTCTTGATGTCGTTGGCAAAGTTCTGGGCATACACCTTCTCGGGGAAGAAATCGTTCACCTTGATCTCAAAGCGCATCACATCAGTCGACTTGAATTCAGCCGGCAGCGAGGCTTGGCCATACAAATATCTGAAGGTCGAGTCAATGTTAACGATAAAGGAGGCAGAGTCACCCTTATGCATCATACGAAGGCATTCGTTGATGTCGCCAGCAAACTGGGAAGGCATCACCTTCATCAGGTTCTGCATATTGGGAATCAGCGTGGTAGTGTCGTTAATCATACAGCAAACGTTGACATCCACCACATCACCGTCTTGAGGCGTAGCACCTTCATTTTGGCTGAAGAATTGGTAGTACATTCCGTTTTGGTTTTGATAGCCCGGATAAGGGTTATTCTCAGTACAAGCACTCATAGCGCCTGCCATCAGCATGGCCGTAGCAGCCATAAAAAAGAAACTTCTTTTCATTTTTTACTATTATTTATTGATTGTTAATTATTTAGTTTCATTCATAATCTCCAATAGTTCAACGTCGAAGACAATATTGGAATAAGCTGGGATATTACCATAGGCGATGTTGCCATAAGCCAAAGAATAAGGCAACACGAAGCGGGCCTGTTCGCCCACATGCATCATGCCAAGGCCTTCCTCCAGTCCTGGCAGCAGCTTCCCTTGTCCTACAACAGCATCGTAAAAGCCACCCAACTGTTCCGAATCACCCAATGGCGATCCATCGATGAATTTGGCCACAAACTTGATGCGAGCGGTCTGTCCCGCTTGAGGTTGGGCGCCCTCTGTAACCACCGACTTGGAATAATACAGTCCAGAAGCCGTATGATCCGTAATGCCATTCGCCTTTACGTAGTCGAGCAACGCCTTCGCAGATTCCGCCTGCATGGCTTTATCGGCAGCTTCAGCCTGTTTCTTAAGCTCTTCTGCCGTGGTGATTTTCAGCAATTTAATATCGTAAACCAAGTTGGCATAAGAGGGAATAGAACCTACCGAATGCTCACCATAAGCCATATCGAACGGGATAATAGCCTTGACGCGATCACCAAGATGCATCTTGGGCACTACTTCCTCCCAACCTTGAATTGTGACGCCTTCGCCTAAAACAAACGAGAGTTTATCGGGGCTGTCCCAGGTGCTACCCACCGACTGTCCATCGAGCAGATAGGCGGCAAAGTCTACCTCCACCTGTTCGCCTTTCACAGGGCAACGGCCTTTGCCTTGTTCGATAGGGATGATGTAAATACCTGACGATTCGGGTTTTACATTGATATGGTTATCAGCCACATAATCGGCCAAAGCCTTCCTCGAAGCGTTTTTCATCGATTCAACCATCTTCTCGAGATTGGACTTAAACTCAGCTTCACTTTGCAATTCAACAAGCTTCACCTCATACCGGAAATAGTCGTCGGCTTTCAGGCCAATGGCATTGGGATCCTGTTCATAGTACTTTATGGCAACCGAGTCAGCCTTGACATAGAACGAAGCCGAATCACCCAAGTGCATCATGGCATAGGCCTCCTGCAAATCACCAGGGAAAATGGCCTTTTGCAACTGGGTGAACACATCTTTTTGCGTACCTTGCCAGTCATAATACAACGAATCGTTAAGATAGCAAGCCATGTCCACCTTCATGAAATCCGTCAATTTGGGTTGTGGAGCCGACAGATTCTTGTTATGGAACTTGTAGTACAAGCCATCGGCAGTTTTCTTGTAACCCGGAAATCTCTGGGTGCATGCCGTCAGCAAACACATCGCCGACAAGCAAATCATCGAAAACAAGAAATAATTTCTTCTCATATTTTATTGATTTTCAATTATTTTAATCGTATAAACCAAAGTCGCATATTCTGGGATGCGGTCATCGTCACCGTGAAGCCCATAGGCCAAATGGAAAGGAATGATCACTTTGGCCACGTCGCCATAATGCAAATAAGTCATGACCTCGTCAAGCCCCGATTCCACAGTCCCATCGCCTATAACAAAAGACTTAAGTCCGTCTTTTTCAGATGAATAAAGCAAATCTCCTGCGATAGAATGAAGTTCGTATTCCAAAGTCACCTTCTGCCCTTTCGCTAACGAAGCACCACTTCCAGGTTTTATGATCTGATAGCGTAGCCCCGTTCCTGTCGCGGTCATCTCCAATCCATGCCGCTGAATGTAGTTGGCGATGTCTTCCTCCTCCTCATTCATCAGATAACGGTTGGCCTTCTCCATACTGCTTTTCATTTCGTCTTTCGTAACAGTAGGCAACTGTTTTTGAGGCTGTTCCTCGCATGCGAACATAGCAAGCAACATGCAGAAAATCATATATTTAATCAACCGCTTCATCACTCTTCAATCAATAAATCCTTGTATTCTGGGATCACGGATTTCAGTATCGCCACCGCTTCGTCAAAGGAACAAGTCAAGGTGCCGCCGGCAGCGTTGGTATGTCCACCTCCTTTGAAATGTTTTTGGGCAAGCTCATGAACCGAGAAATCGCCCTTTGAGCGGAACGAGAATCTGATTTGGTCCTGGCGTTCAGTCACCAGCACCGACATCTTGATTTTGTCCATCGAAAGCGGGAAATTGACTACCCCTTCCGTATCGCCAGTCTGGTAATTAAACTTATCCAAGTCGCTCTTGTTCAATGCGATGATGGCAGTCGCACAATCTTCGATAATCTCCATCCTATTGTTGATGGAAAAGCCGAGCAAACGTAGGCGATTCTCCGACATGGTGTCGTAAACCAACTGATGCACAAGCGTATAGGGCATGGATTTCTCCACAAGAAGGCTGACGATTTCGAAAGTACGTGGATGGAAGATAGAATGGGCAAACGACCCCGTGTCGGTCATGATGCCCACCAGCAAATTGGTGCAAATGTCTTCCGTCAGTTGTTCCTTCCCGTAATGCAAAATGATTTCGGCTACAATCTCTGAAGCGCTCGAAACAGCTACATTTGTCATCGCGCAATAGAACTGACTCAAGTCGGCATCACGATGATGGTCGACCAGAATACGCGGGCACCGCGTCTTCCCTATCTCATTATGCAAGATGCCGCTTCTCGACAAATTGTTGAAGTCCAACATTATAATGCATTCGGCTTCAGCGATGGCAGTCTTACAAGCTTCAGCATCCTTCTCAAACACCAGAAAATCTTCAGAACCGGGCATCCAATGCAAAAACCCAGGGAAATCATTGGCAACCACCATCTTAACGTCATGCCCATGGTTCTTAAGGAACTCTGCCATAGCCAATACCGACCCGATGGCATCGCCATCAGGATTGACGTGACAAGCCAAAACCATGCGTTTAGGTGACTGTATTACAGCATCAAAGTGTTCAAAAAAGTTGTCTTCTTGCATAGCTTCCATAAAAGTGTGCAAAAGTACAACTTTTTCCGATTCCACACCTTATTAATTATAAGAAACCATTATCGTGGCGACAAAAACTTGTATGTGCCATCATCAAACACCAAAATAATGCCTTCGGGAGTCGTCAGAGGTTTTGATGCAGTTGGCTCTTGTCGCGATTCCACTTCAACCGATTCAGCTGAAGAAGGCATTTCGGCTGGAGCATCCTCTACGGGATCCGTATCGAAAAGGGTTGTAGGGGGAGCAGAGTACATAAAAGGCTCCGACACCGTCATCGGTCCGACACCCATAATAATCCAGTCGAGATTATACTCTGGGAAGGTTTCCTTGAGCTTTTTCACGAAATCCAAACTTGGATTATTGCGCCCCGAAAGTAAGTGCGAAACATTCGAAGGTTGAATGCCCAACCTTGCCGCAAATTCTCCAGCAGTCAAATTCTTTGCTCGGATGATGTGTGCAATCCTGTCTTTCATTTCTCCGTTTTCCATGCTAGTATCCTCCAAAAAAAATTGATTTTAAGGTCTCTTTCAGTTGACAAAAGTAAACATTTATTCGTTACAAATCACAATACAAATGAATTTATTTTTGTAAATTTTATTGCTTTTTGCAAAATATTATAAATATACTTTAATTATACAATGCTATAAAACTAAATATCAATTGTTTACATAAATTATAAAAACAACACCTAAATGAGCATAAAAACGGACATTTTTTAGAATTTTGCTTTAATTGTTATTGTATAATCTGCTGATAATAATTTATTTAAATCAACAATTTCAATAATATCACATACAATTACACTAGTTAACTATATACAAATGTATTATATTTGTGTTTACATAAATGTATATTATTGTTTTACAATATGTTGATATGATAATTCAATACATTTGTAAACAGCTCTTTTTCCGAAAACAACCTCTCTGAAACACTACGAATTTGGCGTTTTTGAGCCCCTGCCCGACCTCTCTTTCATCTCAAAAAGAAACACGCTTAAAACGCCCGAAAATGCCCTCTTCCCTCTTTCGTCCCATTCACCAACTCCACAACCTTCTTTCATTATTGCAACCAAATAATAGTGGTCGTTTTTACACCTTATTAATATTACACTAGTGAGAGGTCGGGAAAAAAGACTATCTTTGCACCCTCGATGAAGACCAAAGATCTCCATATCCAAAAGTTGATTCAGGAGGGCGAGCACCAGATGCTTGATTTCAAATTCGAGATTTCGGACAGTCGCCGCATCGCCCGTTCCCTAGCCGCCTTCGCCAACACCGATGGTGGCAGGCTCCTCGTGGGCGTGAAAGACAACGGTGCCATCGCCGGGGTGCGCTCTGACGAGGAGATCCACATGATTGAGGCAGCGGCGGAGATGTATTGCCAGCCCAAAGTGGAATACACGACCAAGGAATGGGAAATCAACGGGAAGACCGTCCTTGAGGTTATCATCCCAAAAGACAAGCATCACAAGCACAAAGCTCCCGACAATCAAGGGAATTACAAAATATTCGTCAGGGTCAAGGACGAGAACCTCGTCGCCGACAGCGTATTAATTAAGGTGTGGAAGGCCGACAAATTCGCCCGACCCGCCAAAATCGCCTTCACCGAGGCGGAAACGCTCCTGCTCCACTATTTAGCGGAAAACAAGGAAATCACGCTGCTCGAATTCCAAGAAATGGCGCATATCAATAAACGAAGAGCTGAAGCTATTTTGGCCGATTTCATCCTTGTGGGCACCATCAGCATCATACAAACGAGCCAAAACACCGTTTTTAGGCTTGTCGAAGACTCCGAAAACGAATAATAGCCTAGATTATTCTTTGAATTATCTATTATTATCAATCATGATTTCAACAACTTGCAATATTTTTTGAAAAATATTCAAAAATATCATTGCCAGTTTCAGAAAAGGTCGTACCTTTGCAGCCCGCAAACAAAGGAAGAGGGGTTTGGTTAGTGAGCGTTTGCGCAGTTCTTTGACAGTCTGAGGCCAGCACAAGACCGGCGCCGCGTGAGCGGCGTCAGTGGAAGGAACCTTTCAAGAAAAGGTAAGCACAAGAGAACATCAAAGGCGGAACCCGAGATTCAGAGAAACAAATTTAGCAAGACAATAGTACAACGAAGAGTTTGATCCTGGCTCAGGATGAACGCTAGCGGCAGGCCTAATACATGCAAGTCGAACGGTAAAGTCCCCTTCGGGGGATTGAGAGTG
>JAEEGL016032904.1_pt1 | contig 25841 bp, 18 predicted proteins | sample 9134231 | NCBI WGS metagenome assembly JAEEGL01 (sample SAMN16246548, study PRJNA631951) | gut metagenome | biome: gut microbiome; feature: rumen; material: fiber-attached | host: Bos | place: Iran: Karaj | collected 2018-10 | reverse complement strand
TGAGAGGACAAAAAGTGGCGAAAGTGTACGCCGAGCGGCCCCGAAGGGCGGCTGAGAGGACAAAAAGTGGCGAAAGTGTACGCCGAGCGGCCCCGAAGGGCGGCTGAGAGGACAAAAAGTGGCGAAAGTGTACGCCGAGCGGCCCCTAAGGGCAGTTGAGGGAACAAAAAGTGGCGAAAGTGTACGCCGAGCGGTCCTGAAGGGTAAAAGCGACGAGAACGATGGTTGCGAGTTGTGGGAGTTAGGCTGAGCAAGCGAAAAACGCCTAAAACGTAGGTTGCGAGTTACCGAATGACGGCGGAGCAAGCAAAAAACGCCGAAAACGTAGGCTGCGAGTTGCAGCGGGACGCATTGGCAAGCGAATAGAGGTGAAAACGCTGGTTGCGAGTTGGCGGAGGTAGGCGAGGAGAGGTGAGGGGTGTTTTGGAAAGGGTGCTGATAATCAGGTGGTTGTGAAAGCGCCATACTGGGAAAGATGGATGGCGGATTTGTAAGTGGTTGATAATCAATGGGGGTTGAGTGACGCCCCCGCATAAAGATAGGATAGAATATGGAACAGAAATTTGATTACACTAAAGCGATGGCCGAGCTGGAGGAGATTTCCCGCAAGGTGGATGATCCGGCCACGAGCCTGGATGATATCGGCGCCTTGGTGAAGCGCTCAAAGGAGCTCATCAAGGCCTGCCGGGACTATCTCCGCACGGTGCGGGAGTCCATCGAGCAGCAATGACGTCGCCCGCCCGGCTGCGAGTCGGAAACGTGCACGACTGATGATAGCGAATGCCCCGACGGGCTGAAACCAGGTTATGCAAAGGCAAATGACGCCGCCCGGATGTGAGCCGGAAGCGCCGCTCCGTGAGTCGGAAAAGAGCGCGACCGATGATAGCGAACGCCCCGACGGGCTGAAACCAGGCTATGCAACAGCCAATGACGCCGCCCGGATGTGAGCCGGAAGCGCCGCTCCGTGAGTCGGAAAAGAGCGCGACCGATGATAGCGAACGCCCCGACGGGATGAAACCAGGCTATGCAACAGCCAATGCCGCCGCCCGGCACCCGCAGCAACGGCCATCCAGATGTGAGTCGGAAAAGTGCACGACCGATGATAGCAAACGCCCCGGCGGGCTGAAACCAGACCAACCAAGGACAATAAGACTGAAACTATGATATACGACATTGACCAATACCTGATGCCTTTCAAGGGGGCGATCGACGCCCGGCACGAAAGGATTGAGGCCACCCGCAAGTTCATTGCCGGCAAAGGCAAGCTTAAGGACGGGATCAACAACCATATGTTCTACGGCCTCCACCGCGAGGGCGAGGAATGGGTGTTCCGCGAGTGGGCCCCCAATGCCAACCGCATCTACCTCATCGGCGCTTTCAACAACTGGAAGCGCACCACCGCCTATGAGCTCAAGCCCAAGGGAGGCGGCAACTGGGAGATAAGGATTCCCGCCATGTTCCTCCACCACGGCGACCTCTACAAGCTCTTCATCGAATGGCCCGGAGGCGGCGGAGAACGCATCCCCTCATATGTGACGCGTGCCGTCCAGGACCCTGAGACCAAGGTCTTCTGCGCCCAGGTCTGGGAGCCGGAGCAGAAGTACAAGTGGAAGAACAAGCGCCCCGGCAAGCGCCCCAATCCCCTCATCTACGAATGCCATATCGGTATGGCCGGCGAGGCGGAGAAGGTCTCCACCTTCGAGGAATTCCGCCAGAACGTCCTCCCCAGGATAGCGAAGCTGGGCTATGACACCATCCAGATAATGGCCCTCCAGGAGCACCCCTACTATGGCTCCTTCGGCTATCAGGTCTCCAATTTCTACGCCCTTAGCTCCCGCTTCGGCACTCCGGAGGAGTTCAAGGCCCTGGTCGACGACGCCCACGGCAGAGGCATAGCGGTGGTGATGGATATAGTCCACTCCCACAGCGTCGACAACGAAGCGGAGGGCCTCTCCCTTTTCGACGGCCGCGACGACCTCTACTTCTACTCCGGACCCCAGGGCAGGCACCCCGCCTGGGGCTCCCGCTGCTTCGACTACGGCAAGAACGAAACCAAGTATTACCTCCTGAGCAACTGCAAGTTCTGGATGGAGGAATATATGCTCGACGGCTTCCGCTTCGACGGAGTCACCAGTATGCTCTACTGGGACCACGGCCTCGGCAAGGACTATAACGGCTATGCCTCCTACTTCGACTCCGGCGTTGACGAAAATGCAGTGACATACCTTGCCCTTGCCAATATCCTAATCCACGAGATATATCCCGACGCCCTTACGATAGCCGAAGACGTCAGCGGAATGGCCGGCCTCGCGGCTCCCTACAAGGAGGGCGGCGTCGGCTTCGACTTCCGTATGGCGATGGGCGTTGCCGACCACTGGATCAAGTGGATCAAGGAAAAGAGCGACGACCAGTGGGATATGGGAGAAATATGGTACGAACTGACCAACAAGCGCGCCGACGAAAAGACGGTCAGCTACGCCGAATGCCACGACCAGGCCCTGGTGGGAGACAAGACCCTGATATTCAGGCTTATGGACAAGGAGATGTACTTCTCGATGAACACCGAGTCCAAATCCCTTATCGTCGACCGGGGAATAGCCCTCCACAAGATGATACGCCTTGTGACCCTCGCCACCTGCGGAGGCGGCTACCTGAACTTTATGGGCAACGAGTTCGGTCATCCCGAATGGATAGACTTCCCGCGCGAAGGCAACGGCTGGTCCTACAAGTATGCCCGCAGGCAGTGGTCCCTGAGCGAACCGGACTATCTGCGCTATGGTTTCCTGCGCAATTTCGACGAGGCGATGGTGCACCTTGTCAAGGAGGAAAACGTTTTACCGGAGGCCCCGGTTCTGCTTACAGCAGACCAACAGAAGAAAATATTGATTTTCAGCAGGAAAAACTGTATCTTTGCATTTAATTTCAATCCGATTGAATCCTTCGCGGATTACGGATTCTCCGCCCCGGCGGGAGAGTTCGCCTGCGTGCTGAGCTCGGACGAGGACCGTTTCAACGGTTTCGGCCGCGTAAAGCCCGGCGAACACCACTTCAGCATCGAAGGCCGCTGCCCCAACGGCAACCAGTCCTTCGACCACACCTTGAAGCTGTATCTCCCCAGCCGCTGCGCAATTGTATTGAAGAAAATGTAGCATATATGGCATTTCTAAAATTCAACAAACACGAGCTGGTGAACCTGTCCTACTCGCTCAAGAGGGAAATCCTCTGCGCGAACAAGACGGGCGCCTATTGCAACACGTCGATCGTGACCTGCAACACTCGCCGTTATCACGGACTGCTCGGCGTCCCCGTGGACAATTTCGGAGGTCACAAATATGTCCTCCTCTCCTGCGTGGACGAAAGCCTCATCACCCAGGGCAAGCAGTTCAATCTCGGCATTCACTGCTACGATGACATCTATGAGCCGAAAGGACACAAGTACATCGTCGACTTTGGCGCCGACCCCGTACCTGAGATTGTCTACAAGGTGGGAAGCATCGTATTCTCCAAGAGCATCCTTCTGGTCCCCGACCGCGACCAGGTGATGATCCGCTACGAGCTCCGCGAGGCCCCCGGCCCCGTCGAGCTGCAGCTCAAGCCCTTCCTGAGCTTCCGCCGTATGCACGCCCTCACCCACCAGAACGACCAGGCCGACACCTCCTTCCAGGAAGTCCGCGGCGGAGTGTCGTTCTGTATGTATGAAGGCTTCCCCCGCCTCAACCTCCAGATGAACAGCTCCAAGGCCTCCTTCAAGAGCAACCCCTTCTGGTACAACGGCATCACCTACTCGGATGAGTACCGCCGCGGTTTCGACTGCAAGGAAGACCTCTTCGTGCCGGGATTCTTCTCGGTGCAGATGAAGCCGGGCGACAGCGTGATCCTCTCCGCCTCCGTCAGCGAGGTAGCCCCCCGCACGATGAAGAAAGTCTTCGAGGACGGAGTGGCGAAAGCCGGTGAGATCACCTCCTTCCACGACCAGCTCGTCCACCAGGCCGACCTGCTGAAGCGCGACCGTGGCGGCCGCAAGCAGATAACCGCCGGATATTCCTGGCTCTACACTGGCCTCCTGCGTGAAACCCTTCTCACCCTGCCGGGCCTGACCCTCTATGCCACGGGCGATATGGAAGAATTCGAGGCCATCCTCGACAACCTCATCGCCGACGAGCAGGAAAGGCTCTTCCGCAAGACCACCCAGGTCGAAGCCCCGCTCACCCTGCCCTGCGCCCTGCAGAGCTACATCGAGTTCGGCGCTGACGCCCGCAAGGTCTGGAAGAAATATGGCCAGACGGTCAAGGGCATCATCGAAAGCTATGCCCCCGGCTGCCGCGAGGAAGTTTCCCTGCACCCCAACGGCCTTCTCTGGGCCCAGAAAGACAGGACGGCCCTGACGTGGATGAATGCATATATCGACGGCTACCCCGTCACCGAGCGCGCCGGCTACCAGGTGGAAACCAACGCCTTCTGGTACAACGCCCTCAGCTTCGCAATCGATATGGAACGCCGCTTCGTCTCGCCCCGCAGCAAGTTCATTTCCAAGTGGACCCCCGTGCGTGACACCTGCGCCGAGAACTACCAGAAGACCTTCCTAATCGAATCCCGCGGATATCTCGCAGACTATGTGGACAACAACGGCCAGAACGCCGACGTGCGTCCCAACCAGCTCTATGCCCTTTGGGTCCCTTATTCCCCCGTGGATGACGAAGTCGCAGCCAGCGTCCTTCACGTCATCGACGGCGAGCTGGTCACCAAGCGCGGCATCAGGACCCTGTCCCCCCGCGACGTAAAATACAAGGGCGTCTACGAAGGCACCCAGACCGAGCGTGACCTCGCCTACCAGCAGGGCTGCGCCTGGCCTTTCCTGCTGGAACCCTACATCGCAGTGGCCTTCAGGATCAAGGGCGTCTCCTTCTACAAGCGCGCAGAGTGGCTGTGCGAGGGCTTCTTCAAGGAAGACCTCGGCAAGCACGGCGTCGGAGCCTTCTCCGAACTCTATGACGGAGATCCGCCCCACGAGCCGCACGGAGCCATATCCTCGGCCCTGAGCACCGCCGCCCTTCTGGGAATAGACTATATCATGGACCAATACAAGGAGGACAAGTGATATGAAAGTTCTGATGTTCGGTTGGGAGTTCCCTCCCCACATTGCAGGCGGTCTTGGAACGGCCTGCGAAGGAATAGTGAAAGGCCTTGCCGCCAACGGCGTCGAAACCCTTTTCGTGATGCCCTCCGCCTCCGGTGACGAAGACCAGAGCGCGACCACGATAATCAACGCCAGCGACATCCCCGTCACCTTCTCCGAAAGCCTGGACGTGGAGAACCTGCTGGACAAGGTCCAGTTCGTCCACATCGGCACCAATATGGTCCCCTACGTGGACCCTCAGGAGTTCCACAAGCTCGTTGAGGAAGAGCGCCGCCGCCAGGTCAAGGATTTCCGCATCCAGTATGGACAGAAATACAAGTTCTCCGGGAAATATGGCGCCAACCTTATGGAAGAGGTTGCCCGCTACGCCCTTGTGGGCGGCACGATAGCCGTCCAGCACAAGGATGAATTCGACGTGATCCACGCCCACGACTGGCTCACCTACTATGCCGGCATCACCGCCAAGCGCCTGACCGGCAAGCCGTTGGTCGTCCACGTCCACGCCACCTCCTTCGACCGCGGCAGCGTGGACAACATCGACACCCGCGTCTTCGCCATAGAGAAGAACGGTATGCTGGCGGCCGACAGGGTCATCACCGTGAGCGACCTCACCCGCAATATCGTCATCACCAAGTATGGCATCGACCCCGCCAAGGTCGTGACCGTCCACAATGCAGTGGACTTCAGCGGCCGCGACGATATGGTGGTCGAAAGGGGAGTCAGGGACAAGGTAGTCACCTTCCTTGGCCGTATCACCTTCCAGAAAGGTCCTGAATATTTCATCGAGGCAGCCGCCAAGGTCCTCAAGAGGACCAAGAACGTGCGCTTCGTGATGGCCGGCAGCGGCGATATGATGAACCGCTCCATCCGTCACGTCGCAAGGCTCGGAATCTCGGACCGCTTCCACTTCACGGGCTTCCTGCGCGGAGCCGACGTCTCCAAGATGTTCGCCCTGTCGGACGTGTATGTGATGCCTTCGGTCTCCGAGCCCTTCGGCATATCCCCGCTTGAAGCTATGCGCACAGGCGTTCCTTCCGTCATATCCAAGCAGAGCGGCGCGGCCGAGGTGCTGCGCTATGCCTTCAAGGTCGATTTCTGGGACGTCGACGCAATGGCCGACCAGATCTACGCCCTGATAGAATATCCCGCCCTTGCCCGTTTTGCCGCCAGGGCCGGATATGACGAGGTCAACGCCCTCAAGTGGGTAGGCGCCACAGCCAAGATGAAAAAGGTTTATGAATCAGTAATAAAATAACGATATTATGGCAAAGAAATCAATAACCCTCTATTTCCAGGTGCATCAGCCTGCAAGACTCAGGTTATACAGATTCTTCGATATAGGCAAGGATTCGCACTACTACGACGATTTCGCCAACAGGACCATCCTCCGCAGGGTTGTCCAGAAGTGCTATATTCCTATGAACCAGCTGCTTCTGGAGCTCATCCGCTCCCACGGCGGCAACTTCAAGGTGGCCTTCTCCATCTCCGGTACCGCCCTCGAGCAGTTCGACCGCTATGCCCCGGAAGTGCTCGACAGCTTCCGTGAGCTGGCCGCCACCGGCTGCGTCGAGTTCCTCAGCGAGACCTACTATCACTCCCTCGCCTCGCTTGCCAACCCCCAGGAGTTCACCCACCAGGTCCGCAAGCACAGGGAAGCCATAGAGCGCTGGTTCGGCGTCACCCCCACGGCCTTCCGCAACACCGAGCTCATCTACAGCAACTCCATCGGAGAGCAGGTCTATGATATGGGCTTCACCACGATGCTCACCGAAGGCGCGAAGCATATTATGGGCTGGAAGAGCCCCAACTTCGTGTATTCCTGCGAAACCAAGCCCGGCCTGAAACTCCTTCTGCGTAACTACTCCCTTAGCGACGACATAGCCTTCCGCTTCTCCAACAAGGGCTGGGCCGACTGGCCCCTCACCGCCGACAAGTACGTCGGCTGGCTCAAGGACTCGGTCAAGGACGGCGGCGACGTCATCAACCTCTTTATGGACTATGAGACCTTCGGCGAGCACCAGAACGCCCAGAGCGGCATATTCGACTTTATGCGCGCCCTTCCCGACGCCATCCTGGCCGACGGCAACTTCCGCTTCACGACCCCTTCCGAGGCCGCGAAGAAGAACAAGCCGGTAGCCGACCTCGACGTCCCCGAGACCATCTCCTGGGCCGACGAGGAGCGCGACGTGACCGCCTGGCTCGGCAACGAGCTCCAGCAGGACGCCTTCAACAAGCTCTATGCACAGTATGAGAAACTCTCCCTGGTGAACGACGAAGCCCTCTGGAACGACTTCGGCCACCTCCAGGAGAGCGACCACTTCTACTATATGTGCACCAAGTTCTTCGCTGACGCAGAAGTCCACAAGTACTTCAACCCCTATGACAATCCCTACGAGGCATTCATCAACTATATGAACGTCCTGAGCGATTTCATCATCCGCGTCAACGACGAAGTGTCCACCCTCGACGAGCAGCCCGCGGCCCCTGTGAAGAAGGCCCCGGCCAAGAAAGCTCCGGCCAAGAAAGCCCCCGCAAAGAAAGCTCCGGCAAAGAAAACAACAGCGAAGAAGAAATAGATGAGTGAGAAACTATTGAATCCGGACTATCTGTTCGAAGTCAGCTGGGAAGTCTGCAACAAGGTAGGCGGAATCTACACGGTCATAGCCACCAAGTCCCTCTACCTGAAGTCCCAGCTCGGCCGGCACCACATCCTGATAGGTCCGGATGTGTGGATGGGAACTGAAAGCAACCCCGATTTCATCGAGGACGGACATCTTTACAGCGGCTGGCGCCGCCAGGCGGCCGAGGAAGGCCTCAGGCTCAGGATAGGCAAATGGAACGTGCCCGGAAAGCCCACCGCCATCCTGGTGGACTTCAAGCAGTTCATAACCCGTCAGGACGACATCCTCTCCGAATGCTGGAAACGCTACGGAGTCGATTCCCTCTCCGGTGACTGGGACTACAAGGAGAACACCCTGTTCGGCTATGTGGCCGGTATGGTCATCGAGAGTTTCTGCCGCTTCAACCTGGAAGGCACCGAGAAGGTAGTCGCCCAGTTCCACGAATGGCAGACCGGCGCCGGAATACTGTACCTCAAGACAAAGGACCTCCCCGTGGCCACGGTCTTCACGACCCACGCCACGGTGATGGGCCGCTGCATAGCCGGCAACGGGCTTCCCCTGTATGACAATATGTCCACCTATGACGGAGACGAGATGGCCCGCCGTTTCGGCGTGGTGTCCCGCCATTCGCTGGAGAAGGCCTCCGCCCGCAACGCGGACATATTCACCACCGTGAGCGACATCACGGCCAGGGAATGCGCCCAGTTCCTGCAGCGCCCCGTGGATATCGTCACCCCCAACGGCTTCGAGAACAGCTTCACCCCCTCGACCCCCGAGGAGTATGAGCAGAAGCGCTCGGCAGCGAGGGCCAGGCTGATCGAGATAGCTTCCGCGATGAGCGGCGAGCCGGTGGCCAAGGATGCCATCCTGATGTGCATAGGCGGCCGTTATGAATACCACAACAAGGGCATCGACGTCTTCCTGGACGCCCTCGGTTCCCTGGAAAGCGAAGGCTACAAGGGCCGCGAGATCCAGGCCTTCATAATGATTCCCGGCGGCCACAACGGAGCCGACCGCGCCCTTGTCTCCAAGCTCGTGCGCGGCGACAACGAACACTACACCACCCAGGTCAGCCACAGCCTTATGTATCCGGAGAACGACCAGATAACGAGGCGTTTCCGTGAGCTCGGCCTGAACAATTCCATAGGAGGAAAGATCAAGGTCTACTTCATCCCGTCCTACCTCACCGGCAGCGACGGCGTCTTCAATATGAAGTACTACGACCTCCTGGTCGGTATGGACCTCGCCCTCTTCCCGTCCTACTACGAGCCCTGGGGCTACACCCCTCTCGAGGCGGTCGCCTTCAAGGTTCCCACCTTCACCACGACCCTGGCCGGTTTCGGCCTGTGGGTGAAGGACAGTTTCGCAGGCAAGGCGCATCCCGGCATCACCGTTTCCTCAAGGGATGATTCCAATTACCCTTCGGTGGTCTCGGACGTCAAGGCCCGCATCCTTGAGATAGCCTCCCTGGACAGGGAAGGCCGCAAGATATATATGGATTCCGCCGAGCAGGCGGCGTCCATAGCCCTCTGGAAAAACCAGATAGTATATTATAACAAAGCGTATTCCCTGGCCATATCAAAGGTTATGGCCGAGAAGGGTAAATTCCTGAAAAACACAGAAGAAAGACAGATGAATTATCAGAAGATCGAAATCAACGCTCCGTCCTGGAAGAGCGTGATGGTGACCCGTCACCTCCCCGAAGCGCTGCAAGGCCTTGAGACCCTTTCGAAGAACCTCTGGTGGTGCTGGAACGACAGTGCCAAGGCTCTCTTCAAGACGGTCGACGCCAAAGTGTGGCACGAGAGCGGACACAACCCCGTGGCCATCCTGGACACGGTCAGCATAAAGCGATTCAACGAACTGGCAAAGGACAAGGAATTCATAGCCCGCGTCGCCGACGTGATGGATGAATTCAACCGTTATATGGAGCTCAAGGCGCAGAGGACCGACCCTTCGGTGGCATATTTCTGTATGGAATATGGCCTTGACTCCTCGCTGAAGATATATTCCGGAGGCCTCGGCATCCTCGCCGGTGACTACCTCAAGGAAACCAGCGATATGAACGTCAACCTCGTCGCCGTCGGTCTGCTCTACCGCTATGGCTACTTCACCCAGGTGCTTTCCGCCCAGGGCGACCAGGTGGCCCGCTACGACGCACAGGACTTTATGAAGATCCCAGCCGAGCCCGTCTATGACAAGGACGGAGGCTGGATGACAGTCAATGTGGCCCTTCCCGGCCGCACCCTTTCCGCCCGCATATGGAAGGTGGCCGTCGGGCGCACGGACCTCTACCTGCTCGACACCGACTTCGAGGCCAATATCGACGAAGACAGGACCATCACCCACAGCCTCTACGGCGGCGACTGGGAGAACCGCCTCAAGCAGGAAATCCTGCTCGGCTTCGGCGGCGTCCGCGCCCTGCGTGCCCTTGGCCTGAACCCCACGATATACCATTGCAACGAAGGCCACGCCGCCTTCATCGGCCTTGAAAGGCTCCGCGAATATATCGAGAAGGACAACCTCTCCTTCGCCGAGGCTATGGAAGTCGTGCGCGCCTCTTCGCTGTTCACGACCCACACACCCGTCCCCGCAGGCCACGACGCCTTCGACGAGGGCTTTATGCGCAAGTACCTGAGCGACATCCCCGGCCGTCTGAAGATATCCTGGGACCAGTTTATGGGCCTTGGAAAGATCAACGCCACGGACGTGAACGAGAAGTTCTCGATGAGCTTCCTTGCCGCCAACATCTCCCAGAACGTCAACGGCGTGTCTATGCTTCACGGCAAGGTGAGCCAGGAAATATTCGACAGGATGTATCCCGGCTATCTGCCCGAAGAACTTCACGTGAGCTATGTGACCAACGGCGTCCACTATCCCACCTGGGCTTCCAAGGAATGGAAGGCCCTGCACGCCAAGGTGTTCGGTGAGGATTTCAAGACCCATCATTACGACAAGCGCTGCTTCGAAGGCATATACAACGTCTCCGACGAGGAAGTCTGGGCCGTCCGCAAACTTATGAAGACGGACCTCATCCAGACCATCAAGAAGCGCCTGTCAGATCCTGCCCAGAGCAGCCATTACTCTCCCAGTCAGATAGTTACGATCAAGGAGAACCTCCGCGACGACGTGCTCACCATAGGCTTCGCCCGCCGTTTCGCAACCTACAAGAGGGCGACCCTTCTGTTCAGCGACCTCGACCGCCTGGACGCCATCGTCAACAACCCCAAGATGCCTGTGCAGTTCGTCTTCGCAGGCAAGGCCCACCCCGCCGACAAGGCCGGCCAGGACCTCATCAAGAGGATTGTGGACATCTCCAAGCAGGAAAGGTTCATAGGCAAGATAGTCTTCGTCCCCGGCTATGACATCACCCTTGCCAAGAGGCTCGTCCAGGGCGTCGACGTGTGGATGAACAACCCGACCCGTCCCCAGGAGGCCTCCGGAACTTCCGGCGAAAAGGCCGCTATGAACGGCGTTATGCACTTCTCCGTGCTCGACGGATGGTGGGTTGAAGGCTACAAGGAAGGCGCCGGCTGGGCCCTCCCGATGGAGCGCACCTACGACGACCAGAACTACCAGAACGAGCTCGACGCAGCCACCATCTATGGCATTATCGAGAACGAGATAGCCCCCGTCTATTACGACATCGACTACCGTCTGGGACGTTCTTCACGCTGGATCGAGTACATCAAGAACACCATCGCACAGGTGGCCTGCAACTTCACCACCAACAGGATGCTCACCGACTACTGCAACCAGTACTATATCCCCCAGTCCGACCGCACCGCCTCCCTCGTAGCCGAAGACTACAAGGTCGCACGTGAGATCGCATCCTGGAAGAGGCTGGTCGAAAGGGAGTGGAAGAACATCGACGTGGTGTCCTACACCCGTCCCGACGATTCCTATATCCTCTCGCAGGAGAACCTTATGAAGAGCGTCGTGGAACTGCATATCGGTGACCTCAAGCCCGAAGACATCGGGGTCGAGATCCTCTTCTGCACTGGCGACGTGCTCGGACAGCTCCACATCCAGGACAAGTGTGAGTTCAAGAATGTGAGCTTCGTGGACGGAGTCGCCCGCTATGAGGCCGACATCCTCCCGGAGAGGACCGGTATGTACCAGGTTGCCACCAGGATATATCCCAAGAACCCTCTTCTGCCTCACAGGCAGGACTTCTCCCTGGTGAGATGGCTGTAGCGGCCACAGGCTTTTTTGACGGTGTCCACACAGGGCACCGTCGTGTTTTGTCCCGTTTGGTGGAGGATGCCGCCGAGCGGGGCGAACAGAGCCTTGTAGTGACTTTCTGGCCCCACCCGCGCACCGTCCTGCAGGATGACGCCCGTTCGCTCAGGCTGCTTAACTCTCTGGAAGAAAAGAAGTTGCTCTTGAGCGAGGCGGGAGTGGACCGCATCGAAGTGCTGGACTTCTCCCGGCAGTTCAGCCACCTGTCGACGGAGCAGTATCTCAATCTTCTGAAGTCCCGATACGGTGTCACCCGGGTCCTTTTCGGCTATGACAACCGCATCGGCTTCGACCTCCTTCCTGCCCCGTCGGCTGCCGCACTGGCCAGGTCCCTCGGGCTTTCGGCCGAGGTCCTCGAGCCGGTCTGCATCGGAGACTCCTCCTCGGCTGTCAGCTCGACCAAGATCCGCACGGCCCTCTCCGAGGGACGCGTTGAGGATGCCGCTGATATGCTTGGCTATCGTTATATGCTTCACGGAGTTGTGGTCAGCGGCAACCATATGGGCCGCAAGCTGGGCTTCCCCACCGCCAATATGCAGCTCTATGAGCCTCTTAAGCAGCTCCCGGGCGGGGGAGTCTATGCCGTCGAGGTCTCCGTCCTTGGCCGCAACTGCCTGGGAATGACCAATATAGGTACCCGCCCCACGGTGGGTGGGACGGGCACTCTCACAATTGAGACTAACATATTCGATTTCGACGAAGACATCTACGGCCTCGACCTTCGCATCCGGTTCATCCGCAAGATCCGCGACGAACGCCGTTTCCCTTCGCTGGACGCCCTCCGCGCGCAGCTTGCGGCCGACCGCGAGGCCTGCCGTTAGATAAGGCGCATCATAGCGTCCCACCAGCGGGCGGGAAGGATGGCGTGCAGGCCGGTCATCAGCCAGGCGCCGCGGCCTATGCGGTAGACTGCTTTCGGACAGCTTGACAGCGCGGCCCGGCGGATTGCGCGGGCGACCACCGCCGGCTTGGACAGCACGTTGAGCTTGCCATATGCCAGTTTCATCAGGCCGGCTTCCTTGGAGGCTTCCTTTTCGTAGGGCGTCCCGGCGCAGCTCTCCTCAAGGTTCTTCGCGGTTATCACGCCCCATTCGGTCTTGATGGCTCCGGGCTGGATCTTTATCACCTTGATACCGAAGGGTTTAAGTTCCATACGCAAGGCATCGCTCAGGGCTTCGACGGAGAACTTCGAGACGTTGTACCAGCCGCCGAAATAGAGCACTCCCTTGCCGGCCACGGACGAAGTGTTGATTATCCTTCCGGAGCCCGCGGCACGCATATGGGGGATTACCGCCTTGCACAGCTCGGCCAGGCCGAAGACGTTGACTTCCATCTGCCTGCGGGCTTCTTCCATAGGCACGTTTTCTATGGCCCCGAAATAGCCGAATCCGGCGTTGTTGACCAGCACGTCTATCCTGCCTTCGGCATCTATGATGTCCTTGACGCAGGCCTTGCAGGAAGCGGCGTCGGTGACGTCCAGGTGCAGGGGCACTACGCCATATTCCTTCAGCGGCTCCATCCTTTCCACGCGTCGCGCGGCCGCATATACCTTATTTCCTTTTAGTGCAAGCATCTTCGCAGCATAGAACCCGATTCCGCTGCTCGCCCCGGTGATTAGAATGACCTTTTCCATATCCGAAGATTAATATGCCGCAAGTTAAGAATTAAAACCCCAGTTTCCAAAATTGGTTGGAATATATTAAAACTTTGGTTATATTTGCAGAAGTTATTACGGGTTCTGCCACAGGGCAGGACTCCTTTTTAGTTAACCATTATGGCAGATAATCTTTATATGACCCAGGAGGGTCTTGACAAACTGAAGAAGGAACTTGCGGACGCCCTCGCCCAGAGACCGGTCATTTCCGCAGCTATTGCTGAAGCACGTGAGAAGGGAGACCTTTCCGAAAACGCAGAATATGACGCAGCCCGCGACGCGCAGGGCCTGCTGGAGGTGAAAATCGCCCGTCTGAAGGATATGGTGGCCAACGCCAAGGTGATAGACGAATCCAAGATCGGCACCGACAAGGTCCAGATGCTCAACAAGGTGAAGATAGAAAACATTGCTGCAAAGCAGGTTATGGAATTCACCATAGTTGGCGAGACCGAGGCCGACTTCGCCCACGGCAAGCTCGCCGCCACGACCCCCATAGGCCGCGCCCTGATGGGCCACTCAAAGGGAGAGATAGTCGAGGCAAAGGTCCCTTCAGGCGTTCTGAAATTCAAGATCCTGGACATCAGCTTGTAATCATATGGCAACCATTTTCACGCGTATCGCCGCGGGCGAGATTCCGTCCTTCAAAGTGGCGGAAGACGAGAACTACTATGCCTTCCTGGACATCGCCCCGCTTGCCGAAGGCCACACCCTCGTGATCCCCAAGAAGGTGGAGAACGACTACATCTTCGCCCTCGACTCCGAGGTCTACCAGGGCCTGTGGGCCTTTGCCCGCAAGGTTGCCGTCGCCCTGAAGGCGGCCGTGCCCTGCAAGAGGGTCGGCGTTGCCGTGCTGGGAATGGAAGTGCCCCACACCCACATCCATCTTGTCCCCCTCCAGAGCGAGAAGGATATGGATTTCCGCAAGGAAAAGCTCAGCCCCGCACCTGAGCGTATGAAAGAAATAGCCGACGCAATCCTGGCAGAATATGAAAAACTTTAGGTTCCTTGTCCCCGTGGCCGTCCTGCTCCTTGCAGGTTGCAGCGGCGCCTCCGTCAAAGGCACCCTTGCCGACGCCCCCTCGTCGCAGGTCGTCCTCAAACAGCTCGACGGCAGCGACTACATTACCCTGGACACCCTCACGACCGGCCGTGACGGCTCCTGGCGGTGCCGCGTGGACGTAAAGAAAGGACAGCCTGAGTTCATCTACGTATTCTACAAGGACACCCGCATAGCATCTATGCTCCTGCAGAAGGGCGAGACTGCCAGGGTCGTCTCAGACACTCTCGGAAACTATTCTGTCACAGGCTCTTCCGAGACCCTCAAGCTTATGGAGATCGAGCGCGACGAGGCGGCTTTCGCCAGCGAGTTCGCCGCCACCTCCGCCCGTCTTGACGACCTCGACCCGGCCTCCCCCGAGGCCTCGGCCGTCAGCCGCGAGCTCGCCAAGCAGTACATAGCCTACTACCGCAGCCGGGTGAAATATCTCCTGGACAATCCCTATTCCCTGACCACCATCCCGGTGCTTTACCAGCAGGTCAGCCCGAATCTCCCCGTCTTCAGCCAGGCCACCGACGCCATCCATTTCCGCCGCGCTGCCGACTCCCTGATGACGGTCTACCCTGATTCCCGCTATGTCAAATCCCTCGACCAGGAAGCCCGCCGCCGCCAGAAAGTCCTCGAACTCGAGGGTATGGTGCGTAATGCCGAGGTCGTCGGTTTCCCGGATCTCGAGCTTCCGGACCAGTTTGGCAAGAAGGTGAAAATCAGTGAGTTGGATGCCAAGGTGGTGATGCTCTATTTTTGGCAGGCCGCCAACGCCGAGCAGAAGATGTTCAACCTGGACGCCATCCTGCCGCTCTACCAGAAGTACCATCCCCGCGGCTTCGAGATATATGCTATCTCCCTGGATGAGGACAAGGCCGTCTGGGCCTCTGCCGTCCGTAACCAGAAACTCCCCTGGGTGAACGTGAACGACGCCTCCGGCAGATCCGTAGGCCTCTATCCCGTCTCCTCCATCCCCGCCTCCTTCCTCATCAGCGACGGCACCCTTGTCGCCGACACCACCATCTCCGACGAGGCCTCCCTCCGCAAGTTCCTGGAAAAGACTCTCTAGAACAGTTTGCGGCGGGGGACGGTGGCGACGAAGTCTTTCAGGTAGAAGGGCTCGAAGTAAGCAAGGTTTTCGAAGCGGCTTTCAGCGAAGGCCGCTTCGGCCGCTTTTGCCATGGACTCGGCGCGGGGAGAGCACTGAAGGAAGTGCGCATCCGGGTGGGTGATAACACCCTGGCATTTTGCGGCGCCATCGCCTGCGAAGAGCACCGGGCCTTCTGTCAGGAGGGGCGCAAAGCTCTCTGAATCAATCACTTTTGCTTCCACTTCGGAAAGCCTTTGGACGGAAGGGGAGTACACGCAGGTGAAGACTTCCATCCTGCGGGCGTCAATCATCGGGACTATATACCGGTAGCTTTCCCTGTCCGGAGCCTGCCAGACGAGGGTCTCCAGCGAGGTGATGGCAACCAGAGGAATCCCGGCGCCGAAGCAGAGGCCCTTGGCGGTGGAGACGCCGACGCGAAGGCCGGTGTAGGAACCGGGGCCCATAGAGACGCACACGGCGTCGCAGTCGCGCACCGAAAGCCCTTGGCTGTCAAGGACTTCCTTTACAAAGGGGGCGGTCAGCGATGCGTGCTGGCGAGTCGCATCCTCCCTGGAGGCGACGACCTTTCCGTCCTCACTCAGCGCCACGCTGCACAGCGCGGTCGAAGTCTCAAGCAACAGTATCCGCGCCATTTGTGAAGAGTTGTTTCAGGTAGGGGAAGACCGTATAGGTGAAGTCTCTGACCAGAGGGTAGAGTTTCGAGCCGGAGAGGGTTTCCTCGCCGACCAGCGAGAACTGGGCATTGACGGACTCGAACAGTATCACCAGGATGCCGAGGATGAGTCCGGCCTTCAGGATGCCGAACACCACGCCGAGCAGTTTGTCCACCCAGGCGAGCATCGCGAACTTAAGGATGCCCTTGAGCGCCCGCCCGATGAGGGCAAGCAGAAGGATTACCACCACGAGGATGATGGTGAAGGCGATTATATGCAGCACCTGGGGATTGGCGCTGATGTAGGGTGCGAGCCATCCGCTCACCAGTTCGGAGAAGCGGAAAGACGCCCAGACGCCCAGGATGATTCCCAGAAGGCCTGCGGCCTGGGTCACGAATCCCTTCACAAGTCCCTGTATCACAGCGGGAACCAGAAGGACCAGGATAACTATGTCGACAGTATTCATTCCGATTTGGCTATGTTGCTAAAAAAACGTATCTTTGCTGATTAATAATAGTGATGCAAAATTAAGCAAAAAATATGACATTCAAGGAATATAAAGGTCTTGATTTGACGGCTGTGGGAGCGGAGGTGCTCGCAGGGTGGAAGAAAATGGACGCATTCGGCAAGTCGCTGAAACTTCGTCAGGGCGCTCCGGATTTCATATTCTTCGAAGGACCGCCGTCCGCCAACGGTATGCCCGGCATCCACCACGTGATGGCCCGTTCCATCAAGGATGCCATCTGCCGCTACAAGACCCAGACAGGCTTCCGTGTGGACCGCCGCGCCGGCTGGGACACCCACGGACTGCCCGTCGAACTGGGAGTTGAGAAAAAACTTGGAATAACCAAGGCCGACATAGGCACGAAGATATCCGTCGAGGAATATAACGCCACCTGCCGCAAGGAGGTTATGAAATACACGCGCGAATGGGTCAATATGACAGAGCGCGTAGGCTACTGGGTTGATATGGACGACCCCTATGTCACATATGACAACCGCTACATCGAGACCCTGTGGTATCTGTTGAAGAAGATATACGACAAAGGCCTTCTTTATAAGGGATATACCATCCAGCCATACTCCCCGACCGACGGCACCGGCCTCAGCTCGCACGAACTGAACCAGCCCGGCTGCTACAAGGACGTCACCGACACAACGGCCACCGTCCAGTTCGAGATAATCAAGGACGGCCTCTCACAGCCCCTGTATGGCACAGAAGCCTTCCCGGCATATTTCCTCGCCTGGACGACCACGCCCTGGACCCTGCCTTCCAACACGGCCCTCTGCGTCGGCCCGAATATAACCTACGTCCGCATCCTGTCCTTCAACCCCTACTCCGGCGAACCGGCAGTCTATGTCCTTGCAAAGGACCTCGTGGCCGCCTGGTTCAACCCCAAGGGCGAGAACGTCCCCCTCGAGACCTATCAGAAAGGCGACAAGGTCATCCCCTGGAAGAGACTCGAAGGCGAGTTCAAGGGCTCCGACCTGGTGGGCATCCGCTACCATCAGCTGATCCCCTGGTTCAAGCCCGCCGGCGACGCCTTCCGCGTAATCCCGGGTGACTATGTGACGACCTCCGACGGTACCGGCATAGTGCACATCGCCCCCACCTTCGGTGCGGACGACAAGCGCGTCGCCGCTGCAGCAGGCATAGCCCCGCTGCAGATAGTCGACCGCGACGGCAACCTCCAGGCCCAGGTGGACCGCCAGGGCCGCTTCTGGCGCCTCGAGGATATGGACCCCGCCTTCGCCGCCACAGTAGACCCGTCATATAAAGAATATTCCGGCCGTTACGTCAAGTCCGGCTATGTGCAGTACTTCGAGCACCGCGAGGAAGAAGGTTCCCTGGACATCGACCTGTGCGTGATGATGAAGGCCGACGGCCGCGCATTCAAGGTGCAGAAGCACGTCCACAACTATCCCCACAGCTGGCGCACAGATATGCCGGTCCTCTATTATCCCCTCGACTCCTGGTTCATCAAGGCCACGGCGGTCAAGGACGAGATGGTGGCGCTCAACAGGCAGATCACCTGGAAGCCCGAATCCACCGGCACCGGCCGCTTCGGCCAGTGGCTGGAGAACATCCAGGACTGGAACCTGAGCCGCAGCCGCTTCTGGGGCACGCCGCTTCCCATATGGCGCACCGAGGACGGCAAGGAAGAGAAATGCATAGGCTCCGCCAAGGAGCTCTACAACGAGCTCGAAAAGGCCGTCAAGGCCGGATATATGTCCTCCAACCCTCTGAAGGACAAGGGCTTCGACCCTGACGACATGAGCCTTGAAAACTATAACAGGATAGACCTCCACAGGCCCTATGTGGACGAAATTTTCCTCGTGAGCGACTCCGGCAGGAAGATGATCCGCGAAACCGACCTTATCGACGTGTGGTTCGACTCCGGCGCAATGCCCTATGCCCAGGAAGGCCTCCGCGGCCTCGGCTCCGAGCGCTTCGGCTGCACCGCGGACTTCATCGCCGAAGGCGTGGACCAGACCCGCGGATGGTTCTACACCCTGCACGCCATCCACACGATGGTGAGCGGCACTCCCGCCTTCAGGAGGGTGATTTCCAACGGCCTTGTGCTCGACAAGAACGGCTTCAAGATGAGCAAGCGCCTCGGCAACGGAGTGGACCCGTTCTACGCCCTTGACAAATATGGCGCCGACGCCCTGCGCTGGTATATGCTCACCAACGCCCAGCCCTGGGACAACCTCAAGTTCGACGAAAACGGAGTGGACGAGGTGCGCCGCAAGTTCTTCGGCACCCTCTATAACACATATTCCTTCTTCGCCCTCTATGCCAACGTCGACTCCTTCGACCCTGCGGCCCCCAAGGTCCCGGTTGCCGAGCGTCCCGAAATCGACAAGTGGATAATATCCAGGCAGAACACCCTCATCGGAGAGGTGCGCGCCGCATATGAAGACTATGACATCACCCTCGCAGGCCGCCTCATCCAGGACTTCGTCTGCGACGATGTGAGCAACTGGTATGTCCGCCTTAACCGCAAGCGTTTCTGGGGCGGCGAGATGAACCCCGACAAGCTCAGCGCCTATCAGACCCTCTATGAGGTCCTTGTCAATGTCGCAGTCCTTTCGGCCCCCATCGCGCCCTTCTATATGGACCGCCTCTGGTGCGACCTTGTCCCCGGCGGCGAATCGGTGCACTTCACCCTTATGCCCGAGCCCGACAAATCCCTGGTAGACAAGGATTTGGAAGAGCGTATGGCCCTTGCCCAGAAGGCCTCCTCGATGGTCCTGGCCCTTCGCAAGAAGGTCGGCATCCCCGTGCGCCAGCCCCTCGGCAAGCTTCTTATCCCCGTCATCTCCGACAAGGTCCGCTCCCAGCTCGAAGCGGTCAAGGGCCTGATCCTCGGCGAAGTGAACGTCAAGGATATGGAATTCATAGCCGACACCACGGGCGTCATAACCAAGAAGATAAAGCCCAATTTCAAGACCCTCGGCAAGGTATATGGCCCCCGTATGAAAGAGATAGCCGCAGCGTTCGGCACCCTCGACCAGCCCACTATATCCGCCATCCAGGCATCGGGTGACTACACCCTCTCCCTCCCCGGCGGCGACGTCGTCCTCCACGCGGAAGACTACTCCATATCCTCGGAAGATATGCCCGGCTGGCTCGTCGCCTCCGAAGGCTCGATGACCATCGCCCTCGACATCGAGATCACCCCTGCCCTCAAGCAGGAAGGCACCGCCCGCGAGCTGATCAACCGCATCCAGAACGTCCGCAAGGACAGCGGCCTGGACGTCACCGACAGGATAACGGTCCAGGTATATGCCGAAGGCGAAGCCGCACTCCAGATAGAATCCTCCCTTGAATCCTTCGGGGAATATGTGGCGTCACAGACGCTAGCCCGAAGCGTGGTCCTTTCTCCCACCCCCGTGGAAGGAATGGCGGCCGAATGGGAAGAATCAAATATAACAATAAGAGTATCACGCATTTAAACTTTCAACTTATGGAAGATAATACTAAGACTGATGTGGTAAAGAACCGTTACAGTGACGAAGAACTGGAAGAATTCCGCGTCATCATAAACGGCCTTCTTGACAAAGCCCGCAAGGAGTATGCGACCCTCCGTCACGTTGTGATGAGCAACGGTACCAACGACATCGAAGACACCACGCCTTCCTTCAAGACGGTGGAAGACGACGGAGCTATGCAGCTCAGCAAGGAAGAGGCCAGCCAGCTGGCACAGCGCCAGTACAAGTTCATCCAGAACCTCGAGGCCGCCCTTGTCCGCATCGAGAACAAGACCTACGGCATATGCCGCGTCACCGGCAAGCTCATCCCCAAGGAGAGGCTCCGCCTGGTGCCCCACGCGACCCTGACGGTCGAAGCAAAGGAAATGCTGTCTAAAGGTAAATAAGGATGAAAATATCGAAGGGTAAGGGATTACTCATCTTGGGCGTGCTGTTGGTGGTCGTGGACCAGGTCATTAAAGTCCTGGTCAAGACCCATATGGGAATAGGGGAGCATATCAGCGTTTTCGGCACTTGGTTCCAGATCCTGTTCATCGAGAACGAGGGTATGGCCTTCGGAATGAAGTTCGGAGGAGCTGCCGGCAAGCTGGCCCTCTCCCTGTTCAGGATAGTGCTCTGCGGCCTGCTCTGCTGGTGGATAACCAACCTTGTGCGCCGCGGCACCCCCAAGGCCCGTCCGAAGGACAAGGACCGCGAGACCGTCCCCGTCGGAGTGCTCATCGGCCTGACCCTCATCACGGCAGGCGCTTTCGGCAACATCATCGACAGCCTTTTCTACGGCCTGATATTCTCCGCTTCCGGACCGCTGGAAGTGGCCCATCTGGGAGGCTCCTATGCACCTTTCCTCTTCGGCAAGGTGGTGGATATGTTCTACTTCCCGCTGTGGACCTGGCCCGACTGGGTCCCCTGGCTGGGCGGACGCATATTCTTCGAGCCGGTGTTCAACTTCGCCGACAGCTGCGTCACGGTAGGAGCCATCTACCTCATCCTTTTCCAATGGAAATTCTTCGCCAAAGAAGACGAAAAATAATATGAAAACCAAGTATTTAGGACTTATCCTCATTGCAATGACAGTTGCATCCTGCAAGACCAACCCTTTTATGAAGGATTGGAACACACCTTACGGAACGGCCCCCTTCAGCCAGATCAGCGTGAAAGACTACGCCCCTGCCGTCAAAGCCGGCATAGAGGCGCAGAAGGCCGAAATCCAGGCCATAATCGACAATCCCGAGGCCCCCACATTTGAGAATACCATAGCTGCTATGGACCGCAGCGGCGCCCTCCTCGCCAAGGCCTCTGGCGTCTTCTTCAACCTGTCCGAGTCCGAGTCGACCCCTGAGATCCAGGCCATAGAAGAAGAACTGGTTCCCCTTGTGACCGAGGCGAACGACGAGATATATATGAATCCCGCCCTCTTTGCCCGCGTGAAGGCCGTCTATGAGAATCAGGAAGGCCTCGACCGCGAGCAGCAGATGGTCACGAAGAAGATATATGAGGATTTCGTCCGCAACGGCGTCGGCCTCGACGAAGCAGGCCAGGCCCGCTTCAAGGAGATTAGCTCCAAACTGGCCAGCCTCACCCAGAAGTTCGGCAACAACCTCCTGGCTGAGAACAACGCCTTCAAGGCTGAAATCGGCATCCCCGTTTCCGATTATCCGGACTATATGTCCTCCACCGCCGACAGGGCTGCCCGAGAGAAGGCTTTCAAGGCATATTCCTCCCGCTGCAACCACGGTGACGCCCACGACAACAACGAGATAGTCCTTCAGATAATGAAGCTCCGCACGGAGATGGCCTCCCTGATGGGCTTCAGCAACTCCGCCGGATATATCCTCGACAACAAGATGGCCCACGATCCCGCTACGGTCGATGAGTTCCTCTCCAAGATTATGGCCGCCTCGATGAAGAGGGCCAAGGAGGAAGTCTATGATATGCAGCAGATTATGGACGAGGACATAGCCGCCGGCCTCCTTCCCGCAGGCTCACGCATCCAGCCCTGGGACTGGTTCTACTACGCCGAGAAGGTGCGCGCCCGCAAATATGACCTCGACGAGAACCTCACCAAGCCCTACTTCACCGCCGACAGCGTCCGCAAGGGTGTCTTCTACGCGGCCTCCAAAGTCTATGGCATCAAGGTCGAGGAAGCTCCTGAGGTTGAGGTGTATAACCCTGTTGTCAAGGCATATAAGCTGACTGATGCAGACGGTTCCCTGCTCGGCATATTCTACTGCGACTACTTCTCCCGCGAGACCAAGCGCGGAGGCGCCTGGATGAACAATTTCCGCGAGCAGAGCGTGGACGCTTCCGGCAAGGACATCCGTCCAATCATCGTGAACTGCTGCAACTTCCCTCCGGCAACCGCCGAGCAGCCTTCGATGCTGACCATCGACAATGTGAGCACGGCCTTCCACGAGTTCGGCCACGCCCTTCACGGCTTCCTCACCAAGTGCCGTTATGAGACCGTGAGCGGCACCAACGTGGCCCGCGATTTCGTCGAGACATTCTCGCAGTTCAATGAGAACTGGGCCTTCCAGAAGGAAATCCTCGCCGGATATGCCCACGATTACCGCACTGGCGAGCCCATTCCCGACGAGCTCGTGGCCAAGATAGTCAACTCCCTGAAATTCAACCAGGGATTCACCACCGGCGAGCTGTGCGCCGCCTCCATCCTGGATATGAAATGGCACGAGCTCTCGGCCGAGGAACTCGCATCCTTCACGGATGCCGCCTCCATACGCGCCTTCGAAGACAAGGTGTGCAAGGAAATGGGCCTCATCGAGGAGATTATCCCCCGCTACCGCACTACCTATTTCAACCACGTTTTCGGCGGCAGCGGTTACTCCGCAGGCTACTACGGCTACCTGTGGTCTGAAGTCCTTGACAAGGACGCGTTTGAGTACTTCGAGCAGCAGGGCATATTCAATCCCGAGGTTGCCCTGAAGTTCCGCAGGACCTTCCTTGAGAAGGGCGGCAGCGAGGAGCCTATGGTCCTCTATGAGCAGTTCCGCGGAGCTCAGCCCGATCCGGGCGCACTGCTCCGGGCAAGAGGTCTGGAATGAAAAGATTCGTTCTCATACTGGCGGCGGCAATCATTGCCGCCGCTTGTGGTACCCGGCCAAGGGTGGTCGTGTATGGCGGCACGTCCGCAGGAGTGATTGCGGCCTACAGCGCTGCGTGCAGCGGCTGCGATGTGACGCTGGTCTGTCCCGAAGGCCGCTTCGGCGGGATGACGACCGGCGGTCTGGGATATACCGATATCGGTAACAAACAGGTGGTTACGGGTCTGGCCCGCAAATTCTACCGTCTAACCGGAGAGCACTACGGCCGCCTTGAGAGCTGGGTGTTCGAGCCCCACGTGGCGGAGGACATATTGAAGCAGTTTGTCCTGCATCCCCGCATACGCCCCGTGATGGGAATGTGGATTGAGAGCGCCGACACGCTCGGCGGGAAGATTCTTTCCATCAAGCTGACCGACGGAAAGGAAAGCCTTCACGTTGCCGCCAGCCAGTTCATAGACTGCTCCTACGAAGGCGACCTTATGGCCGCGGCAGGGGTCAGCTACGTCGTCGGCCGCGAGGACAATTCCCTCTATGGCGAGACCTGGAACGGCTGCCAGATGCTCCAGGGCCATCAGTTTCCGGACGGCATAGACCCTTTTGTCCGCGAGGGTGACCCTTCTTCCGGCCTTCTTCCCGGAGTGTCATATGGCGAGGTCAATCCCGGTCGCGGGGATTCGCTGGTGCAGGCCTACAATTTCAGGATATGCCTTACCGACAGCGTGGAGAATATGGTTCCGATCGCACGTCCTGCAGACTATGATTCCACCCGTTACGAGCTTCTTCGCCGCCTGATGCGGGCCTGCCCCGAAAAGCAGGGCCTTAACGACTATCTGATATGGAGCCGTATGCCCGGCCGCAAGACTGACATCAACAACCGCGGCGGCTTTTCCACTGACCTTATAGGCGGCAGCCACCTCTATCCCGAGGCGCCGCACGGCGTCCGCCGGGAGATAGTCCGCCAGCACCGTTCCTACACCGAAGGCCTCCTATATTTCCTTGGCCACGACGAGGCGGTTCCCGCCCCGCTGCGCGCTGAAATCCTGCGCTGGGGCTGGCCGAAGGATGAATTCGGCGGCGCCCTGACGCCGCAGCTCTATATCCGCGAGACCCGCAGGATGGTAGGGGAGTATGTCTGCACCCAGGCCGATTGCGAGGGGCGACGTGAACCCGAAGATGCCGTTGCGATGGCCGCATATACGATGGACTCGCACAACTGCCGTCGCGTCGCTGTCCGCAAGGACGGCCGCTGGATGGTCAAGAACGAGGGCAATGTCGAGGTCCCTGGCGGCGGGCCGTATCCGATTCCATACCGTGCCGTCACCCCCAGGCGCGCCGAATGCACCAACCTGCTTGTGCCCGTGTGCCTGTCCGCCAGCCATATAGCCTATGGCTCGATCCGTATGGAACCGGTGTTTATGGTGCTTGGCCAGGTGTGCGGAATGGCAGCGGCCGATGCCGCCCGCAGAGGCGTTGCAGTCCAGGACGTTTCCGCCGCAGCTATCCGCGAGAGTATGGAGAGGGACCCCTATATGGACGGCTCCGCCCCGGATATCATAATCGACGACAACACCCCGCTGGTGGACCTCCCCGAAGGCTGGATGGTGGAGAACAACAGCATAGGCTATGGCCGTACGTTCATCCGGAGCAATCCTGGAGATACCTCAGGCTCAGTTGTTTACCATATGCCTCCCGGCGTTCGTGGCCGCTATGCGGTTTATGCCTACCAGCACAAGGTCTGGAACAATCCCGGCATAGTCTACCATATCGGCGATGCCACCGTCCCGGTCAACCTCGACTCGGTGGCAGTCTCCGGCCAGACCGCCGGCGAATGGCTCCCCCTCGGCGTCCACCGCCTCTCGCCCTCCACCCGGATCCGCGTCACCTACGCCCCCACCCCCGACCTCCCCTGCAAGTCCGACGCGATAATGCTTGTGAAGGATTGAAACGATTAAGGCCAGCCCCCTGGTGCCTGTGGCCCCGTTGGCCGTTTCCTGCGGCAGTTTTCGTTTAGAGCCTCAGTATGCGGGGTGAGTGTTACAGGTCGAATTTGAGGCTGACCACTTGTGACACCTGAATGGCCTTCCAGGTGCACCAGTGGCAATATCGGTGTAACAGGTCAACGAGATGTAATTAGACCTGTTACGCTCGCGTGAATCACTGAATAGCACTCAAGACAATAGCCGGCGGTGAGGATGAGGACGGGAAGGCCAGCTTCCGGTAATGGGCCCACCTCGGGCACTTGACCTCAAAACTCGACGGGCTGCGCCCGTAAACTCGAGTCCGGCTGTCGGTCATCCTGCTGACGCAGGACCGTGCCCTGCAC
>JAEEGL014170037.1_pt1 | contig 25841 bp, 19 predicted proteins | sample 9134231 | NCBI WGS metagenome assembly JAEEGL01 (sample SAMN16246548, study PRJNA631951) | gut metagenome | biome: gut microbiome; feature: rumen; material: fiber-attached | host: Bos | place: Iran: Karaj | collected 2018-10 | reverse complement strand
GGTGATCGCTACGAGTGAAGCAACATATGGAAAAAACGAAAGAGTTCTGAATATCCCTCTTCCGATAACTTTCTGATTCAGGACGATCGCCAGCGCGAGCGAAGCGACCATCGTAAGAGGCACGGTACCCAGGCAATACAGAATCGTATTCTTCAGGGCTGCCTTAAAGAAGGTATCATCAAAGAGCCGCGTAAAATTCGTGATCCCCGCGAACTCGATGGGATTGCTGCCGTCCCACTTGAGGAACGCCAGTGAAAACGCAAATACGATCGGTATCAGCGTAAAGACGCAGAAGCCGATAAAATTGGGCGCGATAAATGAATACGCCACAAGCGTACGTCTTGTTTCTTTGCTTATGAAAGGTTTCTTTTCATAATTCAGCCAGCTTTTCATTTCTTTCTCCCAAAAAATACTCCCTCCCTCCGCGAACTCACAGAGGGAGGGAGCCCTGAATTCTTTGCCGGTCGGGGGACAACAGAATCGGCAGGTATTATCACTGCTTAAGGATCTTGCCAACCTCGTCGTTCATCTTCTGGATGCCCTCGTCGATAGAGAGCTCACCGGTCATGATGCTGCCATGATAAGAATCGAGAACGGAATTGATCTCCGAAACATGCTCGCCGTAAGGAACCTCAAGGTAAAGGTTGGAAACTTCAAGCGCTTCCTTGCTCTGTGCATCTGTAGGGAAGCCTTCGATCGAGGAAATGGTGTTCTTAACATCAGCTGTCATGCAAGCCGGGAAGTTACCGCTCGAAGCCATAACCTTCGCGCCGTCCGCACCGCTTACCCAGTTAACGAAATCCCATGCCGCATCGGGGTTCTTCGAAACAGAAGTAACCGAAAGGCCTGTGATGGTACCGAGTGTCGAGCCGGGCTCTACGCCTTCCGCATGAGGATACTTAACAATACCCCAGTTGCCGCAGAGGCTCTTGTCGTATTCGCCGTTCTTGATGTTGGTGATCAGGGTCGCAATGAACCATGAACCCTGGTTGAGCATGGCAACATCGCCGCCCGAGAATGCTGCCGAATAGTGGAGACCTTCAGTCTTCAGATCCGCATACTTTCTGCAGACGCCGTCCTTCTCCTGATTGAGTACCATCTCATAGTAAGGCTTGATGAAATCATAGTTGCCGTCAAGGATGGTGTGCTTGCCGTCAAGCATAGCGCAGAGCTGAACGGTACTTCTCCAGGTGTGGTAATGTGTTCCGTATACCTGCTTGCCGAAGGTTGTATCGGTAACTTTTCTCGCAAGCTCATCGTACTGGGCCCATGTCATATCGTTGGTGGGATATGCAACGCCTGCTCTGTCGAAAATGTCCTTGTTGTAGAAGATAACCCAGAAATCGTTGCGGAAAGGAAGCTCGTAGAGCTTGCCGTTTACAACTACCTGATCGGTAGCGCCGGAGAACTTCTTAAGATCTACATTATCCTTTTTGATGTAATCGTCAAGAGCAATGATCGCGTTCTTCTGAACGAGAGTGGCGTAACCGGGAACATCCTTGATCGTAACAACGTCGAAATCGGAGCCCGAGCCGGAAAGCTCCGTTGCAAGAACTGTCATGTAATCGGTTGAACCAAGGTCTACCATCTCGATGGTAACGCCCTGATGCGAAGCCTCATAAGCCTTCTTGATGTCGCCCCAATACTGGGTTGTGCTCTCATCCCAGATAGCCCATTTAAGGGTAATGTTCTGTGCGGGCTTGTCGGTCGATGTCGAACTTGATGAGTTTGTGCTGCCCGAATTGCCGGAATTTGTGTCAGTGTTTGTTTCCTTCTTACCGCAAGCGGTAAATACGGATGCTGCCATAACAACGCAGATCAGCAGCGCAAGAAATCTTTTCTTCATAAGTACCTCCTCAAAAAATTATCCTCCCCCTTAACTCAGAAGGGTTAGTTACACTGATATTTTATCTGTTTTGAATATCTGTCTGAATGCAATAATTTACATTTGTCTGCACTTTCCTCTTTGTTCCCGTTCCGGGTCTCATGCACTTTTTTTAGATAGTATGTCATTTTATTAGTTTCCTTGTTATCGCCCGGTCTTTGGTGTAAAATAATCGCATGAAAAACGATAAACATCCCGCAAAGAGCAAAAACAGAATAATCGTCTTTACGGTCACGGTACTGACCGTCGTATGCGCGGCGATCATTTTCGTGAGTTATTCGGTATTCCAAAATTATCTCGAAACCAGCCTGATCCGCTCCTCGGAGAGTTCACTCCGTCTTGTTTCCGACAGTATCGATTCCGATCTTGCGAATGTTTACCGGCTCGTGCGCTTCTGCCGCACAAATCCCTCTATCGCGGACTATATCGACAGCAATCCCGAGCCCGGCTCGGTCAAGTCCGTCGCTACTTTCGACAGAATCTCCGAAGAATTCGGAAGCAATTCTTCATCATCTTATATTCCGCGTATCGCGGTGGTCACCGGCGAGCATTTCCTGCAGATCGTAAGCGTAACCTACTCTTCGACCGCGAATCTTTCAAGAGAGCTTCCCTCGCAGGACTTTTTTCAAAAGCTGCTCGACGCCGGCGACTACGATTTCTCCGTAGGTTTTATCAAGGATCCCTTTTACAGGAACGGCATACAGGTCCTTCCGATCGTCAGGCCCATAACCTACCGCTTCAGTTCTGCCACGGGCGGATGCCTGTTCATGGAACTCTCTCCCGCTCTGTTTACCGATGCTTTCAAACGTTATCAGACCGAGGAGGACAGCCGTATATATCTGAATCTTCCGGGACACTGCTACTGCTTTGAGGAAGGTTCCTTACAGGAGGTTGCCGGTTTCACCGTACACGGAACAGTAAGCGAAGCCGCTCTACTGTCGGATACCATGGTCCAAAAGGTCACCGATTTCCGCGGTGTAAATACGATACTCGCGACCATTCCCATCGACATGAACGGATGCAGCATTTCCGTAAGCATCTCACTCTCCAGGCTGCATTCACAGCAGCTTCTGATGTGGCTCGGAATCTTCTCGGTGCTGGTCATGATCACGATCGCGGGCATCATCTTCATGCGCCGCCGCATAGCCGGTGAAAAAGAAAAGAACGATCTCGAGTACAAGATGCTCCAGAGTCAGATAAACCCGCATTTTATCTACAATACGCTTAATTCCATCAAATGGATGGCAACCGTGCAGGGTTCGGAAGGTATCGCCGAGATGACCACGGCCCTGGCCAAACTCTTAAAGAGTCTCTCAAAGGGCACGAGCCTTAAGGTTCCGATACGCGAGGAGCTCTCCCTTCTTCGCGATTACTGCACCATACAGAGCTACCGCTACGGAGGCACGATCGGAGTAGACTTCCGCGTTGACGATCCTGCGATAGAGGATTTCAGCATAGTCAAGTTCACGCTCCAGCCTCTCGTGGAGAACGCGATATTCCACGGCATCGAGCCGAAGGGTTCGGGACATATCGATGTGCATCTTTGGTTTGAGGACGGGCTGATACGGATCGACGTGACCGACGACGGCGTCGGAATGTCTCCGGAAAAAGCGGCTTCTATACTCACAAGCGGAAATGAAACAAAATCCGAGTTCTTCAGGGAGCTCGGCGTGTACAATGTTAACCGCCGTCTGCAGTTTGAATACGGCGACAGGGCCGGGATAACGATATCCAGCACGGAAGGTTCGGGCACCACGATGACGGTGCGGATCCCGGCGGAAAATACAGGAAACTGATACGGCACAGCCGTTTTTATAGAGGAGTGATCCAATGTATAAGCTGCTTATTGTTGACGATGAGCCCCTCGTTCAGGTCGGAGTGCGTTCGATGCTGAACTGGAGCAAGCTCGATATCGAGGTGATCGGCACAGCCCCGAACGGCCGCGCAGCGCTCGATATCATCGAAGAGAAGCATCCCGACATCGTTGTCACGGATATAAAGATGCCCGTCATCGACGGGCTTGAACTCGTGCGCTTATGCCGCGAGCGTTATGGCGAGCGAGATCCCCATTTCATTTTCCTGACCAGCTACGAAGAATTCCAGCTTGCCCGTCAGGCCATCGTCTACGGTGTGTCCGACTATCTTGTAAAGCTTGAGCTCTCTCCCGCACTTCTTGAGGAAGCCGTCATGCGCGTGATCGAGGATATCCGCAAGATCCGTGCGATGCAGACGAGCGAGCTTACGCTTGCAGCCCCGCTGCGCGACAAGTTCTTTATCAGGCTTCTCAATAACCTGTTCGAGACCGGCGACCAGTTCATGCTCGAGAGCAAAGAACTCGGACTTTCGTTTGATTCGACAGCATATACCTGCTGCGTGGGCACGCTGAGCTCCGCGGACGCCGACGGAATGCCGGTCGAAAAGCAGCTCTCTTTGTACAGCTCCGCTCTCAGCATGATCGGCGAGCTTGCCGAAAAATATATGACCGCATACTGCATCGCGCTCGACATGAGACATTTCGCGCTCATCTTCTGCGGTGACGCCGACAGCGGAAAGCTTCACGGTATCCTCGCCTCGATCGGAGAGACCGTATTCAAATACTACAAAGTCGCATTTACCTGCGGTACAGGCTCGCGTGAAGCGGCCCCGCTGTCCATCGGCGAATCCTACCGCAGCGCGCGAATGGCTCTCCTGCAGGCAAACGCCGAAACTCCGATCGTAGGCTTTGGCTCGCTTTCCGTGGATTCACTCGTACACAGTTCCTTCAATATGGCCATTTTCAAGAATTCGCTGACAAAGGCTTTTGAGGAATACGACTCGGATGAGCTCAGGAAGCTCATTAACAGCCTCTGTGCATTGTTCGCAGAGCATCCGGGCGGATATGTTCAGGCGCTGGACGCCGCTTCGAACATCCTGTATCTGGCGATCTCCCTGCTTCCCGACGCCGAGGAGCTGCTCTCGGGCATTTTCGCAGACAGTCCCGACGGATACCGTTCGCTCTATCATCAAAAGAATGTAGAGCAGATCGTCAGATGGCTCTCGCACTTCGGCGAAAGCATGTGCGCGATCTTTGACGAGCGCAGGAACGATCATAAGAATCACATTGTCAGCAATGTCAAAAAATATATCTCCGAACATATACGCGAGCGTCTGGTCCTCGACAAGGTCGCAGCGGCTTTCGGCATCAGCCCCAATTACTTAAGCCAGCTTTTTGGCAAATACAGCGATCTGGGCTTTTCGGAGTATGTCAATTCCTGCAAGATCCGCGAGAGCAAGGAGCTTCTGGCCACCGGCCGCTACAAAGTCTATGAGGTCGCCGACATGCTCGGCTACGAAAGCGCATTCTACTTCAGCAAGGTATTTAAAAAGGTCGAAGGCATCGCTCCGACAGAATACCTGGAAAGACCGCATTGAAAAGGAAAAGACATGGGCAAAGACATGGGGACGGTTCTTCTGTCTGCGGATTGCGCAGACAGAAGAACCGTCCCCATGTCTTTTCTCACGCCAGATGCTTTTTTATTTCGGTCACCATCTCGGTAATGTTCAGAGGCTTCGCAATATGTCCGTTCATTCCGGCCTCTGCGGCAGCCTTCACATCGGATTCGAAGGCGTTCGCAGTCAGGGCGATCACAGGCAGTGATGCAAGCGTTTTATCGCTCAGATTCCTTATGATCTCCGTTGCCTCATAGCCGTTCATCTCGGGCATTTGGATATCCATCAGCACAAGATCGAGCTCACCCGGCTTTGAGCGTGCAACAGTCTCTACCGCTTCCCTGCCGTTTTCGGCGGTCTCAACCTCAAATCCGAGTTTTATTAGTATCTTCTTAGCCATCTCACGGTTGATATCCATATCGTCGACCAGGAGCACCTTGCGTCCCTTAAACGGCTGCTCCGCGATGATGCCGCCCGCCGCAAATGCGCCTCCTTCGGATATTCCGGAAGCATCACCGGCCTCTTTTTCTGCCGGAGCCCCGGTCACCGTCAGTCTCACATCTATGGTAAACTCTGTTCCGACATTCTGCTCCGAATCAACTCTTATCGTTCCGCCCATCATGTCGATGATGCCCTTCGTGATCGCCATTCCGAGACCGGTTCCCTCTATCCTGCTGACGGCCGAAGTGCTCTCTCTTTCAAACGCGTCGAATACATGCTTCGCGAATTCTTCGGACATTCCGATACCGTTGTCCCTTACCTTGATCATATACGCCGCTTTATTATCGTCGTCGGTGCCGTCAGTTTCTTTAAGCACTACGGAGACTTTGCCGTTTTCGGGCGTAAACTTGTGTGCATTTCCAATGAGGTTCAGGAGTACGCGGTTCATTCCGGCTCTGTCACAGAGTACATAATTATCCTCCACGTCGGAGACATCGACCGTGAATTCTATCCCCTTCGACTCCATCTGCTGTCTGAACATATCGGCCGCATCCAGAACAAGCCTGCATATATCGGTCCCGCTCTCGTTCAGCTTACGCTTTCCGGCCTCAATGCTGCTCATCTCGAGGATATCATTGATCAGCTCTAGCAGATGCGCGCTCGATGCGTCTATCTTGGCGAGATACTCCCTGACTTCGTCAAAACCCGCATTCGGATCCCTCGCAAGGGCCGTATATCCTACGATCGCATTCATGGGCGTACGTATGTCATGCGACATGTTCGAGAGGAACTCGGTCTTGGCCTTGCTGCTCTCTTCCGCCTGTATCCTTCGGACGTTCGACTCCATTGTTCTCTTTCGCATTATCGTATAAATACTGTACATTATGAGCAGCGCGAAAACGATCACTACCACAAAGATCAGGGTATTACGGTCGAGCTGCCTTTGCGCTTCGGCGCCCGATACATCGCCAATCGTCAGCACCGTCTGCTGGAACCATATCAACAATGTAAAAAGGATCAGGAACAGCATCAGCATCCACATGATCATCGAATGTCCGAAACGGTTCTGTCTGTCGCGTCTGAATATCAGCCAGTAAAAGAACAGACCGAACACACTCCAGCCCACGAGCAGAATGTAAGACTTTGTCGACAGTGAATTCTCCATGAAAGGATTCGGGATGATCGGGAACACGAAGAACAGTACCGACACGATTATTCCGAAGATGCCGAGGCATTTATGTTTCAGGCTTCCGCTCTTTCTCGCGGACAAAAACGTGCAAATCGAAACATAGCAGTACACGATCGATACGCTGATCGTCGTGATATCGATGATCCAGCTGATCGTTACGCGGCCGAGCAGAGGGATTATCATTGAGATAAACATTACCGCTTTTACAGCGTTTACATGTATTCCGTATTTGTTCTTTTTTGTGAGCGCCTTGGGCAGCAGATCGTCTTCGGCCATGCATGCGAGCAGGTTCGCGAGTATCCGATAGTAGCCGATAAGGCTCGTGGAAAGAGCCGCCGCCATCGCTACGAGCAGGATAAAAAGACCTGTCTTTCCGAGTGTCGCGTTAACGCTGTAATATACCGGGAATCGCTGGATAACGGTGCCACCGGTTCCTCCACCGATATAATCAACCCACGACGCGTACTCCTCGGGGATCGATACGAGCGAGACTCCTGACATCAGGATATAGATGAGTGCCGCCGAGATCAGTGAAAGCATCATGATCACAAAGAATTTCTTCGGTTTGACCGCCGACACCTCGCTCGCGTGGCTGATGCCCTCGAAGCCCACATACGCCCACGGCGCGAAGATAACGATATTAAGGACCTGTATGAACGGTGCGAAAGAAACCTCTGAAAATGCGGGTGCATAATTGTCGATGCTCTTGGCGGAACCGAGGCCTCCGATGAACAGAACAGCCGCGGCAAAGAGCACGAACGCCGAAAGAGCTATATAGAACACGCGGCCTCTTCGGTTGTCCCTCGACGCGATAAAAGCAAACAGGGCGAGCAGAGCTATGGTTATGAGTATCTCGCCGAAATACACGTCATAGCCCGCGACGGTATAGTGGAAGCCCCACTGGATATAAGGCGCCACGAGATATCTCGCGATCAATATAAAGGCCGTAGAATTGGCCCACAGGATCGACATATATGCGAGGATCAGCGCCCACGAAGCAAGGAAAGCATGGTCAAAGCCCAGCATTTCCCTCGTAAATGCGTACGCTCCGCCGCTGTGCGGATAGAGCACGATCATGTGCCTGAAGCACGCGGCTATCGCAATCATTATCAGGCCGCCCGCGGCAAAGCCTATAATGGTTCCGACAGGACCGGCCAGCGGGAAGAACGTGGATCCGGGCATTACAAAAGCTCCCCATCCGACGGCCAGACCCATAGACAGGGCCCAAAGGTAAAATGCGTCGATACGGGAGCTTCTCTTCTGTTTCGCAGTATTATTATAGCTCATATTATTCGTCTCAGTTGATCATTTTGCAAACAAACAACGGATTACATGTAATATTTTACACAAAGACGCCCCGAATAACAACTTTTTTGCTCTCTTCCCCCACATTATCATTGTCTGTGGCCCCAAAATGCCTTATAATATTTGCGCTTGCTACCATTATCCGCATAAAGCACAGAGGATCAGCCCTATGGAAAGAATAATAGAGAACAGACTTCAGCTTAAAAAACGGGTTCTTGTGGTGGATGACGAGTTCATTAACCGCAGGCTGCTCGAAAAGATCATATCTGAAAAATACGAGGTGCTTCAGGCCTCAGACGGTGCCGAGGCTCTTGAGATCATAAAGGAGAACCGCAACACGCTCTCCCTCATTCTGCTCGATCTTCTCATGCCCAAACTGAACGGCTACGAGCTGATGGAGATCCTTAAGGAAGACGAAACCATGAACCGGATCCCGATCATTGTGCTCACATCCGAAAAAGAAGCCGAGGTTGAGACTCTTAATATGGGCGCGGCGGACTTCATCCAGAAACCCTACGACGTTCCCGAGGTCATTCTGGCCCGCATCAACCGCATCATCAGACTATATGACAGTATCAATATCCTGAACGCCACGCAGACCGATCAGCTGACCGGACTGTTCAACAAGGATTATTTTATCGAATACGTGGGCGTGATAGACAAATACTATCCCGAAAGGGCGATGGACGCAGTCGCCGTTAATATCAGCCGTTTCCACATCTTAAACGAGATGAACGGCCGTGCCTTCGGAAACGAAGTGTTAAAAGCGCTCAGCAATGCGATCAGGAACTGCGTCAGCGAAAGGCAGGGCATCGCCTGCAGGAATTCCGCCGACAGATTTTATCTGTACATTACCCACGTCGATGACGCCGAGGCTCTGAGACACTCTCTCGCAGCCGGCATTTCATCGCTGGTAAAGGACGCCGATTCCAGGATCAATATCGGTATTTACCCGAACGCCCAGACCAATCCCGACGCTCCCAAGCGCTTTGACTGCGCGCTTCTGGCCTGCAATTCCCTGCGTTCGGATTACAAGAGCTTCGTAGCCTTCTATGACGCGGAAATGTACAAAAAGGAAACGTTTGCCGAAAGGCTGGTCTCCGACTTTGACGAAGCGATCCGCGAGAAGCAGTTCATTATCCACTATCAGCCGAAGTTCGACGTGACCGGTGCTACGCCGTATCTTGCCTCCGCAGAGGCTCTGGTCAGATGGAAGCATCCGGAGCTCGGAATGATAAGCCTCGGCCTTTTTATCCCGTTCTTCGAGGAAAACGGCCTGATACAGAGGCTCGACAGATATGTATGGCAGGAGGTCTCAAATCAGATCGCGTGCTGGAAGAAGAAGTACGGCTTCTCGGTACCCGTTTCGGTAAATGTTTCAAGGGTCGACATAATGAATCCCGGACTCGTGAAAGAGATAGAGGATATCGTAAAAGAAGCCGGCATTACGCCGAACGATCTGTATCTTGAGATCACCGAATCAGCTTATGCGGAAGACTCTGACAAGATCGTCGAGGCAGCCGGTATGCTCCGCGCACTCGGCTATAAGATAGAGATGGATGATTTCGGAACCGGTTATTCCTCACTGAATACCCTCTCGGTACTCCCGATAGATGTCCTGAAGCTTGACATGGACTTTATAAAGCATCTCCACACCAGCCCCAAGAGTCTCCGCCTTATCGAGCTCGTAGTCGATATCGCCCGGTTCCTCGGTGCTTCAGTGGTGGTCGAGGGCGTCGAGAACAGCGACCAGTACAACACCCTGAAGAAAGCGGGCGTCAATATCATCCAGGGCTACTACTTCTCTGTGCCCGTCGACAGCGAAGGCTTCGCGGATTTCATTCTGGAAAGGATCGCTTATGATAACCATCAAAAGGCTTAAAGAGCTCGGCTGCGATACCGATAAAGGTCTTGAACGCTGCCTCGGAGACGCGGATTTCTACCTGGAGTTCATCCCCGACGCATTAAAAAAAGAGCGCTACGAAAAACTCGAAGCACTCATAAATTCCAAAAAACTCGATGCAGCTTTCGAAGCCGCGCACGGTCTCAAAGGCATCCTTTCAAACCTTGCCCTCGATCCGCTGCTCGAACCGGTCGTAAAGCTCACTGAATTACTTAGGTCCCGTACAGATACGGATTATTCGGAGCTGTTAAAAGAGATGTGGGAACGATACAATCTGCTGGCAGCGGAAATGTAACCAGCCGGCAGCCGTCATCGGCATATATCTTAGCCGAGGATCTCGTCCACGTATCTTTCCAGATAAGGATCGGTGCCTCCGATCAGACCCTTTCCGCGGAGCATTTCCGCAATATCCGACGCGATCTGCTCGGCCAGGTAAACTACCGGGTCCGCAAGATTCGGCCTGTCGGGATTATATTTCCTGTCTTTCCAAAACGACACCGCGCAGCCTGCTTCCGCAAGGCTGCGTATTTTTGCGGCAAATTTCCCTTCCGTATCGAGTTCTGACAGCCTCCTGTAGGTCCACTTATAATACGGCGGATATACGCCCCTGATCAGAAAGAACAGCTCCATCGCAGCTTTAAGCCCCTCGAGCTTGCATAGCTGCGCGGCCACCGTATCTTTTCTGGTCATGCACCTCGCGTAATTAACCTGCAGCGACGCCGAAAATCGGTGAAGTTCGTCCGCAAGCCTTTCTCTCCAAATCTCATCGGGATAAAATTCCAGCAAGAGTTCTCTGAATGCAGAAAACACTCCAAGGTCGTCGCGGAACACCTCTCCGTTCACCGCCGTGGCCAGACAGGCATGATCAAGCTTACGCCACTGTTCGGGGCTTATCCTGCAGCCTTCGACATCGCATTCGATGCCCAGGATATTCGAATAATAATCTCGGATCGTCATCACTCCGCGCCGCTCTCTAAGACGCGCCGAAAGTCCTCCGTTCCCGCTTCCGTACGCAAGCCTGTCGTACTCTGCGGTCAGTCTTTCTCCGAAGCGCTCCATATCCTCATCCGTCAGCCACAAACAAACTCCCGTACCGAAGTCATGATCCCTCGACATGAAATCATCGTACCCGAAGCAATCCGACCCCTCACCCGCGATCCCGACCGCGATCCGGCCCTCTTCCGCAGGGAATTTCTCATGTATCATCGGAGCTACTTTCTTTTCGTAAAAAATGCGGCTGCTCTCAAAGCGTTTCTGTTCCAACTTCTTATCCTCTCCGAAACAAAAAGACTATCCGGTCCCAGTTTATTTCATCTTCAATCATATTATCAATTTAAAACCAGAGGCAGAACAACTCCGGCCGCGTCATTCCTTCTATCAAGGCCGAAGTAAAATTGTTATTGTTTTCCTTCTGTAATGTAAGGCGCAGGCCCGCAGGGTGTTTTGTCTCAAAACAATCAAACGGTTTCGTTTTGAGACAAAATATCCCGTCGCAGCCTGCGCCGTAACTACTCAGGTCACTTAAAACCCGAATTATTTTACATCCTTGATAGAGAAGCTTACGCGGCCCATCTTGTCCTTGCCGAGGCATACGCAGCGAACCTTGTCACCGAGCGTAAGAACATCCTCAACATGATTGATGCGCTCCTTCGCGATCTTCGAGATATGTACCATGCCTTCCTTGCCGGGTGCAAACTCGATGAATGCACCGAAGTCCTTGATCGATACGACCTTACCATCGTAGATCTTGCCCTCTTCGAACTCGGAAACGATGATATTGATCAGGCGGATAGCCTCCTGCATCATATCTGCCTCGGTTCCGCATACGGAAACGGCACCGTCGTCGGTAATATCGATCTTAACGCCTGTAGCGTCAATAATAGCATTGATTGTCTTGCCGCGCTGTCCGACAACATCACCGATCTTAGCGGGATCGATCTGGATCTGGATGATCTTCGGAGCATATTTGCTGACCTCGGGACGAGGCTCGGAAATAGCGGGCTTCATGCAGTTGTCCATTATGTAGGGACGAGCCTCACGGCAGCGTGCGATCGCACCCTCTACGATAGGACGGGTAAGTCCGTGGATCTTGATATCCATCTGGATAGCGGTGATACCCTCGGTGGTACCGGTAACCTTGAAGTCCATATCGCCGAAGAAGTCCTCAAGACCCTGGATATCGGTCAGAAGAACAAAATCGTCGTCGGTCTCTCCTGTTACCAGACCGCAGGAAATACCTGCAACCATGCGCTTGATCGGAACGCCTGCTGCCATCAGCGACATGCAGGATGCACATGTGGAAGCCATCGAAGTGGAACCGTTCGACTCAAAAGTCTCCGATACGCAGCGGATAGCGTAAGGGAACTCCTCTTCTGTAGGAAGAACGGGGATCAGGGCACGCTCAGCGAGTGCTCCGTGACCGATCTCACGACGTCCGGGTCCTCTCGAAACCTTTGTCTCACCTACGGAGTATGCCGGGAAGTTGTAGTGGTGCATGTAGCGCTTTGCAACTTCGTTCTCATCAAGTCCGTCCAGCTTCTGCTGCTCGGAAAGAGGAGCAAGTGTGCAGACATCGCAGATCTGTGTCTGTCCGCGTGTGAACATTGATGAACCGTGAACTCTCGGGATAATGTCAACTTCAGCCGCAAGAGGTCTGATCTGTGTGATCTGACGGCCGTCGGGACGCTTGTGGTCCTTCAGGATCATCTTACGAACTGTCTTCTTCTCATACTGGTAAACAGCATCGCCGAGCAGAGCGAGCCACTCTTCGTTCTCGGCAAAAGCTGCCTCGAGCTTCTCGGTAATGGCCTTGATATTCTCCTCGCGCTTCTGCTTCTCGTCGGTAAATACAGCTTCTTCCATCTGCTCGGGAGGAACGATCTCCTTGATGGCGTTGAACAGCTCCTCGGGAACCGCGCAGCTCTCGTAAGAATGCTTCTGCTTACCAACCTCGCGAACGATGTCGCTGATGAAAGCGATGAGCATCTGGTTTACGTCATGTGCCTTGTAGATAGCCTCGATCATCTTAGCTTCGGGGATCTCATTGGCACCGGCCTCGATCATGATAACCTTCTCGGCGGTAGATGCAACGGTAAGATTAAGATCGCCGTTCTTCCACTGCTCCTGGGTAGGGTTGATGATGAGCTCGCCGTCGATCATGCCGACCTGTGTTGTAGCGCAGGGGCCGTCGAAAGGAATATCGGAAATGCTGGTAGCGATCGCTGAACCGAGCATAGCAACAAGCTCGGGACGGCAGCCGGGATCTACCGACATAACCATGTTGTTCAGTGTAACGTCGTTACGATAGTCCTTAGGGAACAGGGGTCTCATGGGACGGTCGATAACACGGCTGGTAAGGATGGCGTTCTCGCTCGCCTTACCCTCACGCTTATTGAAGCCTCCGGGGATCTTGCCTACCGCGTAGAGCTTCTCCTCGTATTCAACGCTCAGGGGGAAGAAATCGATCCCGTCTCTGGGCTTGTCCGACGCTGTCGCTGTCGAAAGAACGGTTGTGTCGCCGTAATGCATGAATGCGGCGCCGTTAGCCTGTGCAGCTACTCTTCCGATATCAACGGAAAGTGTTCTGCCTGCAAGCTCAATTGAAAATGTCTTGTACATACAGTACCTCCTTATTATTGTGCGTGGAGATTCCGAAACAACTGAAAAACAGGCATTCGCTCGGAATACGGGCTTTTCAGAAGTCTCGGGAGCAATCTCCACGAACTAATATTATACCACCTTGAGACATTCAATGCAACCCGGTATATCCGTCAACGCTTTCCAAGCTTAATACGTACCTTTTGTATCAAATACGATACCCTTATCTTCTTTAACCTTCGAAGTCTGTCTGCGCTTGTTCAGTTCGCTTAGGAACAGATCCTCGTCAAGCGGAAGTTCGACTGTTCTGTCAAGCCACGACGACAGATACATGGCGTTGGAGATGGTAAGTCCGTTGATGCCTTCCTCTCCGCCGGCCACGAGCGGCGCCCCGTTCAGAATATGCTCCGTAAATGCTTTTAATACGCCGATATGCTGCTCGTTCATTCCGTCCGTTCCGATCTCGATGCGTTCCATATCGGGTTTTGCGAAACCGCCCTGCGCCGTTCTGCAGAACTCGCGCTCATTTTCCTTAAGTCTGTCAAAGATCAGTTTTCCGTCTTCACAGACAATCTTACCCATCTCAAATGTAAGCTCGAGACGGTTGGTTCCGGGTGCATCACCGGTGGTCGTCACGAAAACGCCGGTGGCTCCGCCCTCAAACTCCAGATAGGCCGTAACATCATCTTCCACTTCGATATCATGCCATTTGGCCTCATGGCAGAAGGCACGGACCTTTGTCGGCATTCCGCACAGCCACTGAAGCAGGTCGAGCTGATGGGGACACTGATTTAAGAGAACGCCTCCGCCTTCTCCGTCCCATGTAGCCTTCCAGCCCGCGGCGTCATAATATATCTGGGTGCGGTACCAGTCCGTAATGATCCAGTTTACACGCTTCATCGCGCCGAGCTCACCGCTTTCGATCATCTCATGCAGCTTGCGGTACACGCAGTTGGTGCGCTGATTGAACATTATCGCGAACACCTTGTCGCTCTTTGCAGCCGCCTCGTTCATCTCGCGGACCTGCTTTGTATAAACGCCCGCCGGCTTCTCGCTGAGCGCATGAAGACCGTGTTCCAGGGCATAGATCACAAACCCGGGATGCAGATAATGCGGTGTCGCGATCAGGACTGCGTCACATACGCCCGAATCCATCATTTCCCTGCCGTCAGAGTACAGAGCCACACCGGGAAGTTTTTCCTTTGCCCAGTCCAGCCTCGCAGGTCTGATATCCGCAACTGCTGTCAGCCTCAGATGAGGCACCATTCCATTTATTATATTTGTCGCGTGAGCCGATCCCATCGCGCCGATACCTATGATACCAAGTCTTACTTCTTCCATACTTAAATATCTCCTCTCTGTTTCCATTATAATACGCAGTCTTTCGATTGCCATCCCCATTCCGATACGTTATTATTAAAAAAAATAAATTTTTTTCAAACAACGCTTGACCTTCCAGTTAACTGTAATGATATAAATGCCTCGAAAGGAGGAAACGGTATGACAATTAAGGAATTTGCAAAGCTTTGTGACTGTAATCCCAAGACACTCCGATACTACGACAGCATCGATCTGCTGAAACCGGTTAATGTGGATCCCTGGACGGGTTACCGGAACTATGATGAGGATCAGGCCATCACCTTTGTAAAGATCAAGAACCTTTAAAAGGCCGGGTTTTCCATCGATGAAATAAAAGATCTTATCACGAAGGACGATCTGGCAGTGGCCATGGCTTTCGAAAACAAGATAGCCGAGGCTGAGGCACATTTACAGGAAATTAAAAACATACAGCAGTCATACCTGACCGAAATGATGAATATTAAGGAAAAGATCTTAGAATGTAAGAACACTCTTTTAAACAGTATCAGAAAGTATGACCCCAATGAGGAATTCGGGATCAGCAGGGAACAGTATGAGGGAAGGTCTGCTCGAACGGGAGAAAATGATCTACAGAAAGAAATAAAAACAACCCATTACCGTACTGTCGGTAATGGGTTATTCTTTTCATATCATCAGCAGTTAACCCCGTGCAGCATCTCAGCAAATGCGTCGGCCGGAACAGGCTTTGAATAATAATAGCCCTGGATAAAATCGCACCCGATGTTCTTCATGGTGCTCACCATATTCTCATCCTCAATGCCTTCGGCGGTGATCGCGAAGCCCATGTTTTTAAATGCGCGTATCATGTTGGGAAGTATCTCATCCGGCTCCCTGCAATAGTCCCATACAATGCTCATATCAAGCTTTATATTGGCAAACGGACATCTTTTCAGCCTGGCCAGATTAGAATATCCCGTACCGTAATCGTCCAGTACGAAGATGAAGCCTTTTTCGCCGAACGCTTTGATCTGCCTCTGTAGGAAACATTCATCCACCAAGGCTCCCTCGGTTATCTCAAGATGCACGGTTTGTGGATCGACTCCGTATCTCTCAACTATTTCCGAATACCTCTCTGCCAGATCGGTGCACAAAAACTGCGCGGGAGAAAGATTTACATTGATCCACTGCATGCCTAGGCTTTTAAGTCCTTTTTCTTTGATGAACTCACATGTTCGCTCAAATACCAGCTCACCCAGCCTGTTTATGCGGCCGCTGCTCTCGGCAACAGGGATAAAGATTTCCGGAGAAATGATATTTCCTTCGGGATCCTTTATCCTTGACAGAGCTTCCGCCCCTACGGGTCTGCCTGTCGCGGCATCGACGATAGGCTGAAGATAAAGCTCAAAGCCGGTGCCGTCGATAGCTGACTCAATGCACTGTCTGACCCACTTCTCTCTCTCAATCCGCCTGATATCCTCTTCAGTTACTACAAGCAGATCTTCGCTTTCCCTCCTGCCGGCCTTATCGAGCGATCTCAGCATGGTTCTGAGCAATACTTCGGAAGTATGCATTTCCTTTACCAGCTCAAAGGTCGCGAAATCCACCGAAAGATAAAGCTCTGTATTCTCCGATTTCCACGGATCGTTGAATCTTTCCGTTATTCCGCGAATCTTTTCGGCAATATCGGTCCCCTGACGGACAAGCACAACAAAGCGTCCGTTTCTGCAGTAAAAGACTATCCCTTTGTGGAATATACGCTTCAGGTATCTTGCGATCAGCGCGAATCCCTCTTCTATCTGCGCGGTACCGTAGATATCCCTCATTTCAAAATAATTATGGATCACCACGCCGAACGGCACCAGCCTCAGCTGCTCCCTGTTCTCTTCTATATGCTCCATCAATGCCACTCTGTTGAAAGCCGTTCCTCTCAGATCAAGGTAGAATTCAGGATTGCCGAAGGCAAGGAATACGACCAGGATCGCGATCAGGATAAATGTATCCATAACCAGGTAACTGGGCATTGACAGCCTGACCGCCATCGATGCGAGGATGATCATATTGTAAAAAACGATACCGTATTTATGCAGTTTTCTGCCGAGATTCTTCCTGTACAGTGCCCATGAAACAAAGGACAGCAGCACATAAAAGAAGCCGCAGATATACAGGATATTGTATAATTCCCCGGGATGATAACCGCTCCCGTCAATGTAAAAAAGCAGATAAGGATGAATGGCCGAACCGATCGCCGCTGAAAGAATTGACAAAAAGATACCGAGATATAAAGGCAGCCTGATAAGATGTCTGATCATCATGTTTCTGCGCATCGAGTCTTTTAAAACGCTTACCGTGAACAGATACATAATGTAGGCTCTTTCGAAAAAGGCAATGAAATAGAACATATTCAGGACCTTTAAGAGCATGATGCTGTATGACGCATAATCGTTATCCGCCACACTCGCCGACACATCGAGAATAATGGTCAGCGTCTCTATAAGGATCAAATGAACAAAAACCAGATTTCGTCTGATGGGAAGCCTGGGCCTTGAAAAGTAAAAAGCCAGGATTATCGCCAATATCATTAATATCGGGACTTCAAAGATGTATTCCCACATAGATTTCTCCCTTCCTACTCTCTTTCGAAAAGTTTGATCCCATAGAAATCATAGGTCCCTCTGTACCGTAGATAATTATTATACATCGGTTTAAATATTTTTTCAATGTTTATTCAGATAATTTTCCTCTTAACAGGCTAATTTACAGATAGTTTATAAAAGCTTTATAATGTCCTTCTTTACAAATTCAATTTTGCAAAATATAATTGTATCAAAGTTAATTTTAAAAGGAGACCTTTTTTTATGAATAAACTGTCCCCCGCAAGAAAGTATATCAGCATTGTACTTAAAACCGTAGTTTTCCTGTCAGCCGTGATCGGAACGCTTCTCAGCGCTTATGCCGGAAGACATTCCTTCATGGGCGGCAGCAGAGTGTTCATGTTCTTTACGATCCAGTCAAATATTGCAGTCGCTCTGATCAGCCTTATAGGCTGCTGCCTTCTCCTTAAGAATAAGCCCATAAACAATGCATGGGCCGTGATCAAGTTTGTCGGAACGGTTTCGATCACTCTGACCGGAATGGTATTCGCGTTTGTTCTGGCACCCACATTCTGGGCGAGCGCATGGAATATCCAGAATACGCTTACCCATGTTATAGTTCCTTTAGCAGCGATAATCGATTTCTTTGTCGTAAGCCCTGCGTTTGAGATCAAAAACCGCAATACCATCTGGGTTATCGTTCCTCCTATCCTTTACGCGATCTATGCCGGCATCGGATTTGTACGCGGCTGGGAATTCATTGAAGGCATCAACTATCCGTACTTCTTCCTGAACTGGGGAAGCCCCGCAGGCGCCTTCGGATTCTCCAAAGAGCTCCCCTTCATGGGCTGCGCATGGTGGATACTTGCTCTCCTGCTGTTCCTCCTCTGCGTCGGAAGATTATATCTTGCGATCGCCGCAGGTATCAGAAAAAGAGCGCAGAAACGCGGATGATATAAAAAGAACCCCGCTTTATAACTAAAGCGGGGCTCTTTTTTTAATTATTCAAGCCAATCATAATTATAGGATCATGCTTCAAATTGTCCTCTGTTTCAGATAATCCCTCAACTCACGATCTTCGCAATAAACAAAGCATCCCTTTTGTCCTCTTGTAAGCAGAACTTTATATGTATTTCTGATAAGGCGGTCAGCAAGTACTTCATCCTTACAATTCTTAATCTTACTGGTATGATCGTCCTTCGAAATGGCATTTCTGTTTGTCATCACGTGCCCATCACGGTACACGAGGTCCTTTCCGATGATCACACCGACATAATCGAATTCCATTCCCTGCACTGTGTGAATGCAGCCAATCTGCTCAAAAGAGTTCTCGTTGATCGCAAATATCTCATCATCCTCAAGATTCCATTTCGCATGAAAATCCTCGATGACCACATCCCAGTCGCCGCGTTTATTCTTTACATTCCAGTCATAGCAATATCCGGCGCACATTCGCGATCTGTTGCGAACTTTATTGTATATGCGAAGCGCTTCACGAAGCGTTCCCGGATCATCAAAGACCTTGAATTCAAAGGAATCCTTGTCGAGCGTCTTGTTAGCTGTTGCACGAAGTTCGAGGACATCATCGATAAATGCCAGATATCCGTCACTTCCGTTGCATCTGAATTGAGATTTAAGCTCGAAAGGTTCTAAGGTCTCAAGGATCGCGCCCTGCTCCCGGGCATACCGCATTATTGCAGCCACATCGTAGCAGTCATTTACCGTGATCCTCTGATCCTCGTCTACGAAGAATACTGACACCTTTGAGGCTTTGATCGCATCTCTGAGCATATCGTCGCCCTTGTACATATAGGGCTTGTGCTGCATTCTGTGGGCTTCGTCAAATATACCGACATCGATACCGTCTCTCGGAACATAAGGCAGTGAATGCGGTGATCTGAAAGCCATCTTCAGGTTTACCATCTTCTTTGCGTTTCCATGCGCAAGAAGCGCTTCGTAACAATGTCTCGGCGCACTATTCTTGGTAATGTATGATGCATTCAGACCAAGCTTTGAGATTGAATCCGCAAGAACATTTACCGCAAGTACCGACTTGCCCGTACCGGGACCTCCCTGAATGATGATCACATGCTTTTTCTTGTCATCCTGCGCTCGTCTTATGGCGTTCATGATGTAATCGTATGCCACGGCCTGCTCATCTACCATGACAAACTCTTCATTGCCGCAGAGCATGGAATCTATCGAATCCTGAAGACTCTTTGTAGGCTTGATCCTACCGTAATCTATCTTATACAGCAATTTGTCATCAGACGATCTTGCGGTAATATACTGACAGATAAAGTCACGAAGCTTCTCAACATCGGTCTTTAAAAATACAGGAGCCTCTTTTGTCCATTCCGAATACATATCATCCTCAAGGACAGGTCTGTAAGAATCTGCCATGTTGTGCAGATATGCACAGGGATTCAGCGAGTCCTCCGCAAGGTCATCAGCTCCGCCGTAATTCAGAAGAAGGCTTTTATATGTATACGCCTGATATGAAGGATGCGCTACAGGCTCGCCGCCTCGCAGATCAGACATTACCGAATGGTGGAAATAGTCATTTACCTTTTCAACCTTTGCCCACTGCTTAAGTTCAACGATGACCACATGATCGACATTGTTCCTATCGGAGCCCATGATCATGAAATCCACGCGCTTCGATGTTTGCGGAATATTATACTCTATCGCAACTTCACAATCACGGGGGATAATTTCCGTATCAAGAACGTCCTTCATAAAATGCAGGGAATTATTCCATGAATTAACCTCACTGTCACTCCCGCCCAGCAACTGCTTCTCTCGCAGCGAATCCAATAATTTGTCTGAGATGCGGTTCATAATAACGTCATTTGAAAAATTGCTCAATGTATCATCGTAAATGATCATAAGACCTCCGAAATACTCTGCCGAAAAACAAATAACTTTAAACAGTAAACGTATAGCTAGTATAACATATTCGCTCAAAACCCACTATACAGGTATTCATCATTTACCATATGTCCCATTTACAGCCTCCTGCACATTTGTGATCAAAAGGCCCTGATTGAGAAAGGCCGGAATAGCGTTCTTGAGTTCTTCTTCAAGGATTTCTTTATCTCCGTATTTGAAGTACATCTGATAGGTATACGGATCCAGCACCAGGTCATTTGTCCGTCGCATATTATGTCTGTCAATATTATTGATATAATCAAAGAAGCCCGCCAAATACCGCTTCTCAAGGCCCCGATATTTAGACACTCTGTATTTATCAATAAATATATCCCGCTCAAGAGATTTGTAATCATGCGCAACCTTCGACATGAACAAAGTATATGCGACGTAATCTATTTTTTTAACAGGACGGTAGGTTCTGTGTATGCCCATCAGTAAGGCGTATTTTTCCAGCCTGCGCTTCATTTCACGAGCGGCTTGTTCATATTCTTTTCGCTCTTCTATCTCTCCCTGTATTCTATCCATCGCTTCCGATCGCACATATATGCTTCGGACGTGACCATTCTCCCGATATTGCAGATAATAGTATTCACGTCCCTTTATCGTTTTCTTTCTAAGATTGCCCTTTCTAAGTTGCTTTATTCTTAATTGTACATCCTGCAGCTCTCTCTCCAGTTCCTGATAGTCCTTCTGCAAATTGTCCATACCCATCGCCTCAAATTTATTTTATATTTCTGTAGGGTAACTATATCATATTTCGCACTTTTTTTCAACAAAAATCCGTTTTGGCCGATATGGTCAAAACGGATTTTTCATCACAATCTTCCTCTTATCTCTTCCAGCTTCTCAAGGCTGAATTCCACCGGCGTGGCGTTCTCCACCGTTATCCTGTAATCCGAGAACGGCGGATCCTGCTGTATCGCTGTCAACGTCGCGATAACGGCACCGTGGGATATTATCAGCAGATTTTTATCCGAGGAAACATCATGCTGTCCTATGATATGGTCCAGGGCCGCAAATAACCGTTCAATGACCATCTGATACGATTCCCCGTTGGGACTTGTGTGATACCGCCTGTCTTCGTTCCAATACTGCAGTTCCTTTGGAAACAATTCGTTGATCTCATCCCAGGTATGTCCCTCGAAATCTCCGAGGCTCATTTCCTCAAGGCCTTTTACGATCTCGTATCCGACGTGGTATTGCTCATCGACTATCTGCGCAGTCCGGATCGCCCTGATCTGATCGCTGGTATATATTTTTTCAAGGTCAATATTCTCTTCCTTTATCTTTTCACACAACCGGTGCGCCTGAGCTATTCCGTTCCCGTTTAAGGGAATATCCGTGGCCCCCTGCACTTTCCCCTGCAGATTCCAGTCGGTCTGCCCGTGCCTTGCGAAATAGATCTTCATCTGTGTTCCTCCCCATCAACCGTTAGATACAGTATTTCCGACAGTTGTGAGATTGTCAAGGAAAAAGACTTTAGCGAGGTATGCCGTGAACGATCTCCGATAACTCCCCGGATCTGAGCATAGTAGCGTCGTGGCCTCCCTCTACTTCGTAATATTCCTTTGCGGGGGCAGTTATGCTGTCAAAATATTTCTTCGTGACCGAAGTCATGACAATATAGTCTTTATTTCCCATGATAATATATACAGGAACCTTATAATCGGTCCTGTCGAGTACGGAGATCACTTTATACGAACCGTTGCTTAAGCAGAAGTAATAGCAGTAACTTTCATCAAGACTTTCAACATTTTTGGGAAGCGAAGCCAGAACATTGAAATACGCCCTGAGCGAATAGTCCGGATTAAAGATCAAAGCCAGCGTCTGGTTAAAATCGCCTTTATACGGATCGCGCAGGTACTTTTCATCAATGGCGCTTGACGCGAGTTCCCGCTCAAGCTGCTCAGCCACCGGAAGGCTGTCATATTCCGACTGCTCGGTCATTATATTCTCGGCGATCCTGTGAAGTTCGGGATCGTCCTTTGTGATTTCAAGCGCCATTTCTTTATACGCCTTCAAGGTTTCCATACCGTCGACCAGCATGCTCAGTGCGATCAGCTTATCGTAACGCTCGGGATGGTCAAGGACCAGATTTGCCCCGAATGCAGCGCCCCATGAGATACCCATTACGGTGATCTTATCAACTCCGAAGCGGTCAAGAAGGTACTCGGTCATCGCTTCTCCGTCTTCAAGAAGCTGTTCAAACGTTACCTGTGTACCCTTCATGTCTTTTGTCCAGCTGAGCCCGCAGGCACGCTGATCCCAGTTGACCACTGTATAGATATCGCTCAGTTTGCGCAGCACAGGATAAGCCGACGGGCTCAGTGCGCCTCCGGGTCCTCCGTGCAGGAACAGGAGCACGGGATTGTCCTTGTTCTGTCCATAGATATTTATCCATTGCTTTGAGCCGTTGATATCAACGTACAGGGATTCGTTGATCCCGCCTTTTGGCGTCCGGGCATTGATCCTCTGTCCTATAAAACGTACAACAAAGAAGAGTATTATAAGACCTGCTATTACTATGCCTGTCCATTTTAATATTTGCAGTATCACTTTTTTCATCCTCATTTCTTTTCCTTTCTCTTCGCTGAGGGCAGCTTTTTATCCTTCGACGCAGACTGCCTTGCCGTTCCCTCCGCCTGCTCCCAGCATCGGTATCAGCGCATCGGCCAGCACGGAAAACAATTCCCCCGGAAGACCGTTTTTCTGCGTATCCGGGTCACCGCTTGCATCGGATAGAACATATGAATTCTCGACGCCGCTGTAATATGTCATGATAAAATTGATGATCTCGTCCGAAGTTCTTGCCGGCTGAAGTCTGTTTATCTTAATAACCTCATCCAGATAAGTCTTCATCGTATTGATCGAGCACAACAGCGGGCTGATGCTTTCCTCTCCGATCTTTTCCGCTATCTGTTTGGTCCTCTCCGGTTCGCTGACCGCAAACACAGCGCAGTAGAGGGATATCTTAACGAGATCTGTTCCCATATTCACCATATGTTCCGCGAGCATGGAACAGATCTCTCTGATCGCAGTCTCCCATTCACCGGTTCCGTTTTTGCGGATGATCTTCTGAAGATCGTCATCGAAAGAATACTCGCGGTTGATCCTCAGCATCAGGTCGCTGATCACCTCATCCAGGTCCCTGTAATACTTATAGATAGCGCCGTGCGAATAACCCGTCTCCGCAATGATATCCTTCATCGTCACGGATGTTATGGGCTTTCTCAAGCACACACTGTATGCTGCGTTCAGTATCTCTTTGCGTTTCTTCTCATAGTAATCCCGACTTACTCTGGCCATGTTCAGTCCTCTCTTTCGTCTTATCGTGACTTGGTGTCATTATGACTGTGTGTCATTATAGTCCGCGATATATCTTCTGTCAATGAGTTTATAAAAACTTAAGAAAACCCCGGAAGCAATCCTTCCGGGGTATGTATTAATTTTAGATTATTTCCAACAATTCTTCCGCAAGCCGGACGGTTTCTTCCTCAGTCCTGTTCTCGTCCCGGTATATCACTTTGAAACCGGATCTTTCCATTTCATCGTAGCTTTCCTTTGAACATATCCTGGTCAGGATCTCACGGTAATTGTCCAGCGCCGCCTGCGGATCAGGCTCTTCCAACATAAGCTTGTAGAGAAACTGTTTTTCGGGATCGGGACGGTCAAAGAAACGGTGGATCGATATCTCCGGATCGGACAGCATTACGAGTACATGCTTATCATCGGAGATCCTGTACAGGGTCTCTATGCAGATATTGGTATCAACAAATATCTTCTTATCGCGAACCTCCGGCTTTGCCAGCAGCTCTTCGAGTATCTGCAGTTCGACGGTCTCGCATTCCTTTTTCACGTTGTTTATCCAGGTCACATATTCGTCCGGAGTCCTTCGGATAAACTCATGCCAGTCCTGCAGATCGCGAGTATATGTCAGATTTGGAAATTCCTTGCTGTCCAGTTCGGGAAGCTTCTCATCGTGGTAATTCTCCTCAAGCGCTATCCCGTTATGCTTTTTTGCGAGATTCTTTACTATCGTCGATTTCCCCGCATAGGACGTCCCTATGACAAAATACACATTTCCAAGATCCATATCCGTCTCCTTATTCCGCCCATCCGAACGCCGTCAGCCAGACCATTGTGCAAAATAAAAATATCACGATCAATGCCACCCACAGAAGAGGCGGTCTGAAGAATTCCTTTAAGAAATCTTTGGTGTCACTTACCTCTTTCGGGTCACGTTTGGCTCTGTAGCGTTTCTTTTTCCCATTTCCGCCGATAATATATATCCACGGATTATCATATATATCCATCCTGCCGTATTTGATAAGAAATACGGGTGCAAGCGGTACTGCTATGCAAAACCACACCGCGGAACCGCCCAGATTCAGCTGCGAAAAGTTAAACCCGTTTATAAGCAGCGCGACAATGACCGGGAGAAAAACGATACCGAGCATCATGGCCAGGGCCCTTATCACTCTGAGAACGGTTGTAAACCGGATTTCAACTTCCTGCTGCCGTCCGTCAATATCCATGAAGAATACCGGCTTTGCCACGGATTTTACCCGTTCTTCTTTTGTCTGCACAAGCCGGCCGCTTTCACGTACATAAGGCCCGCCTTTGGAAGTAAATATCTTTCGGTAATACTCCAGTCCGAACGAATCCTCTTTTTGCTGGCTGTAGGCTGTGAAGAAAACAAACAGGAGCACCAGGGCAATACACCCGGCAGCCACATATATCAGGTCTTTCTCTGCGCCGAAAATGAACATTCCCAAAGCAACGCCAGCGGTTCCAGCTATTGTCGCAAGAATTGCCTTGAGCCACCAGGGAAGGAGCAGATATTTCGAATCTTTCCGGGCCCGAACGCTGACCTTGCCCGTCTGCCCGTTCACCGCTGCCATATATCCGTCAAAAGCCAGATAATATACAGGCAAAAGGACAGGCATCCGCAGTACATCGTCGCAGTAAGCATTAACACTTACTGCTTGGGCTTCCAGCGTCTTTTGTATCTCGGGCTTATAATCTTCTCCGACCTCGACGTCTGTACGCCTTATCAGCTCATCCCCGGAGATATCGCCCATCTTTGCCTGATGTCCCGCAATGTATGCGAAATCAAATTCTTTGAGCTCATCGAGGTCAAACGGCTCCATGGCGTCCAGAAGCTGGTTGTCAAGCTTCCGTGAGCAGTTAATAAACGCCTTGTCAACAAAACCGCCGCATTCATATATGCTTCCGCCGTCTACACGG
>JAEEGL010315894.1_pt1 | contig 25841 bp, 25 predicted proteins | sample 9134231 | NCBI WGS metagenome assembly JAEEGL01 (sample SAMN16246548, study PRJNA631951) | gut metagenome | biome: gut microbiome; feature: rumen; material: fiber-attached | host: Bos | place: Iran: Karaj | collected 2018-10 | reverse complement strand
TTTCACTACCCATAATTGCCGCCTGCATACAGAAACCAGGTATATGCTCAGCTTTCGCTGTTCCATCTTCATGGAGTAGATGCTTATACGGCATAAAATCATTTTTATGAAGTTCGATACCCGAAAAGAAGGAATTATCTAAAAAAGAATTAAACGATTTAGTAACCAACACATCACTGTCTAAGTATAATCCTCCTTCATTATATAGGATATAGAGACGTAGATAATCTGTTACAAAAGCCCATTTTCCTTTTTCCAATGCCTGTCTGACAAACAGAGGCATTAAAGAGAAATCGAAATCCTTCTTCGTCCAACGTCGAATCTCGTATTCAGGCATAGTCTTCTTCCAGCTAGAAATGCATTTTCTGGCTATAAAACTTAGAGGATTTCCACTAAGCCATACATAGTTAATCCTTCGGGGTATCATAATCCTTTATTCTTCTGATTACTACATAATAAAAATACAAGAAAGAGCCATAACGCTGTTTACCAAGATAGCGCAGTAATAATCTATGAATACAACCTTTCCATGATAGAGGCGCATAAAACAGATGTATATTTCTTGCAATGTATAAAGATCCCTGCCTACTACACTCAGCATTGAATAGAACATGTTCGCATAATAGTGCATATTTATTAGAGCGGTGGTTGGGAGCAGTTCTATACATAAGGTTTTGAATAGCTTCAGTACGATAGATTGCCAGTCCACCGAAAGCTGAATTACACAGCACGTATTCCTGTTTTTTCAATAATCTCTCCAAAGCATCTCCATTTTCTCCCAGTTCGCGACCTTTAAATTCTATAATCGGGCTATTATAAGGAACATATGCATAGAGGTCATAATAAAACGATGGAATCCTATAGTTCAATAAAGACAAATAATAACGCCCGTTTGCAAATAAAGCAGAAAAGTCTGATGGTGCTTTATTGATAACTCCCTTAAAATCAACATTACATAGCTCTACATCCATATCTATAACAATAACATAATCATAAGCCTCTTTCTGCTCTCTTAGAATGTTCATGTATTCATTTCGACAGTGCGCAATTCGAGATACCCGATCTAGACCTGACCATTCCGGGTGGTTCTGACATAGAGCAATAACCCCTTCAGATTCCTGTTCCCATCTTTTTATTATTTCTTTTGTTCCATCAATACTATCATTTTCAATAATAATAACTATACTGTGTCGGAATTGGCTTCGATATTCTTCTATATAAGATATATTCCTATGCAGACTATTCTCACAATCACGTGCAAGCAGACAAAAAGCTGCAGAATAATCATTTTTTAGTATCATAGAATTAACAAAAGCATTATTACTCAAGTTTCGCATGTATGCGAAGCCCACACTTATAATCCCTCCCCCAGAGGGAGAGGGGTTAATTAATTAAAGCACTTGAGAAACTTGAAATTATTAACTAACAAGTGCTAAGTTTCTTCTTTCTCTCATAATCTTTTATTGTTGGATCATTCAAGATAAGAAGCAACCGATATAATTGGAAACACTTTAAAAAAATATAGTACTTAATCCTACGTAAGAACGGCATACCACTAGTGTGTTTTAGCTTTTTTATCAAATTATTTGCCAAATAGGACCTTGAAGTCATTATATGATCATATGCAGGTGTGAGATACAATTCCATTTTTATCCATAGAAAAGACTTAATAGAATGTTCGCACATCATCCAATCATACTCATGAAGAAAAGTGTCCCAATGCTCAAGATACCAGTCCACTTGATTAAGGATGAGAGCCCTAGATAGGGTATTTGTAGCTCTATCAGAGCGATTAAGATAGTAATATAGCGACTGATTAACCCTTACCATTTTAAGATCCGTTTTACTATATATCAGACTAAAGTTGAACACAGTGTCTTCTCCATATACTAGATTCTCATCAAACAAATGTTTTTTTAGGATACCAATCCTATATAATTTTGCCCATACGGTGTAAGGGGAAGCAATAGAGTTCGCAATAAAATCAGAATAACTAACAGCACATATCTGGATTGGATCTTCAATCTCCTTAAATGCGATCGTGGAATCATTTGTCCTAATGAAACTACTTAATGCAATATCAGCATTGCCTTCCCCAATAGCGTTAATTAAAATCTCAATGCATCTAGGGTGAATAAAATCATCAGAATCGACAAAGCACACATAGTCACCTGATGCCTTTTGTAATCCTAGATTCCGTGCTGAAGAAACCCCGCCATTACTCTTATGAAAAACTCTTATCCTTGAATCACGTGCAGCGTATTCCTCACAAATGATTCCACTTCTATCAGGACTACCATCGTCTACTAATATGATATCCAAACCCTGATAAGTCTGGTTTATTATTGAATCAAGACATTTCTGAAGGAATTGTTCTACTTTATATACAGGTACAATAATTGATACAATAGATTCATACATACAAATTTCAGGTTTCCGATTATACTGTAAATGTGAGGTTTTCATACATCTATCAAGATATAATGAAAAAAAGTTTTATCACTTTACTTCTGACAAAGAAACGAGGTAAAGACATGTAGTAAAAACACAGGCGGACATTAAAGGGTAAATTATCATATCTTGCAAACTCTCTCATTGACTGTTTATATATAACTGAGTATGCCTTATAATCAGCTATACCATACTTAGATACTAACCATCGTATTTTTACTAAAAGATTTATATAGTTTTCTTTGCTAAGACACAATGATTTTTTAAGGAAATCACGGTATATAGACAACATCGTCAAATTGGATTGTGTCATATCTTTCATGGATGTCATTATTGAGTTGTCTCTTGTAACATAAGTATATGTATAATCCAGACAAAAAGCCATAGACTTCCATTTATCTGCATACATATATACCCAGTGATTATCCTCGTGGATAATACCTTCCTTGAACCACATTCCATATCGTAGAACCATTTCACGTTTTATTAGCTTATTAGTAACTACTCCATTTATTTCTTCTCTGCCATACATTAGAACGTGGTCAAGTATCCACTGCTTATCATTAACAAATTCCGGGAACCTTTTATCTTTAAGTTCAAGCCATTTATATCGAGAACTCGTAAAAAAATAATTGCCAGACACAATATCTACTTGTGGATATTTCTTAACCAATCTTACAAGAGACTCAATGGAATTATCCGGCAGCCAGTCATCACTATCCAGGAAAAAAAGATAATCACCTGTTGCCGCTTTCATTCCTGTATTACGTGTACCAGCTATTCCTTTATTCTCTTTGTGTTCAATCACTATCACTTCGATACCATCAACATGTCCTTTCTCTGCAATAAAGTGTCTAGCAATCAGCATACTGTTATCTGGAGTACAATCATTTACCAGAACAACCTCAAGATTCTTATAGGTTTGATTATAAACAGATCTTAAACATGTTTCAATATAGGGTTCTACCCCATAGATAGGAATAATAATACTGATTCTCATTAAGCCTTTTTAGTTTAATTTATACTTAGGTGTGTTGTCTAGAATTCAGTAATTCACAAAAAAGAGCCATCCACATCTCAATAACTCTATTCATTGAAAAATATCTTGACCTTTCAAGAGCATTATTCCCCATTTTTTTGCGCTTTGATTCATTACTTATTAGCATAGATATTCTCTCAGCAAAATCTTTCTCATCATTTAAGTGAACTAAATAGCCATTAATCCCATGTGTAATTATATCTTTCGGACCACATGGACAATCATACGAAATAACCGGAAGACCACAACTCATCGCTTCAACAATAACCAGTCCGAATCCTTCACACAACGAAGAAAAAACGTATATTGATGCGTTTGACATTTCGAGTAAGATATCGTCCGTAAAACCACATAATGTAATATAATCAGAAAGATTATTAGAATCAATCTGAGCTTGTAATTGCAGCCTTTTATTCCCATCTCCAAATATCTTAAGATGCCAGTCTGGATAATTATGTGTTACATATGACCATGCAGAAATTAACGAACCGAAATTCTTTTCCTTAACTAAGCGACCAGCAGCAATCACAATTTTATTCTCTAAAGTTGAAACTTGCAAAGGTATGCTTGTTAAAGGATTAGGTATCACAACTACTTTAGGATTATTCTTCCAATTATCATTTTTATCTCCTTCTGTAAGAACTACAATCCGATTATACTTATTAATATTAAAACAATAATCTATAAATTCAACAACTCTTGCTATTGTCTTCTCGTAGAATCCTGTAGCCAGTAATCTCCTATAATTCTTATGAAAATGCATCTCACGGATGAAAACTGGATTAGATATTATTTTTAAAGTAGGAAGAAATTGTTTCTCCGCACCACCAACAGAAATAACGATATCTGGTGAGATAGTATTAAGAGCTAATTCCAACTTCTTCCTGTGTTCTTTCCTCTTTCTAAGATAAAAAAAGAGCCCACTTATTCTATTATAGCCACAATCATCATAGTAATGAACATCAAGATCGACGACTTTAACATTGCCACTGATTGCTATTGAATCATTAGCTTTCCTATTGTAAGAAACTATGATATAAACGTCATTACCCTGGAGCTCTGAGAGGGCATTAGCCTTAGCAATTGTAATTCTTTCTGTTCCTCCAATACGTTCTAATTGATTAATGCAATATACTACTTTCATATTAGTTTTTTAGGTTTTCAAGTTATATTTATGGTAATTTGTCACAAAAGCAGTAATTAAAATTATAATCTGCAACAGAAATTAGAAGAAAAACTTTCTATACGACATAAATATTATGGATGTACGAATACCTCTATCGTCCTCCTCAGTTTCTCCTCCATAGTGCCAGTAACCTGCCAACCAAGACTTTCTAACTTAGACGTATCAAATACCGCATGCTTAATGGGGGTGAATTCCTTCTTTTCACTTTCTGAAGCGACCTGCATCACGACCTTACGACCTGCTATACGGGCAATCATCTCTGCCAGTTCACGAATGGTCACTACAGAATTCTTATCTGCTATGTTATAGGCTTGACCACTTTCACCTTTTAAAAGGATATATAAGAGAGCAGACACACAATCCTCCACATAACACCAGGAACGGTATTGGGTACCTGCACTCTTCAGTACGATATCCTCACCATTCAGCACATTACAGATGAACTGCGCATAAACGCGATTATCTGATTCCGTGAAATGAGGCCCATACGTATGACAAGGACGAGCTACTACGACATCCGCGCCATATTCCCCTGCATAGCACATCGCCAAGGTCTCTGCAGCCCGCTTGGAAGATGGATAACAAGAACGTGTATTAAGGATATCCACATAGCCATAACTACTCTCATCTAGCAACTCTGCCTCATTTTGGCCATACACCTCCCCTGTAGAAATATAGAGGAACCGCTTCATGCCATGGCTTAACCCATATTCCATAAGATTTGCCACCCCGAAGAGATTAGATTTCATCACCTCCACTGGGTTGTTCACAAAGAAGTTTGGGCTACCATTACTTGCTGCATGAATGATGTAATGAAAAGGGACATCGCTCTCCAATGGCCTTATTACATCCCCTTGGATGAAATGAAATGCAGTATCTTCCAAATACTTAGAGAAACGAGCTGCAGCCCGTTTCTCATTACGTCCCAATGCATACATTTGATAATCCCTATGCGGATTATCCATCAGCATATCCACTAGACAGGAGCCAATAAGTCCTGTAGCTCCAGTTACCAAGATATTACACCCTGAGAGTTTCGCCCAAGGAAGATTCGCTATTTCAGCCATGACTCTTTTGCTGTATGCATCAATGCCTTCACCATTTCGATATCTTCCACAGTCGTGATCTTGATATTCTTCTCAGAACCAGGAACGATATGCATCACCCTTTCAGTACCTAATTCTGCAATCAACGTACACGAAGCTACCGAATTCGTAATGCCCTTTTCCTTAGCCTCCTCATGTACACCGACGATATTACCCAGTCTGAAAGTCTGAGGTGTCTGCGTACGAATCAATGTATCACGGGGTATGCTCGTAGTGGTAGTGAAACCATCCTCACTCTTCAGGATAGCCTCTCGACACTGAATACCAGTAATGGCATAGCCGTATGCCTTGCAGATAGCGATATTTGATGAAATGATATCCTGTGATAACAAAGGGCGCACAGCATCATGAATCAGAACTAGATCTTCATCCAGACATCCCTGCTCCTTCAATCCATAAATACCATTATGGATAGACTCAAATCCTGTACTTCCTCCAGGGAAGATCCATTTCAGTTTTGTGATGTTAAACTGATTGGCATAGGATTGCAACACAGTCTCCCAACCTTTGAGACACACCACAGCAATCCCATCTATATCAGGATGCTGCTCAAAAGCTTTCATTGTATGTATAATGACGGGAGCCCCATCAATATGCATAAACTGCTTGGGGATATCCTGCCCCATACGATTACCGGAACCACCGGCGATAATAAGTGAAATGTTACTCATATGTAATTAGCTATTAAGTTATTACGACAATATATATTTCAATCCAAATATCCATGCTATTATAGCTACTATTATTTCATACATCTTTGGGAAATAAAATTTTAATAAAAGAGAACATTTCTTACGAACAGGTATTTGGGTATTCATTAAAAACTCAAATATAGTTTTTCTACTTACATTAGAACAAATATCATGCGCAAATTCCTCATAAAAAGTATTTTTAGTTTGATGTTTGACATTGTACATACGCTGATACATCGCCATCATACACCATGCCCTATATTCTTTTTTCTTAAGTGGAATCTCATTTAAACTGATATAATGAGAGCGAATTGCATTTACCATACGCATGCTTAATCCTAAATGTTGGAAAGATGATGGGCGTTGAATATAATAGTATAAAAAAGAAGGAATAAGTATAGCTTTTGTAATTTGTTGATAAATTCTAGAATTAAAGTCAAGATCTTGTAATACATCCTTTGAAGGAAGATGCTTGAAATAGTTATTTTCAAGTAATCGTTTTTTATATAATTTATTCCATACTGAAGCATATTGCAAATGCACAAACCCTATCCTCATATATAGATTCTCCATACATAAATCAGGACAAAGCTCAATGGAAGAAGACACATTCATTACCTCCTTCGATTTATTACCAATCTCTGCCACATCACAAATCCTCTCCCCATAGCACATAGAAAAGTCATAGTCCCCGCTGGTGATTAGATTATAAAGTATCTCTATCATCTGAGGATGCAGTGCATCATCTCCATCGATCATAAGGATATAATCCCCAGTAGCAGCACGCAGACCTGCATTTCTGGCACTTGACAATCCTTCATTTACCTGATGGATGACCTTTATCCTGTCATCCTTATCAGCATATTCTTCACATATACTTCCAGAACTATCCGTAGAACCATCATCTACCAAAATGATTTCCAGATCATGATAAGTCTGACTCAACACACTATCCAAACATCTTGGTAAATAATCCTCTACATTATATACCGCTACTAAAACACTTACCATCTTAAAGATATTATTAATGCACTAATCTCTAAAGTTCGTGCAAACCGAACGCAGAGCCAAGCTTGCTTGAGCTATGATGAGGTGCAGCCGAATTTCACGGCGCAGCCGTAAACTCTAAACCCTAAACTTATAATTTGCATACCATTCTACAAAGGAGCGCAATCCATCCCTCAATGATGTAGAAGGCTTGAATCCCACATCCGCCTCCAATTTCGATGTATCTGCATAAGTCACAGGCACATCTCCTGGCTGCATAGGAAGGAGTTCCCTATGAGCTGCAAAATCATAGTCAGCGGGAAGTAACTTCGCTTTCACTAATTCTTCCTGAAGTATATTCACGAAATCTAGTAGGCTTTCAGGGTGATTATTCCCTATATTATAAACCATAGAGCCATCAGGAATTCTCTTTATCAACCGATATATTCCCTCGACAATATCATCCACATAGGTGAAGTCACGCATGCAATTCCCATAGTTAAATATCTTTATAGACTCACCCTTGATCAGTTTCTCTGTAAACGAATAATACGCCATATCCGGCCTACCCCATGGTCCATACACGGTAAAGAAACGCAATCCTGTGGTAGGAATACCGAAGAGATGGCTGTAAACATGAGCCATCAGTTCATTCGTCTTTTTAGTAGCAGCATATAGACTCACAGGATTATCCACCCTATCCTCTTCCGAGAATGGCACCTTCGTATCCCCACCATACACACTACTGGAAGATGAATAGACGAGGTGCTTTACAGGATAATGCCGGCAACATTCCAACATATTCAAGAACCCTACAATATTATTATCTATATAGGTATAAGGATTCTCTATCGAGTATCGAACTCCAGCCTGCCCAGCTAAGTTAACCACTATGTCAAACTTTTCTTGAGCATACAACTTCTCTAATCTTTCACGTTCCCGTATATCTAACTTTTCAAACCTAAAAAGAACATACTTGCTACTATGCAATATTTTTTCCTTACCCTCAGAATAATCTATTCCCAGATCCGAGAGCCTTCCTGTTTTTAGGTTTACATCATAGTAGTGGTTAAGATTATCGATACCAACTACAGCGTTCCCTTCCCTTAACAGACGCTTTACAAGATGATACCCAACGAATCCAGCTGCACCAGTAACTAAGAATTTCATTACAACAGATATTATATAATGCACATATTTTACTTTGCTTCATCAACAAACTTCAAGCGTTTTTATCCTAATCTACTCTTTCGGTACTATGTTATAATCTTGAGGAAAGGGTTACCCATGGTTTTGGAGCTATCCCATCAATATCAGGATGCTGCTCAAACGGTATCATTGTATGTATAATGACGAGAGTCCCATCAAAATGCACAAACTGCTTAGGGATATCCTGTCCCATACGATTTTCGGAACCACCGGCGATAATAAGTGCAATGTTACTCATTTATTTACTATTATTATAATTAGTCCAGTTTATAAAAACTTGCTTATATCTGTATATGCTGAAAAGGAATAAAAAAGTTGAAAAGATCCCAAGGCAAACCAGAAGTTCGTATTCTGATGTTCTACAAATAGGCGACCAATAGTCTGTCAACGCTGTTAATAAAATAGTTACCCCTGGTGATAATATAAACAGCAGTGCAAATGTATTGAATCAACTATGCTCACAATACAGTTAAATTAATAAGAATGTTCGTCAGGTTTATTATTGAGGCAATGTACACGCACATGTAGACTCACAGAACATAGAGTAGGCGTACAAAGCAGGCTCATGGGAATTTGTAGACGAATCTGCGCTCTGGATTATGCTTTCTATTTTTCAAAGACTGACTTTTGAGGAAATTTCTCTTCAAACACACTGTTGATGGAAGATTTTAGTTTCTCAAAATTCTCCGACGTGACCCAATTAGAATCTTGGATACAGACTACTTTCGACTTGCATTGAGAAATAACATCTAGAATTACATCCAAACTAGAGGGAATATTAAAAAACGGAAGTCCATAATATGTATTGTTCATTGGGACATAGGCTCCATCAGCAATGTCCTGAATCGTATAAACCAGATGACTGACATCTTGTGCCTGACGGAACTTGTGGCGGCAGGCTATATCCAGCTGGGCAGGGAAAAGGTTCCATACTTTTTTCATCGTGGACTTCCTGAAAGCCTGAGGCATGTGGGTAAACATGATACCTGTAAGATAATTGTGTTGATAGGTCTCCCAGTTATACCTCAATTTAGCTCCATATTTGTGCGAAAACCATTTTTCTGGTTGGTTTTCTATTATTTTAACCCAATCATACCGATTCATGTACCCTATCGCATTGAAGAGGTGATAAAAATGAGCATTAATCCGGGGTGTTGGAATAATCGGCCTCCCTACGGAACAAGCTAAGGGCAAACCGCCCTGAAAGAAATCCTCTGGATCCAACTTGCTATTGAGAATCATATCGTCATTGAAATAGACAAAATGCTCACTCAAATCCTTTATCCGGTGAAGGTTGTGCTCTATGGAAAGACTGTTGAATGTAGGCAGGTACTTCTCGTCCATAAACTCCTGGTCGCTGATGACCACCAGTTTTTCACAATCGATATTCAGCCACGACGGAGCGTGACCGCTAATAACCAGATACACCTTGTGCACCCACGGCGCATAGCGCTCCACAGCACGAAACCAATATTGAAGTTGCTCCCAATTTCGGTAACGATCCTCTCCATTGTCAAGTAGGTTGATATCAGCATTTTGTTCATACTTCTTCCTTTTTGCACGCCATTCCATATCGTTCCCATCTACCCATGTCACCACAAAATCGACAGGGTCCTTCATCTGCTTCCTCTTGCAAAAAAAAGATTTCAAATAGCCGTAAATAAATACCAATGGATAATAGAAAATGTGTTTAAGGTAGGCTAACGTTTTCATTATTTTTTAATTAATAAAAGAATAACAAACATATCTAATATATATGAATTTTAAATCAACACCAATGTTTACCGCAAAGGAAATACATCCAATAACAGCCTAATCTACTCAAAAGTGGATAGAATGAGAATGAAGTCATATGCATCTTGCTAATCTAATTTTTTAATAAGATAACCTGCTTTAGAAAGCGCCCTATTTAAGAATCGTAAAAGACGCCAGGAAATCTTATACTTCAGATTATAAGTTGGTTCAGAAGGCCAATCTAGTCTCCATCCTCCTACTGCCAAATGTTCGCAGTAACTATTATCTGTCTTTCTATAATTATTAGAAGGATCAAAGAACTCAGAAGGATAAATATAAAGGTTATATTTACATTTCTGCAATACTTGATTCATTGGTCTCCAATCATAGTCCAACGGACGTGCAATCTGTGCCTGAATATAGGGAAGTAGCACAAAATTGTATCTCAACTGTAGAGGAAGCTCTTTATTTAATGATGTCACAAAATGACGAACTTCAAAATAATCTAAGCAACTCTTTATAAAAGGATGATGTGCTTCTGCCCCAAAACAATGAGAAGTGAGATACTGGGCTGAGAAACGGAATTCAAAATGAATGGAACTCTCTTTCCCAATAAAAGCGCAATTATCTAGCAAGGTATCGAATGATTTATATACTAGGACATCTGTATCAAGATAAATACCTCCCTCGTGATAAATGGCATACAACCTTATATAATCTGCTGCATAAGCCCACTTCCGCTCTGCTAACGCTTCTTTAAGAAATACGGAATCTATATCTTTTATAGCATCCATATCCCACAACTTTAATGTATAGTCCGGAAGATACTTTTTCCAGCTATCTATACATTTTTGTATCTTTTCCGGAAATGGATCACCGCTGAACCATGTATAATGAATAATCTTAGGTATCATACTTGTAAATGATAACGAAAAGTACAACAAATAATAATTTAAAAGTTTACAACTTCAACTGAGTGTTACAAAGGTATAAAAAGTATGTTATACATTATTTTTACTGATATATTATTTAATCCTATAAAACAATATGAGGAGCCCGTCAAGTTGACGAAGTATGATTTGTGATACAAATTGTGGAGCATTATAATCTTTGAATATCTCCTTCCATTATGGATGAAAACACTGCGGATTATCTCCTACTGACTAAAACCATCAATGAGATGGTAAAAGAGAATCCGTTCTTCTTGTCCATGTCTATCATTTTTTAACTAATCATACAATTATAACGCTTTTTTGAGCCACTATATAATATCATAAGAAGAGACTTTCTTCATTTTCAAAACTTGAAGGATTCGGAAATTTAAGCTCTAATATTCTTTTTATTCTTTTTCTTGTTTCATTATATTTCTTAACATCTTTTGTGTCATTTAGGCATATTTGCTTACAACTCCTATTTTTAATATCATTCTCAATCAAATCAATTTCGTGAATCTGTCTATAATAGCCATAAAAATGGCGTGGAATAGGCATATATGTACCTCGTACTATCTCATACAAAGAAAATAACCATGGATTAACGTCTGTATTCACTCTAAATTTATGTCTGGAAGTGTTTTCCAATTCATTACCAAACTTAGTCCAAACTTCTCGCATAGTAGATTTCCTCAATGCTAGAGCTAGATGAGTATAATAAAACCCCGTAATGTACCCATGGACATATGCTTCCCAGTTATATCTAAGATCTTTCCCAATCTTATGACTAAACCACTTCTCAGAGTGTTCTTCTATTATTTTTAGCCAATCAAATCCATTCATTAAGCCAACCATACTGAATAATATATGATAGAATGGCTCATTAATGGGCTTGTTAATAATAGGCCTAGCGACATTACATACTAAAGGTACTCCATTATAAAAAAAATCTTCTGGACAAACAGGATTAATTAAAAAGACGTCATCGTTAAAAGAAACAAAGTGTTCTGATATGGCCTTAATTTTATGTAAATTAATTTCTATTGAAGCACTATTAAATGTTGGCAAATAATCTGGATCCATATAGTCACTATGTTTAACATGGACTAATTTCGGATGATTGAGATTGAGCCATGGTGGGACATGCCCACATGTAACTAAATAGATTTTATTTACCCATGGTGCATATTTCTCAACTGAGCGAAACCAATATCTGAATGTATCCCAATCTCTATACCTTTCATCTCCACAATCATCTTTGTCCACATTAGTGGAATCATATTTCCTCTTACTCATCTGCCATACTGGATCTGAGTCATCGAGCCATGTTACCACAAAATCAATAGGATAATTAGAAGACTCTTCTTTTACAAAATAAGAAAGTACAAAGCCCTTACATAATAAGAAGACTTTATGAATAAACAATAATAACAATGACATAATTAAAAGGTTATATAACTATCTAGGAAAGGACAAATATTATTATTACAAATCTGCATTATCTAATACATATTAATAATATTTTAGATCTATTTTAAAAATACCCGAATTATTAGTTGCACAATACAATATATCATTATAAATAAACGCACCTTCGGGCTCTGCCTTAAGTCCTTTTTCCGTGATGTTGATTTTAGCGAAGTCGACCTTCTTCTCCAAATCTATTATCCGCAAATAATTTGTATCACCCCATTGAGGAACACCATCAAACACATACATCTTTCCATTATTAATCACAGCGCCTTGTTGATGATTAAACTTTTCTACAGTATATATATCCAAGACGTCTTCATCTGTCAAGACGACCTCTTCTTGATTTATGTCAGGAATATTTAATTTAGCTATCTGAGCTCCATTCTTATTAGCATAGATATACATACAATTATTGTCATTATCCACGACAACCCCACTCCAGTAAAGATTGTTTTCTTTGGTAGCTTTAGGAAGAATAATTTCCTGGATTTGTGTAAAAGTAAAAGAAGTTCCTACTCTTGTAATTCTATATACCTGTACATGGTTATAAGTGCCACTGTCGCCACTAACATACAAAAGAGGGAATTCATCGATTCCATTAAAAAAAACTCTACTGAAAGAAGCATTATTGCAATGATTAGATTTGTTTGCTATCATTTCTACTGTTTCCACAAATACTTTTTCCCTAAGATTATATATATTGACTGCAGCATTAGCATTATGAAACTGAAATAAGAAAACGCCATATGAATCCGCTCCTTGTACATATCCACCACCAGACTGATTCATATATTTAGAGATCTTTATTCCTATCTTACCGACAATGTCAAACTCTTCTTCTGTGTCAGTATTAATTACGTCCTCAATATAATACTCATCCTTATCACAAGAGTATAAAGACAATATAAACAAAAAAGAAAGAAAAGAGGTATAATATTTACTCATAAATATACTATTTTTTAGGCATTAACCATATAAAAACATACATCAAATAATCCAATAAATACAAACGATTTTTTAATAAGATAAAATGGGGATGTTTTTTTATTTTATTAGGAATATCCTTATTGTTAAATATAGACTCTTTTACAATGGATGCATTCCTTAATCCTCTCATAGCATTGATAAGCTTCATTGGTTTTACTTTCATAAGCTTGATATATATGGAAGGTTTTATAAAACACCACATCCTTCTAGAAAGGACCCCATCCCATGACCAGACGTCTAATGTTTTTAGGCGTTCCCATTGTTTAATAAAATCCGGCCATAACTCAATGACTGTTTTAGCTGTTATTTGAAGAGAATGTTGCCTATAATAATAGAGGGGAATACCTATAGAGACAAGAGTGTGTGTATAGTTCATTAGATAATCAATAACTGATACTTCATCTTCACCATACTTTAATCCCAAACCTTTTCTCAAAGATTCTATAACATATTCTTTCTTAAAAAGCTTCCCCCATAAATACATAGGCAGTCCTGATCTATAAAGGTTCTCATCCATTATGAGATTATTGTGAAAAAGACTTTCAATATCATCTCTGTGATAGACTCCATAAACACTACGTTTGTCAATTATATTACTATTTCCAGCCCTAATATATGATTGAGCACAAACTAAATCCGCTTTATATAATAATGCATTTGAAACCATGTGATTTAATATATCAGAGGCGACAAAATCATCAGAATCCACAAACATCACATATTCACCATTAGCATTACTAACCCCTGTAATACGTGCCTCTTGAACTCCTTTATTCTGTTTATGTTGAATTAATGTCAATTCTGGATACTTTTCCTTATACTCAAAACAAATCTTAATACTCCCATCAGTACTACAATCCTCTACTATTATTATCTCCTTTGAAGGATAATTAATAGCTAATAATGAGTCAAGACATTGCTGTAAGTAGTCTTTCACATTATATACAGGAACAACAATAGAGACAAGAGGATTATCCTTCATATATTTAATTTTTATGCACTATTCTTTTTTCTTCGGTCTAGGTCGCTGCCATCCTTTTGCACGATGAATAATCTCGTCCCACAATACTCTGAAAGACATCGGAGATTTCTCGACAAGGAGTTCTTTATGTTCTTTGAGTATTTGTTCCCTAGTAAGCGTATGCTTTAGGTCTATGAAGTACCCTGGATGGTTAACGCGTTTTTCAACAGGGGGTAGTTTCATGTAATCTCCATATAGAGCCGTCAAGAACTCATGATATCCATTAGGAACAGGAATGGCAGTATCTTCAAAGGGTACGTTCACCGCTTTTTCGAACCAAGCCTTCTCAAAAACTTCATTTGTCAAAGCCGTGCTATAACACCTCAAAGTGTTGCCCTTGATAGCACGAATAACATCCAGCCTACTTTCTATCTCCTTAATATATTTCTGTTTGAAAGGAGCATATCTTATTTTTTTAACAAGACTCATAGCACCATCCATCACATTAAGATGAAGAAAGTCTTGTGCAATCTCACTCCACGATGCATAAGCCACAGCTTTACGGTATTTCCACATCGTATAATGAAATCTTTCAAGCGCCTTATTCGCCTTTTCATCCTCCATATCTCCTTCATCAATGGGGAAGATATCTATCCATGGACCAATAATGAATGGAAATTGTTTATATTCCCAAATAGTGCCATCTGTAGTATAAAACTTTGCAAAAGGGTATGGACTCTTTCCATCTAAATACACAGAAATCTTATACTTACCATCTTCGGGGAGAGTATTGCGAAGTTCCACAAACCTATCATAGTCTTTGCGAAGCATGAATACATCAATATCATCATCCCATGGAATAAGACCATGATGACGAATTGCCCCAATCATGGTGCCATAAGCAGCAAAGAAAGTAATATTATGCTGAGAGCAGAATTGTGCAAACTCTTTATATACTTTCAATAATAGTAGTTGATGTTCTGAAAGCTGATTCATAATTACTCGTATTAGCCAAGTAAAACCTGCTGCCACTTCTGTGGAAAGTACTTAGTAATAAACACGTATCCAATAAAGCAGAAACAGAGAGTTATGGGAAAGTCAATCAATGTTCCACGCTTTAAATAGAAATCAAACATTAGAATAAATGGGTAATGAAACAGGTACATTGCTGTACTAAGCTTCCTTAGCATCATAGATCTTTCATCACTGATATTCACTACCAAATTGCATGCTATCATAAAGAATAAAACAGCAAGTAGAGCTTGTAAAAGGTTAAAATGAAACACATTAATTTCGTAAGTTCTGAGTATTATGGCTATTATTAGAAGGGCATATAGTATAAATGAGTATCTTAACTTAAGCCGTGATTCATTGACTGCAAAGAAATGTCCAAGGCACATGTAAAAGAGCCCCACATTAAGAAAGTTTCGTTGCGATCCAAATACTGCATGGATGAACTGAAATACCAAATTATGATCATTATAAGGAGAATTATACCAAACCCCTACTATGAATAACAAAACAGAAACAACATATAACAATACTTCCCTTTTCCTTTTAGTGAAATAATAAATGATCGGACAACTACAAATCATTGCCAAAATATACCAATAAATGCCACAACTTCCTGAGAAGAATATCATCCTGAACAGATAGACCACTTTCAACGCAAAAGAATAGTCGCCATGTCCCTTCACTATGCAAAACCATGAAACAGGTAATGTAATCAGTGTCCATGCCACATACAATATTAAGATTCTACCAAGATAGCGCTTAAGATAATCCATAGGCCAATCTGTCCTTATCAAACCTTTTGCAAAGAAAAAACCCGAAACTATGAAGAAGAAAGGGACACCTATGGGGGTAAATACTTGATAAAACCAGTTTCCAAGCACTCCCCCATCCCTATTATATGTATGCAAAAGGACTATAAGAAATGCGCAAAAGAGCTTCAGGACATCAATACCTTTTAGTAATTTCTTTTCAGTCATATTATCCTCTTAGGATGTTAGAATAGAATGCAAATGCATAGAATACAAGTATCGCATAACCTAGCATCTTCTCATGGTTCAGCCAAAAGCGTTTTTTCATAAATGGATATATTAATACGATTGGCATAATGAACCAGGAAATCTGAGCAAAGCGGTTGGAATAAATAGCACGAATAATCAAAACCCAAAACGCATTGGTTATTAGGAATGTATTATAAATCCAATGGTAATACTCATCCTTAAACTTACGTTTGAAAATAAAATACCATCCTACACCTACTGCTATAGAGCTATATGCGAGGAAATCCCATCGGAAACCAGTCCTCACATAAACACCCTCACCCCTCAGGAACTGTTCTGAAGTTGTTGTTACATAAGTAGTAAATCTATCATCACTACCAAATCCTAAAGCACCTAAAAATGCCTGAATCGTTTCACCTACAAAATAAGAAGCAATTACACATGCAATCCAGGCCGCCAAATAATAATAACTATTTTTGATAAACCAAGCTAATAGCCCTGCTCCAATCATTAAAAATACAGAACTATGGAAACCTGTAGCTATAGCACATAAGATGGCCATAATCGGTATATTCTCCACGTAAGACATAGCCAATATGATAAATGAAGCTCCTATACCATTTCTAATGCCATTCACTCCATAGTTCCAAAAAGAAAACATACTTATAATAATCAGAAAAGGTATATAAGAGTAGTTCTTAAATATACGGTGCATTGCGATCCAAAGAGGAAGGATATATAATGTGGCACAAAAGACAAAATAGGTATGCACATCTGTAAAGTGAGAAAAGGTTTTCATTAGATTATAAAACAACCATTCTCTACTCCATTCCCAATTAATAGGAACTGCTTTCGATCGTTCAAATTCAGCTGCATACATCATAGAGTCACCGAAGAGGCCCACTCCCACAGGGCGCAACCCCATGTAAAGAATAATAAGGACTGCTAATACAAACCCCCAACCTGCATTAAACTCTGCTACATTCTGTTTCAATATATTACCAGATGCGCATTGCCAAAAAGCAATGAAAATCAGACATAGAACAGCTACATCAAAGTAATGCGTATATTGTAAAACCGGAATGAAATCTATTTCCATACTATCTTATAGCTCTATTAATTAGTTTTAATAAGCAAAGTACAGCAAGCGCATTCCTTTGCCTTGCAAAGATATAGAAACTCCTCCAATGAATAGGCATATACTTAATAGATAATTCTTTAATCGCTTCTTTGTAGTGAGAAGATGAAAGAATAACATCTATCATTTTTCTTTGCTTGCCAAAAGGATAATCAGAAAAAGTGACATTTAATCCTAATCCAACGATACCTAATGAAATCCTATTCTGGTAAGCTTGTCTGCAAAAAGTATAAGCATTATTCTTTACTAATACATCTTTAATTTCATCATACAAGTTCTTCCATTGCATAGGTAAAGCCTCTCGATATTTGGACGTGAATGAAGAATGAAGCTTTCTATAATGATATAATAGCTCTGGAATATAGCTGCTCTCCTTTGTTCTCAAAGAATACTCAATATTAAACAATACATCTTCACAAGTTCCAATCTTTGCTGTATCAACGAAACGGATAGGAGTATTTTGCTCTATCAATTCACGTTTATACAATTTCCCCCATACTGTTCCATAAGAATCGAGTTTCTGAGGGGTGCTCAATTCTTCATCTACAGGCCCCACTATTCTTCTACATAGAGATAAACCATTATCCCATGTGACCGTATGGGTAAATAGATAATTTGGTAATGACTTGTCATTGAATTCGCGAATGTATGACCATAATACTAAGTCGTAATCATTAGCCTGAATGGCATACAAAGCTTTCTCGCAGGTTTGTTCATCTATCCAGTCATCACTATCCACAAACAAAACGTATTCTCCGGAGGCGTTTTCCAATGCCTCATTACGTGATGCTGAAATACCTCGATTCTCTCTGGTAACTATCTTAATACGTTTATCTCTAGCGGCATATTGTTGAAGTATCTCCAATGATCCATCTATGGAGCCATCATTCACACAAACAATCTCCAAGTCCTGATACGTTTGGTTAATCAACGAATCAAGACACTGGGGAAGATATGATTCCACATTATATACTGGAACGATAACACTTATCATGCTATATGACGCGTTTTATAACGAATCACACCATACCATACGAAACCGAAAGGAATAGCGCAAAGCGTCATCAACTTTCGAGGTGATTCACATAGAAAATGAGTATTCTTAGCCAATAGACTATCTGCCACATAGTGTATGGACTCAATAAACCTCCGCTTAAAAGTTGGTGCTAACAGCATAGAGGTTTTCCGTATAAATGCAAAGCCCCTGGGGTTTCTGATATATTGTCGATACATGTTCATACTGGAACCATCTGGACGGTATTCCACATTAACTAAGATCTCATTAAGCGTGAGCAACTCATAATCTTGATCTATCAGCTGGTACTTATAGCCCAAAGAGACATACTTTTCGCCTTCAAAGATTGGGTACTCAGGATATTTCTTTATGACATCTGTGCGATAAACCATCTTTTTATCTCCTTTCCCGCCGTGAGCATAAAAACCGCCTAAGGTGGTTCTTGTCATCCCCTCAGAGAAAGAAGTACCAATGACATTCCCTTCAAAATCCGCATCCAAGCCAATGATGCCAGCCACCTTATCTGAACCATTTGCTTTCCAGAAAGATAGGATCTTCTCAACAGCATCATCGGGCATATAGTCATCAGAATCTATACAGGTATTCAGTTCTGTATCTATCAATCGATAGGCTGTATTGTGCGCCCCGTGCATACCCTGATTCTCTTGATACACATAACGGATTTCAAAGCCATTCTCTTGATTCATCCAACTCTGAACTAACTCACGAGTATTATCCGTAGAGCCATCATCCACAATCAACCAAACAAAATCCTTGCATGTCTGCCTTTTTAGTGCTTCATATCCTAAATGAAGGGTATAAGCCCGATTATATGCGGGGGTAAATATAGTCAGTGTTGCCATTATTCAACCAAAGATAAATAGTAGTTCTGAAGCCACTCTGCATTCTTCTTGATATCATAACCAGCCTCAGCAACCTTCTTAGAGTAAACCATCCTGTCACTCGTTCCTTTTGATACTTCCAATAAGCGTTTAGCCCAGTCTTCTGCACTTCTTTCCAAAGGATAATAGGTAATCAAATCTGTCACAGAAATCTCTTTCGGAATGCTATCTGAAACCAGACACGGGAGACCTGCGCACTGCGCTTCAAGCATGGATAGCGACATACCTTCCATGAAAGAAGGAAATAAGAATACATCCATTGCAGACAGAATCTGGGGAACATCAGAACGGGTTCCTGCAAAGATCACTTTATCAGATAACCCTTGCTCTTGCACTTTATTCCTGATAGATTCTTCCAGATTCCCTGTGCCACCAACTAAAAGCAATCGGGCATTCGGGTTATAGTTCAACACTTTCTCAAAAACATCTATCAGAAATGTATGATTCTTCTGTTTCTCAAAACGTCCGACATGTCCAATGAGCAATGCATCATCAGCAATTCCAAACTCTTTACGGATTCGCCCTCTACTCTCCACATCAAATCTGAAGAGCTGCGTATCTATTGCATTGCGTTGAAGCACTGCTTGTTTTGCCAACTTTCTTCCAAAGAGCCACACCGCAGCTTCCTGGCCACATGTAAACTCGTGTGTCAGATATTTACGCATCCTATGCTTAAACCATGTACGGAAGGGCCATTTCAGATCATATAGTGCATGAGCATTGTGTGCATGCGCAATAATATGGGGAACTCCTCTTCGAGACGCCTCTTTATATATGAAATATCCTAATTCAGAACAATGTCCATGAATAATCTGATACTCTGGATGCTCATCAGAAAATCGAGAAACGAGTTTCTTATATTGTCCGAAAGTAAATGGATGGAATGGTATTAATCGATAGATTCTTCCTCCCAATTGCTCTATTTCATCTTCATACGCTCCCCTTTCTAGACGATGGACCAGAAAATCAAATTGAACCTTTGAACGGTCGATATTACGATAGTAACTCATTACCATCGACTCTGCTCCGCCTCGGTTCATATTTGTGAAAAGCATCAAGACTCGAATAGGTTCCATAGCTTTTATTCCATTTTCATTCCTATCAATCGATGATAGAATTGAGATAGTTTTACTTTTAGAGGTCTATGCCCTATCCACGACTGATTAAACCAATGGATAGTGTGTGTATTCTCCGTAAGTTTTAACTTACCATTAATATAATCATAAGGCGTAAAGAAGTCGGTTGGGAAAACGTCAAAACAATCTAATCTTTGTCGTTGTCCATTAAGTATAAGCCCTTGTTCTTTTACAAGCAGATGAGTCAATGCTTCTACATTAGTCGTTTTGTCTAATCTTCCATCCGCCTTTAAAAAAGAACGAGAACGATACTCCTCATAGAAAAGTCTCAAAATTGGGTTCTCTGGTTCTGTTCCCATCGCACTTGTAGCAATCCATCGTGTCCCTTCGAAACCAAGAAAAGCGTTACAAGCTATCAAATCGTCAAATGACCTCACCACCTCTACATCTGTATCCATATAGATACCCCCTTCATGAACCAGCGCATGCAACCTCGCTACGTCACTGACAAAAGCCCACTTCTTATGAGCATACGCCTCTTCGCAATAACGATTAATATGAATATCAAAGTTCTCTTCATTCCATTCTTTAATTGTATAGTCTGGACAAAACTTTTGCCATGTAGAAAGACAATGATCTACTGAACTCGGCTTGGGGTTAAGTCCGAACCAACAATAATGGATGACTTTAGGAATCATGATTCTAGTTTAGAGTTTAGAGATTAGAGTTCAGAGCTAAAATAATTAGAGTTTGATGAGCTCTTGCTCTTGTTTACATTTTACAAGGGTGCCATCTAGTATGTCTCCTTGAACGATGCAACCTGCACCAATGACACAGTTATTACCAATCGTGGTGCCTTTTAGGATAATGGCATCTGAAGCTATCCAGCAATGGTTTCCTATGGTAATAGGGGCAGTTGATAGTTCTGTACTTACGCCACTCTCTTTACTGAATTTATGATTATTGTCAAATATCTTCACTCCTGGGCCAAAGAAACACTGCTTTCCTACCTTTACAGAATCATGAGCACTGATCATACAATAGCGATTAAAATAAGTTCCTTCTCCAATCTCCAATGAGCCCGTATCATGTACTTCGAAATCACAGCCATGTGCAAACTCACAATTACGCCCTATCTTTATTCGTCCTTTTCCAAATAGTTTTAATGTACAATGAGGACTGATTCGCTGTAATGGATGAGCGACAAAACGACTGCCATGAAGTAACTTCATGCAACCAATACGTATAAAGTTATATACTATAAGCAATAATAATCTAAACATATGAATCTATCTTTTTTACTTCTTCCTCATTACCATAATGATGAGTTAGCAAATAAGAGACTATCTGTTTTTGTTTCTGTTTATCTAGAAGAAAAGATGCAATACCAGCTGCTGCACCTTCTACATCATTGGGAACTATTACACCATCTATACCATCCAGAACCTGACTGGGAGCAGTAGCATAATTAGTTATCACTACAGGTTTACAAAGAATCTGTGCCTCTCGTACTGTTACCGCTTTACCCTCATATCTGGATGGCTGCACATACACATCGCATGCTTTAATATAAGGATACGGATTGAGTTTCTTACCTAATAGGATAAAATGTTCTTGCATACCCGTATCCTCTATCGCCTTCTTTATCTTAGCTTCCTCGCCACCAAAACCGACAATATACCAACGGATATCAAGACCTTTATCCACTAATGCTTTACAAATATATACTGCTCTATCAAAAGCCTTAGGATAGGAGTAACGACCGATGGAAAGCAAGTTTAGAGTTAAGGGTTTAGGGTTTAGGGTATTGTACTCTAAACTTGGTACTCTAAACTCTAAACTTGGTACTCTAAACTCTAAACGAGCTTGCTCTAAACCAGAATCCGCTTGTTCACGTACAAACTGTTCCGAGAGGATATTCTCCATTAGCAGGATCTTGTTTTCTAATGATGGGAATTTAGAAAGAAAACCTTTTGTAACATCTTCTGAGATAGAGACAATCTTATCATATGCGGCCCAGACAGGCAATTCCACCTTCGTATCCATCTCCAGGAAGGAATAGTCGGTATGTATCCATGCCCATTTCTGTTTAGCTTTAACTTTATCTCGAACTATATTATGAGGAATTAAAAAGCTAATTGCCAAGTCATATTCACCATACTTATAAAGAGATGGTAAGAATGGAACCACATAAGAATGAATATATTGAAATCTAGCGATGACTGCTTTACCCTTATGCTTCATAGCAAATCGTTTTCCTTTCCTTTGCGCTAAAAAACGACCAAAGGCCACCCCCCAATGTCCACCTCTCATAGCCTCCTTAATCGGCTTCTCTATAGCAGCATAACTCCCAATCTCTGGCAAGAGGTTAACTTGTTTTGGTATCAAACTCATAAACTCACCTCGATGCTGATAGACAAATAGATCTACTGCATACTTTGTATAGTCCAAAGCATTAAGCAAGCCTATTAGTGAGCGTTCTGCACCTCCAATTTCCAAATAATGTATAGCGATGAATATGCGTTTTTTCATATTTCCCACTTACTCAGAATAAAGCTCTTACTTCTATTATAAATAGCATTTATTACCAAATGAATGACATAACTACATACTACAACAAAGAGAAACGCCCAAAGAGGATATTTCAAAGAATAAGTGAGATCATGCAAGAAATAAATACATACAAATGCATGAACAAACCACATATTCGTACTTCCTTCACCTAGTTTAAGTAATATCTTGTCAATCCATAGAGGTCTATCAATACAACAAATCAGTACAAAGAACAAAGAAACCACATATATATTAATAATGGAAGTTGTTAGGTAGCCTTTGATCATAATCAAAGAAATAATCGCTATTATGCATATCCAGTTCTTATATTGCATCTTCCCAACCTTCTCTCTAAAAAATCCAAAAAGATCATATTTTGCAAATATCGCTCCAGTATAAAAAGCATTGAGAAGATGAAAATACAAGAAAGGCACATATATAACTAAATTATTATACAAATACTTATCCCCGTATCTTGAAATGGTATAACTCGTCATAAGATTAACCAAATATGTAATGATAAATATACAAATACCACCCCATTTATCAAGTAATCCAAACAAGTGCTTTGCTGTAAGAATAATTAATATATATGGGAATAAGAACCACCATGAAGTGTTATATGAATAATCCCATGCTACAAAATTCAACAAAAACGTAGTCAGACTACCAGGATAATTATCAGGACTTATCATAAACCCGATAGGAAGCATCAATAAAAGCATTACCCAATAGTTTAGATATAAGAAAAAGACTCGTCTCTTACTCTGTAACCTCCTATTCTTAAATGTGACATACAATCCATAACCACCCAAAAATAAATACAAATGAATGCAAATAGTACAAAAGTCCTTTATTAAAGTGACCAATGGCGTCTTACCTAAGTAAATGAAGCATGTCAGTAAATCAACATTACTCTTGTACAAGAACGTATGAAGCCAAATCATGATAAGGATAGATATACCCTTTAATATTTTAGTATCTTCTTTGGTCAGCATATAATTACATTCTTAAGTCTTAGCGAATGATTTATAGCCAACTATATATTGACTCTTAGGTAACATTCCAATTACATATGTGCAGAGGGCTGAAAGAACAAAGGTTAAAACAATGATTGTAACAGTTTGCAGATAATAATTGCTTATATTCAATATGAGATTACAACGCCATAACACATATCGCATGATGAAAAAATGAATCAGATAAATGCCAAAGGTCATTTTTGACAGTTCTGCAATTAAGTGTGCAGTCTTTTCACTTATAGTACTCTGCTTAATACCACAAATAGCCTTCCACCAGCATACGCATAGAATCACAACGAAGATGGAAAGATACCAGAACAAATCATAGAAATCTACTTTTATCTGATGTAATTTACAAACGACAGGTACAACTATAGATAAAAATAAAGCTGGGAACAACACTTTCCATGATATACGATCAGGATATGTCTTTAAATAGTAACCAAGGATAAAATAACCAACATATCCTGAGAAATAGTAAAGAATACCAGTATTTGTAGTATTGATGTCTACTACATATTTCAGAAATGGATAGCAGAGGCTTATGCCCCACAATACTAAATAGAACTCCAATTCTTTGCGAGATGCGTCGTATAACCATCTGCTCAAGATTGGAACAAGAAGATAAAGCCCTAATAACGTATAGATGAACCATAACACAGGTGTCCCTTGTGCAGAAAATGATATAGAAAGCAGTTCTTTAACACCAAACGACTTATGAAACAATAAGACATTAGCACATATATAAAACAGACTCCAGAAAATAGTCGGGAATACCACTTTAGCAAATCTCTTCTTCAAAAAAACTTTAATACCTTTTTTCATTGGTAACAGCAAAGCACCAGAAATCATAAAGAACAATCCGATGCCTGATGCAGAAATATAGCTCAGTGAAGACAAGAAAAGGCCATTAGCATTCTCATTAGAGATTGGGGAATGCATCATGATAATCATTGAACAAGCAATGATGCGGATAAGATCGAAATTTGAATTACGCTCTTTAACCATATAAACCTAATTAAATGCACTTCATAATTCTTTTTACTAAGAAATCCCTAACTATTATTGTTATTATTGTAAATACAAGAATAAAGCAAATAGCCAATACAGACTGCTCATAAGAATTAAGTCCTTGAAAGGTATTATTCCTAGCTATATTTAAATATACAGAAACATGAATAAGATATATTTCCAATGAATATTTGCCAAGAAATTCCAGAAGTGGAAGACCTTTAATCTTTTGAAATAAGACTTTGATGTATGAACATAAGATACATAACATTGGGGTTGCAAATAAAAGAAGTGTATAGACATAAGGGACATTCCATTTATATTTCACCATAATAGAACCTGCCCTTAATACCAT
>JAEEGL017192144.1_pt1 | contig 25842 bp, 27 predicted proteins | sample 9134231 | NCBI WGS metagenome assembly JAEEGL01 (sample SAMN16246548, study PRJNA631951) | gut metagenome | biome: gut microbiome; feature: rumen; material: fiber-attached | host: Bos | place: Iran: Karaj | collected 2018-10 | reverse complement strand
GCTCACATAAAGGAAAGGTTCCGCTCGGCGACGTTAGGAGACGCTAGCCAAAGAAATAATAAATCTAATGATTTTTGTCATTTTCTCTTATTATGATAGAAATAAATCCACAATATGAGGCAATCTTCAATCATAAGAATATTGATGATGATTGCGACAAGATAGCACAGGAGATTTCTACTGTGGGTGCGCAGATAGCGGAGATATTGAAAGCGGGTATGTATAAACAGGCAACAACGATGTACTTGCAACTGTTGAAGTCAATGGCAAATCATTTTGTTGAAGATGAGCATTATTGCTATTTTGACGATATGTACAGCCCCGAATATGCATTGGAATGGATTTATAAAGAAATTAATAAATATAAGATAGACGAAAAGTCACAGGTATTATTGGATATGGGTCATAGCGAGATTATGGATAGCGAATGCTACCAAGAATATGGATATCCTTCCTATTTATAAGAAAAAATGAATTATCGTGCCAGTGAGAGCGCAGCCGATGATGTATAAAATAACAATATATGAACTTTTGGAGCAGTGAGTGCAAAAGAGAATGTATTCTCACTTTGCCGAGACGTGACAAAAGTACATGATAAAACATAGTTTTAGAATGAATATAGCAGTAGCAGGAACAGGTTATGTTGGCATGAGTATTGCCACATTGTTGGCGCAACACAATCATGTCACGGCAGTGGATGTAATCCCTGAGAAAGTGGAGAAAATCAATAACCGCATTTCTCCCATCCAGGATGATTACATAGAGAAGTATTTGGCTGAAAAGGAACTTGACCTTACAGCTACCCTTGACGGTGAAACCGCATACAAGGATGCAGATTTTGTGGTCATTGCAGCCCCTACAAACTATGACCCACAGAAGAACTTCTTCGATACTCATCATATCGAGGATGTCATTAACCTTGTGTTGAGTGTAAATCCTGATGCAGTGATGGTCATCAAAAGCACTATCCCTGTGGGTTATTGTCGCAGTCTTTATGTTAAGTATGCACTGAAGTTCTTGACAGACCCTGCACTGAAGGGTAAAAAGTTTAATCTGCTCTTCTCCCCCGAGTTCCTTCGTGAGAGCAAAGCCCTCTATGATAACCTCTATCCGAGCCGTATCATAGTTGGTTTCCCAAAGATACTTCCCGCAGACCGCAATGCAAAATGGGATGAAGAGAATGCTGCCATCACTGCTATAGGTAATCCTAAAGCAGAAGAAAAGGCCAAGACCTTTGCAAGCCTTCTGCTTGAAGGTGCTATCGGCCCATCTAAAGACTCTAAACAATCAACTGACCCTAAACTTTCATCTCTAAACTCTCAACTCGACAAGGGTATCCCTTGTCTCCTGATGGGCATGACCGAGGCAGAAGCAGTGAAACTGTTTGCTAACACTTACCTGGCCCTTCGTGTCAGCTACTTTAATGAACTAGATACATATGCTGAGGTAAAGGGACTCGACTCACAGGCCATTATTTCCGGTGTCGGCTTAGACCCACGCATTGGTACACACTACAACAACCCGAGCTTTGGCTATGGCGGTTACTGTCTGCCAAAGGATACAAAACAGTTGCTAGCCAATTATGCTGATGTGCCTCAGAATATGATGACAGCCATCGTGGAAAGTAATCGCACTCGCAAGGATTTCATTGCCGATGAGGTTCTTCGCAAGGCAGGCTATTACGATGGTAGCAGCCAGTGGGATGCCAATCGCGAGCAGAAATGTGTCATTGGTGTTTATCGTTTGACAATGAAGTCTAACAGTGACAATTTCCGTCAGAGTGCCATTCAAGGCATCATGAAGCGCATCAAGGCGAAGGGGGCGGAGGTTATTATTTATGAACCTACAATACCTGATGGAGAATTATTTTTCGGATCATTGGTGGTTAATGATTTGGCAAAGTTCAAGACACAGAGTAAAGCAATCATTGCAAACCGTTATGACAGTAGTTTGGATGATGTGAAAGACATAGTATACACTAGAGACATTTTCAAAAGAGATTAAATATGAACTATTGCGAAAACCGAGTGCAGCAAGCCTGTGCTTATTGCTGAGATGCAGCCAATAGTGCATGATATAAAACATAATTAATATGAAAGGAATAGTTTTAGCAGGTGGATCTGGTACCAGACTTTACCCTATTACTAAGGGAGTAAGCAAACAATTGTTGCCCATCTACGACAAGCCGATGGTCTATTATCCCATCAGTGCTTTAATGTTGGCTGGAATTAGGGATATACTTATCATCTCTACACCTTACGATCTTCCTAGTTTTAAGCGCTTGCTTGGTGACGGCTCTGATTACGGAGTACATTTTGAGTATGCTGAGCAACCATCACCTGATGGTTTAGCTCAAGCCTTTATCATTGGCGAGAAGTTTATTGGTAATGACTCAGCATGCTTGGTGCTGGGTGATAACATCTTTTATGGTTCAGGTTTTACTAAGTTATTGAAGAATGCTGTCAATGATGCCGAGCAGAATGGTAAAGCAACCGTTTTTGGCTATTGGGTAAATGATCCTGAACGTTATGGCGTTGCAGAATTTGACAAGCAAGGTAACTGCCTCTCTATTGAAGAGAAACCTAGGGAGCCTAAGAGCAATTATGCTGTTGTTGGCTTGTATTTCTATCCCAACAAAGTGGTAGATGTGGCTAAACACATTAAACCTAGTGCAAGAGGTGAACTGGAAATCACCACAGTTAATCAGGAATTCTTGAAAGATGGTGAACTGAAAGTGCAAGTCTTTGGTCGTGGCTTTGCTTGGCTAGATACGGGTACTCACGACAGCCTTGCGGAAGCTTCCACTTTCGTTGAGGTGATTGAAAAACGCCAGGGCTTAAAGGTCGCCTGTCTGGAAGGTATTGCTTACCGTAATGGCTGGATTACTGAAGAGCATATGCGTGAGATAGCGAAGCCAATGCTGAAGAACCAATATGGTCAATACCTCCTGAAAGTAATCGATGAAATGAAGGAAGAAGTGAATTCAAATTCCTTCACTCATCCTGATATGAAAGGTCCAAAAGAATAAAAAGAAAACGAAAAATATGTCTAATAAACAAATTACAGTCACCTCGCCGTTGTTACCCAATCTCGACGAGTTTAATGTAATGCTTAAAGAAATTTGGGCAAGTAAGTGGGTAACTAACATGGGGCAGTTCCATAATCAGTTGGAAAAGGCTCTTGCAGAATATCTTCATGTACCATATGTGTGTTTATTTACAAATGGCACTATACCTTTGATGACAGCTCTACAGGCTTTACGTATTACTGGTGAAGTAATTACAACTCCTTATAGTTTTGTCGCTACCACACACAGCATTTGGTGGAACGGCTGTAAGCCGGTATTTGTGGATATTGACCCAACAACGGGTAACATGGCCCCTGATAAGATAGAGGCTGCTATAACCCCTGCCACTACTTGTATCATGCCCGTTCATTGCTATGGCAAACCCTGTGACACCAAGCGCATCCAAGAGATCGCAGATAAGTATGGATTGAAAGTTATCTACGATGCTGCTCATGCTTTTGGTGTAGAAGTGCCAGCACAACAATACGGTCTAGAAGCTTTCGATGAGAAAGGACTAGCTGGTATAATGAATGCTGGTGACATGAGTACGCTCAGTTTCCATGCCACCAAGGTATATAACACTATCGAGGGTGGTGCATTGGTTGTTCATGATGAGAAGACAAAGAGGCGCATTGACAACCTGAAGAATTTCGGTATTACTGATGAAGTGACCGTTGTTGCCCCAGGAATCAATGGCAAGATGGATGAAATGCGTTCCGCTTACGGCCTACTTAATTTGAAGCAGGTTGATGATGCCATAGAAAAGCGTCATCAGGTTGCTATCAAATATCGTGAGGCGTTACGCAACGTATCAGGAATCTCATTCTGGGATGATATGCCAGGGGTACGTCATAATTACTCGTATTTCCCTATCTTTATCGATGGGAACAAATATGGAAAAAGTCGCGATGATATATATTATAAGATGAAGGAGCAAGGTGTTCTCAGCCGTCGATATTTCTATCCTCTGATCAGCAATTTACCCACCTACCGTGGTTTTCCTTCTGCAAACAAGGAGAACCTGCCTTTGGGTAATAAGATGGCAGATGAAGTACTATGCCTGCCTATGCACCATGCATTAAGTGAGGAAGATATTAATAGAGTTCTCAATCTGATTGTCAAATAATGGATTCTTTCTATTCAGAAAAGGAACTACAAGAAATAGGATTCAAATCTATTGGCCGGGATGTAAAACTGAGCCGGAAAGCGAGCATCTATTCTCCTGAGAAAATAAGCATAGGAGATAATGTTAGAATAGATGATTTCTGTATTCTTTCTGGTTCTATTACACTCGGGAATAATATCCATATTTCGGCCTATGTTGCACTTTATGGTGCAGAAGGTATAGTGTTTGAAGATTATACTGGTATTTCAGCACGCAGTACTATATATTCTGCTATGGATGATTTTACTGGTGATTTTCTTGTTGGTCCAATTCATCCCGAAGAATATACCCATATAACAGGTGGAAAAGTTACAGTAAAGTCATATACTCAAATTGGAGCAAATGTACTGATCTTCCCAAATCTGACTATAGGTGAAGGGTGTGTCGTAGGTGCATGTTCCATGGTTCGGAAGAATCTTGAACCATGGGGAATATATTATGGCGTGCCTGTTCAACGTACCAAAGAAAGAAGAAAGGGTTTATTACAATATGCCAAATGAATGCTAATAATAAACTAATATTTAAAAATACAATAATCATTTATGTGAGAATGATTATTGTAACTGTTGTTGGATTATATTCCTCAAGAATTGTACTTCAAGCACTTGGTGTATCCGACTATGGTCTATATAATGTCGTGGGAGGATTGATAGCAATGCTAAACTTTATTAGCGCAGCTATGACAACTACTACTAGGCGATTTATCAATATAGAAATGGGGAAACCAAATGGTAATCTTAATAAGATATTTAATATTAGCTTAGTTCTACATATTCTATTTGCACTGTTTATTTTAATAGTCGCAGAAACAGTAGGTTTATGGTATATCAATAATTTTTTGAATGTTGAGATAGGAAAAGAGGCTGATGCTTTTTTTGTTTTTCAAATTTCAACAATAGTGGCTTGCATAGGTGTTATTAATATTCCCTACCAGAGCCTAATAGAGGCAAATGAACGCTTTCTACAATCTGCTCTAATAAATATTGCAACTACATTTCTTAAATTGGGATTTGTGTTATACCTCATTTATTATAGCGGTAATTCACTTCGTTTTTATTCAGTATCAATATGCTTGGTAACTTTGATTTCGTTCATATTATATCATTATTATTGTTACAGGTCGTGGCCTGATGTTATTAAACGTCACTTTTACAGAGACCGTGATAAATATAAAGAAATAATAGGTTTTAACAATTATACTGCATTGGGCGCAGCGGCATCTATTGGAAAAAGCCAAGGGAGTAATTTGCTGATTAACTCATTCTTTGGTACTGCCGTAAATGGCGCATTTGCAATTGCCTTTCAAGTTGAAAATTATATATACATGTTTGTTAATAAATTAACTTTAGCAACAAACCCACAGATAGCAAAAAATTACTCTGGAGGCACGATAGATAGAGTTAATACTTTGGTTGAGAAGAATTCGAGATATAGCATTTTGATAATGACTATTTTCTTTTTTACAGTAACACCAGAGATGGATTTTATCCTAAATGTATGGTTAAAAAATGCTCCTGAGGAAGCGTCATTTTTATGTACCCTGACTATGATAGATGCATTAGTCAAATCATTTACAGAGGGGACTAATGGCTATATTCAGGCCTCTGGAAAGATTAAGTGGTTTCAATTATTATTATCAATCACACTATTGCTTAATCTTCCTATTGGCTACTTTCTATTCAAGATAGGTCTTCAACCTTATTGGATTATCATTTCTTTTATTGGCACTTCGATTATTAATAGGTTTGTAAGTTTGTGGCTAATGAAAACTCTTTTAGATTTTAAGATACTTAAGTTTATGTTATCAGCATACGCAAGGCCATTAATTGTAATTTCGATAATGGGAATTATTTGTTTTGTAATTAAAAATTGGTTTAATGTATCTTTCATTAGTGACTTTATTGGCATTTGTGTCATGACAATTCTTTCAATTATTCTTGTTTTCATTATTGGACTAAATAATTTTGAGCAGAGAATAATTTTAAATCATATTAAACCATATTTTGTGAAATTTTAACGAATTATTGTTGAAATGGATGACATCAAGTTTTTTGCGCCAGTATTTATACCTACACTTTGTAGATATGAGCATTTTAAAAGATGCGTTGAATCACTCGCAGCTTGCACACATTCAGAAAAAACGGAATTAATTGTTGGGTTGGATTATCCTCCTAGTATTCAATATAAAGAAGGCTATGAAAGGATAAAGGATTACATACCAACTATAACCGGTTTTGCTAAAGTTACATTAATTCAGCATGAAAGGAACTTGGGAGGTCTTGAAAATTGGTACTATCTCGATAAGTACTGCAATGATCGTTATCCAACTTATATAGGAACGGAAGATGATAATGAATTTTCTCCATGTTTTCTCGATTATATGAATAAAGCTTTACAAAAATACAGATGTGATGATAACGTTACAACTATATCTGGCTTTAGCGATACTGTATGTTATGAACAGCCGGGTTTTCGTACTTACTATTGTTATGCCAATTCTGCTTGGGGAGTAGGAATGTGGAGCCATAAAGAAAATCACATAAAGTCGATTATTTCTTCAAATTCTTATTACATTGAAAAGTTTCTGGATGCAATAATGGCATACAGATTTCTCAAGATGTTTCCTGCAAGGTTTGGTGCAATTATTTCAATGCTGTTACAAAACGAGAATTGGAATGATGTCAAACGTTCAACCTATAATTATTTGTCTGGAAAGTATCAACTTCGTCCTGTAGTTTCTTTGTGTAGAAATCATGGACACGATGGTACTGGAATACATTGTACAATTAAGTCTTCTTATTTAAAGCAAGAGATATCGAAAGAAACAACATTTGATATAGAAACAACTCCAGCTCCCCCAGACTCAGATGTGTGTTTAAAATTATACAAGAATAGCGGATTGCCAAAAAGTTATCCTAAAAGACTGTATTACAAGCTGTTGTATATAAAGAACTATTTAAAGTTTGTTCACAAGTTTAAAATTTAGAATGAATAAATTACTTAACAAAAGATGGTTTCTAATAGAACTCATTATTTTTTATTGTGTCTTATCATCTGCACGTGCGGTATGTACCTTCGGGCAAAATACATATATTGATGCTGTTCTGTCTTTTATTGTTTTTCTTTACTTCAACTCAAATAATCTATTTAGATTTACGACGCGAACTATTACAGCAAGCTTTCTGCTAATAATTGCTGTAATTTGGTCGATGCATGCAGGTGTTTGGTATGCGTCTATTGGAGAGATTTTAACGGTATTTATTCCATTGATGCTAATTAATCTAAAAACACACAAACAGATTGAACTATTGTTTTTCATGTCAAAAGCCCTTGCTATCGTTTTACTAATATCATTCGGAGCATGGTTCGCTAGTTTTTGGGGGCTTAGTTTACCACATACAACTGAATATTTAGATATTGATTATACATACGGTGTAATAAGTGAGAATTATTTTTTATATAGAAATACCATAAGTCTTGGTTATTCAGGCGCTGAGATTATTCAGGACGTATTTCGTTTTAATGGTATCTTTTTGGAGCCTGGACATACAGGAACAATAGTTGCTTTTTTTTTAATGGCAAATAAGTATGACCTTTCAAAATGGTATAACAAGATATTGCTAGGAATACTAATAGTTACTTTGTCTACAGCTGCTTATGTGCTGGCTCTGTTAGGTTATGTTTTTATGTTCTATGCTGAAAAAAACAATATGAAAATGCTATTATCTTTCTCTATAATTTTATTATTTATTTATGTTGTTATTAATTATAATGGAGGCGACAACGTAATTAATCAAAATATAATAGAAAAGCTTTTTGATCGCGACAGAGGTCTTCAAAATCGATTTACAGACGATGTTACAATCGCATATAACAATATGTGGTCGAATGGAGAGTATCTTTTAGGTGCGTCTAATAACGTAAATGTATTTCATTCTGCAGGATACAAAGTCTTTATACTACAACAGGGCTTGTTGGGAGTGTTTTTTGTCGTTATGGCATATTTTTTCATACTAAAAGCATTTGCCACTAAATTGGGCTTTTGTTTTTTTATTCTTGTTATAGTATCATTTTTACAAAGAGTTTATTTTTCTTGGGATGCATTTTTGGATCCATACATATTAGGATTATCTTATTTTTTAATGACAAATAAGAGACATCGTAATCCTCTAGAGACCGTTAATCGTTCTTTGGCGTGATTGAAATATTAAACCATCTCCGTGTGTTAGTATTCTGAAAGCCATAAAAATATAGCATACGGGGGCATGTTTTTGACCTCGCCTTTTTGTGGAGTATAGTTAAAAAAGATTTAGAATTATGAGAATAGGTATTTCATCACCATTGAACACATCTGTATTAATTCCATTTGTGGACTCTTCAGGTGAGCAACAAAAGATTAATGAGTTAGGGTATAAAGTCTATAGTTCATCTATAGACACGTTGGTGGTCTCGCTTTTGAAAAAAGGACATTTTGTCCGTATTTTTACGATGGGACATGATAATTACTCATATACCTCACCCAAGTTTGATTTGTTTATAATAAAGGCAAATACCAACTATGTTGTACGTAATACTTGGTCTGTCTTTGATAAATCAAAAAGAATAAGAAGAGTAATCAATAATAATTACAAGGATTTGGATATCATTCATTCTCATTGGACTTACGAATATACAGATGCTTTAAGAGATATTTCTACTAAAAAACCTGTTGTTTGTACAGTACGTGATTGGGCGCCTTATATATGGAAATTTGTAGCTTTTAAAGATAAACTAATGTGGTTATTTAAGTATATAATGGCCCAAAGAGTATTAGCTTGTCCTACAATTAGATTTGTAGCGAATTCCCCCTATACTGCTGACCTTTTAAATAGAAAAGGTAAAGATGTCCAGGTTATTCCAAATTCTATTAGTGATTCTTTTTTTGAAGATATAACACATACTAATCCGGAAAATTTAGAAATTTTATGTATCTCTTCCAGTGATGATAGTCGCAAAAACATAATTTCCTTGTTGCGTGCCTTTAAAATTATTCGTAAAAAAAATCCTAATGCTGTATTGTCGTTGGTTGGAGGTTGTTTCACAAAAGAATCACGTAATTATAGCAAGTATCTTTCAGAAGACCTTTTAGACGGGGTTAAATTATGTGGACGCGTTGATCATGAAAAATTAAAGTATTATTTAGACAATTCTACTATGTTTGTGACTCCATCTCTTGAAGAAACATTCGGAAATACCTTGCTTGAGTCTATAGCACGAAAAGTACCAACTGTGGGTGGAATGGATTCAGGTGCAGTTCCCTATGTCTTACATTATGGAGAAGCTGGATATTTATGCGATGTGAAGAATCCCTTGAAAATAGCAGAAACAATTGATTATATTTCAAACCACATTGACGAAGCTTCGATTAAGGCTGATAAAGCCTATGAAATTATCAAAAAGGAATATAGCGAATCAAATGTTGCAGATATGTATATTTTTTTGTATTCAAAGATTATACAAATAAAGGGAGTTAAATGATTTCTGTGTGCTAATTATTTTTAAATTTAATAATATGTAGAGTCTATAAGATGTCCTAAGAAATTAGAAAATGAATAATGCGATTTATTTTTTTAGAGAAATACTACCATCTTTTTGGTATTGCTTGCTAAGCGGCCTAAAATATCAAAGAACTTGGAGGCTTAGAGGAAGAGTTATTGTGAAAAGAGGAAAAAGGTTTGCTTCATTGAGAAGTGATGCTAAAGTTGGGAAACTGAGTATCGGAACTCATTTTATTTGCAATAACACCATTAAAAGTAATAGTATTGGGGTTATTCAACCTTGTTTATTCAACATAAAACCAGGGGGGCGCTTAATTATTGGAAACAATGTGGGCATCAGTGGTAGTACCATTCGTGCAACAGAGAGCGTGACGATTGGAGATAATGTGTTGGTAGGAACAGGATGCTTGATTACTGATACGGACGCTCATCCTCTAAATTGGCGAGATCGTATCGAAGGTCTTAGTGAAAAAACGCTAAGCGCACCAATTGTTATTGGAAACAATGTTTTTATTGGCGCTCGGAGTATCATACTCAAGGGTGTAACCATAGGCGAGAGATCAGTTATTGGCGCCGGTTCTGTGATTTGTAAGGATGTACCATCTGATTGTGTAGTAGCAGGGAATCCGGCTAAAATCGTAAAAAGGACGAATAACTAAATTATATAGTATAAATGATGAAAATATCGGTTCTATTAACATGCCATAACCGAAAAGAAAAGACATTAGCATGTCTTCGCAAATTGTATGAACAAGACACAAGTGATATAAATGTTAATGTGTTTCTTGTTGACGATGGATGTACAGATGGCACCGCTGAAGCAATAAGAGAAGAATTTCCCCAAATCCATATCATTCAGGGTGATGGTACTCTTTACTGGAATCGAGGAATGTGCTTGGCTTGGGAGGAATCAAGAAAGTGTGGTGATTATGATGCTGTGCTATGGCTCAATGATGATACAATGCTGCTACCCTCCTCATTAAAAACACTTATGGAATACCATCAGAAAGACGAAAATAGTATAATAGTGGGGAGTGTTGCCTCTGCAAATGATAAGACGAAATTAACATACGGGGGGTATAAGAACAAAAAACTGGTAGATCCTGCTATCGAAGGTCATCAAGATTGTGACACGTTTAATGGTAATTGTGTTTTAATACCGAAGGTTGTGTCTAATAAAATAGGCTATTTAGACCCGTATTATAGACATTCAATTGGTGATTTTGATTACTCATGGCGTGCAGTTAGGAATAGCATAAAATGTTTAGTAACTCCAGTAATTGCTACATGCGACAGAAATCCACTAGAACCAATATGGAATAAAGGATCCTTAACTGAACGCTTCAAGAAACTTTATTCTCCTTTGGGTAATAATCCATTTGAAACATTTCATTGTTATAAGAAATTTTCATATTATAAAGCGGTATATTATTTTATATATATTCATTTTAAGGTACTTTTGTCTATTTTTATCACCAAGCCATCAGTATAATGTAACTTTTTGCTTGATTTATTAGACAAACGAACTGGATATTAGATAAAGTTTGTATTTAACATTACAAGAGAAATAGAAAAGAAAATATATCTATGAATAAGATTAAATATGCAGTAGCCCTTATCTATAGTAAAATATTTGGGGGGGGAAATAATTATATAGTTGGGAAACTTAGAAATAGTGGTATATCTATTGGTGAAGGAACCCATATTTTTTCAAATATTATAACCTCCGAGCCTTATTTGATAAAGATTGGAAAGTATTGCACTATATCTACAAATATTTCATTTATTACTCATGATGCTAGCGTTGGGGCTTTCCTCGGAAGAGATAATTATTCAGATCTTTGTGGTAGGATTACTATAGGAGATCATTGTTTTATTGGGAATAACAGTATTTTACTATATGGAGTTTCTTTACCAGATAGGACACTTGTTGCTTCAGGCAGTGTGGTAACTAAGTCCATATCGGAGCCTGGTTGTATTATAGGTGGAAATCCTGCTAGAGTTATAGGGAGAGTTGACAGTTTTCTTGAAAAGAACAAAGGGAACATGTTGAGTCTGCATGGAAAGTCCTATGGTGAAAGAGAGCAGATTATATTACACTCTAATAAACTAATTGTTAGATAATTGTTTTTTCATTTTTAAATTGAAACTTGTCTTTTAAGTAGTAGTTTTTGAGAATATGAGCTATGTTATAGATTTAGTGAGTGTGGTGATTCCGACTTTCAAGAGGTCAGACATGTTGTATCGAGCAATAGAGTCTGTTCTTAATCAGTCATACAAAGAGGTAGAGTGTATAGTAGTCAATGACAATACCCCTGGTGATGTTTATTCTCAAATATTATATAAATCTCTTGCAAAGTATAATAATGACACACGATTTAAATTCGTTGAGCAGAAGGAGCACAAGAATGGTGCGGCAGCAAGAAATGTGGGTATAAGAACAGCTCAAGGAGAGTATATCGCATTTCTAGACGATGATGACTATTGGAATATTAACAAACTAGAAACACAGGTTCCAATACTCCAAGAGTTATCGGATGACTGGGGGGCAGTCTCTTGTTTAATGAGGTTCTTTAAGAATGGAACTATTTATTCTGCTACTCGTCCTTACAAAGATGGCTATATTCATTTTGAAGTTATGACTAGAATCATTAGCATGGGAACAGGCTCTCTTTTGATCAGACGAAAAGCTCTCGATGAAACAGGGTATTTCGATGAGAATCTATACAGATACCAAGACCCTCAGTTGTTTTCTTGCCTGACAGAAAAGTTTAAAATTAAATTAATAAAAAAGTATCTTCATAATAGAGATATAGACGATACCCAAAATCACCCGACAATAGAAAAGATTAATGCATATCAAGCAGCACTATTTAAATCTCTTGCCCCTCAATTGGAAAAACTACCTAAAAGGAAAGTGAAGATTGCAGAGACTTTATATAATTTTGATAAAATGTCAATTAATTTCCGTGGGGGAAATAAATTACAAGCAATGAAATACGCTTTTAGTCTGCTAAAATATCCAGAAGTAGTTTTTTATACAACACTGAGAGTGTTTAATCGCTACTATAATCAAGTTTTTTTGAAACATCACTTGTCAAAATATAGTTAATCTGTTAAATTAGGAATTTAAGGACAATATTATTTTAAACATATATTAATATATCAAATTTATATGAATTAATTCGTTTTCTCTGGCAATATCGATGAGTCGATAAAGCTCATTGTGCACTGCCATTTATGTATATGAGAACCGAAGCGTTCTCGAAGATTAACAAAGACCAGAAGTATAGACGTTGCTCGATTTGATATATTACAGTTTACCATTAAATTAAGTAGTATTTGTAAAATGATGAGATTTTTTAGAAATTGGGTAATATTGGACATCGTATCCCTTTTGTTCGCTTCATTGTCTTTCACGTCATGTGAAAGAGAAAAGTCTGCATCTTTAGAGGACGGTTACCATAAAATAATAGTAATTGTTCCTGATATACAATACTACACCAATAATATGGATAGAATTAAGTATTTAGAATCTATTGTAGGATTCTGTAATAACAACCAGGAGAAAATCAGTTTCTTGATACAGACTGGTGATATCACCAACAATAACAATCCAGAACAATGGAGTAATGGACATAAGCAATTTTTCTCGAAACTTCCCAGTTCTTTTCCTGTGGTGTTTTGTCTAGGGAATCATGATTATGGAAATAATGGAAAGTCCGCTAAGAGGGAATCTTTTTTCCCATCTGAGTTAACACCTGTCAGAGATGAAGTGATGCCGTTAAGCCTGTGGGACAATTATTTAAGGTATGTTGAATTGAATGGAAAGAAAATGGCAATTCTATCATTAGAGTTTGCACCTCGTAATGAAGTTTTGGAATGGGCAGATAAAATAATCAAAGAGAATAGCGATATCCCTATTATCATTTTGACCCATGCTTTTCTAAATAATGATGGGCAGATGTTTGATATGACAGACCCACAATGTAATAACAAGTATTCTCAGAAATATTATGATATGGGTGGTGACTACCTGAATGACAGCAAAGAAATCTTTGATAAAATAATCCACAACAACTCTAATGTAAGGATGGTGATTTGCGGTCATTGTATTTCACGAAATTACATAGAGTGCATAAATAAGAAAAACACAAATGGATCGGATGTATATTTTATCATGGTTAATTACCAACACTATACAGAGGGTGGTGCTGGTATGATTGCTTTGCTTAAATATATTAACGGTTGTTTTTACCTGCAATCTTATGATACCTATAATAAGGAATATGGTAAAGTGAACATTTCATTTGATTTTAAAATTTAATAGAATAATAATGTTAGAATCAATTCAAACAACAGGCGGAGTTCTTCATCCTGAGGATATTGAATTTATAAACAATTGTATTTGTGAAGTCTTCAATAGTGAACCATCTCAGATAACAGAATTACAGCCTTTACAGAAAGGTCTTTCTAACTCCGTGCTTTCTTTCAAGTTTAACGGGGGGAAATACGTGTTCCGTTATCCAGGACTTGGTTCCGAGATATTAATAGACCGTGGTCGTGAGTCTATCGTTCAGAAGCAGATTGAGGATGCAGGTGTAGACACTTCATTGGTGGCAATGAGCGTTCGTTATGGTTGGCGTATTTCACATTTCGTGAAAAGCAGACCTTTCAATTATCATGATGTTAATGATATGGTTAGAGGTATCATACAGCTCCGTAAACTCCATGCCGTCCATCCCAAAGTAAGATGGGAGTTTGATATCAAAGATAAATGGGAATCTATCCGTGATATGACACCGGTTGAAAAATATGGTGAGAACTTTACTGATTTCCCTGAGTTCAAGGAGATTAAAGAGAGAATTTACAAGTTGTATGAGCTAGCCAAGACCGATGGTATTAAGAAGTGCTTGACTCATGGTGACTGTCGTGATGAGAACTTCCTAATTAATGATCATGAGATTCATCTCATTGACTGGGAATATGCTGGATATGGCGATCCTGGTTTTGATATCGGTTCATACGTTTGTGGTGGTGACCATTCAGAAGAAGAGGTTGAAAGAATCCTGTTTACCTACTTTGGAAGGAAACCTTCCATAAAGGAGCAGCGTCATTTCTACGCATATATAGCTATTACTGGTTTCTTCTATATGCACTGGACGATGTATAAGGAGTCGCAAGGTCAGATTATTGGCTACTTGAAGCCCCAGTGGTATCACTTTGCCAAAGAATATAGTAAAAAAGCTTTGCCATTATATAACGAATAATAGATTATAATTATGACATATATTATTTTATCAGCAGGTAAGGGCGTTAAGTTACAGCCCCTGACTTTGAATCATCCGAAGTCACTATATAAACTCGATGATAAAACTACTATCTTGCAGCGGTTGGTTCGTAAAATTAGAAAGTACGATGCGGAGGCTGAGATTGTAGTTGTGGTAGGCTACATGTACAATCAGATTCAGAAGGAATTGGAAGATGACAATGTAAAGTTTGTACACAATCCTTTCTATTCTGTAACCAGTTCAATGGGTTCTCTTTGGTTTGCTAAGGACTTTTTGCAGCGGGAGAATGTGACCATTATCAATGGTGACATTGTGGCAAGCGACCAATTAATACAGGATGTGGTTAGCCAGCATACAGACTACCCATACGTTTTACTCGATAGCACTCACAAAGATGCCAACAAGTACAATGTTCAGGTTCAGGGTGACCTAGTTTGCGTAATGAGCAAGAACCTCACGGTTTTCGAGGGTAATTATGCCAGCATCACCAAACTGGATGCCGTTTCTTCTCGCTTTCTTCTGGAGCAGTTGAACCAGATGGTCAACGAAGAGATGTACAACCTCTTCTTTGAGGATGCTTTGGTACAGATGATTTTCCAAAAGAACTTTGAATTGTACTATAAAGATATTAAAGAATACAAGTGGACAGAGGTTGATTGTGTAGATGATTTGTTGAGAGCCCGTCAGATTCAAGCTGAGAGCGTAAAGTAGATTGTTGAGTATGAACTACGTTATTATTATTGCAGGAGGAGTAGGAAGTCGACTGGGCGCAAAGGTGCCTAAGCAGTTTGTTGAAGTGTTGGGTAAGCCTATCATTGCTTACACTATGGAACATTTCCAGAACCATCCGGAGATTGATGGTATAGAATTGGTCTGTGTGGATGGCTTCCAAGATCATTTGCAGGGTATTGCTGATAAGTTTGGCATTACTAAGGTCATGAAAATAGTTAAAGGCGGTTCAGAGTACGAGCGCTCCATCATGAATGGTGTTGCCGGTCTTGAAGGTATAGCTAAGCTTGATGATGTAGTGATGGTACATTGGTCTGCATCTCCGTTTATCAATGAGGAAATGATAACGGATAATATTCGAGTATGTAAGGAGAAAGGCAATGCCATCACTGCAAGCTATTCATACTTGCTCTATGGCACCAATGATGGTGATTGCGCCAAGAAGAATATTAATAGAGAAACTTTTATGACGCTTTCAGCCCCTCAGAGCTTTCTGTATAAGGTCATCACAGATATCTATAAGCAGGTAGAGGAAAAGAATATGTTTGATTATGTTGAACACCATACCCCTGCTTTTATGGCAGAATTGGGAATTCCCATTTATTTCTCAAAGGGAAGTCATTCTAATATCAAGATAACTACCATAGAAGACATTGACTTGTTTTTAGGCTATCTGCTTGCAAAAAAGTATCACGAGGAGCATATGCGATAATGAACTTAAATGTTAAGAATTTGACCAAATAAATAGAGTTTGAAAATGAATATTGATAATTCGTTTTATAGAGAAGAAATGTTGTGCGGTCATTTGGTGACAGAGCAAACAAAGAAGCTATGGGCAGTAGATTTGGGATGCCTCATGGAACTAAAAAGAATATGTGAAAAGTATGATATTAGATATTTTGCTTTTGGGGGAACACTATTAGGTGCAGTACGACATAAAGGATTTATACCTTGGGATGATGACATGGACGTGATGATGCCATATGAAGATTATGTGCGTTTTTGCGAAGTGGCCCCACGTGAACTTTCTCGACCCTATTTCTTTCAGAACTATATGACAGAACCTGGATTTGGTCCAGCCATGTCGCGTATTAGGAATAGTGAAACAACTGGATGTACAAGTTATGATATTAAAATGGCAGACGGTAATTACAATTGTGGAATTTTCATAGACATATTTCCTTTGTTTGGTATAGAATGTGGGCGTTTGAGGTTGTTAAAACAAAAGTTTTTTATTTATTTATGGAAGTCCGCTATTGCGGGCTATGAGATAAAGCGGATGGCTAAAAAAAGTGATTGGAAATTGAAAATAATGAAATACTTCCACCCTTATGTCTTGCTGTGGAATTTCTTAGGTTTATTTACTGATCATGTTGGTGTATCCAAGAGAATGATGAAAGCCTGTTCAAGTGCTAAGAACTATGAGCAAATTGGGCTTCTGTCTTTTTCGTTTTTTGAAAAAAGATTTATATGGAACAAAGAATGGTTTGATGAACTTGTCATTATGCCATTTGAATTCACTGACATAGCCTGTCCGAAGGACTACGATCCTATATTGCGTACAACATATGGCAATTATATGAAGTTTGTTAAAGGATGTCAGGTGCACACTATGGTTCTTTGCGATTCGAGTACTCCATTTAAGATGAAAATGTCCGAAAATTTCATCTGATAGTCATCAAAACATTCACATATTACAATGAGAAAAGTTATCACCTACGGAACATACGACCTTCTTCATCAAGGACATATCAATTTACTCCGTCGTGCAAAAGAACTGGGGGATTATCTTATTGTAGGTGTCACCAGTGACAGTTTTGACCGTGGAAGAGGTAAACTGAATGTTCGTAACAACGTACTTGAACGTGTAGAGGCAGTAAAAGCTACGGGTTATGCTGACGAGGTAATTATAGAAGACTACCTTGGACAGAAAATTGATGATATTCAGAAATATGATGTGGATATCTTTGCCATCGGAAGTGACTGGATAGGGAAGTTTGACTATCTCAATGAATATTGCAAGGTGGTATACCTCCCTCGTACCGAGGGTATATCTTCAACAATGTTGCGTGAGGAGAAGCAAACAAACTACCGTATAGGCATTGTTGGAAGCGGTCGTATCGCTAATCGTTTTGTGCCGGAAAGTAAGGTGGTTAATGGAGCACAGGTAACAGCTGTGATGAATCCGGACAAGGAACTGGCAGAAGTCTTTGCAAAGAGACATGGACTCACTGCCTATACAGATTATGATGTTTTCTTAAAGGATGTTGACTTAGTTTATGTGGCTTCTCCACATCTCACTCATTACGACTATGTGAAGAAGGCATTGCTATCAGATAAGCATGTTCTTTGCGAAATACCATACGTGTTATCGAAGGAGCAAGCCCTTGAGTTATACAGATTGGCAGAAGAGCGCAATCTTGTCTTGCTAGAAGCAAGTAAAACAGCATTCTGTCCTGCTTTTGGTCACATAGTTACTCTCGTTAAGAGTGGTATTATAGGAGATGTGGTAGATATCAAGTCTTCATTAAGTAAGATGGTTCCTCCTCCTACACGTGAACTTGATGCATCGCAGGCTGGTGGAGCTATGACTGAGCATGCCCCCCTTACCGTAATGGCTATCATTAAGCTTCTGGGTTTGGATTGGCACGATGTGGATTTCCATAGTCGTATGGAGAGTGGTGTTGATATATACACCAAAGGTGTTATCAATTATCCTCATGCCACAGCATCTTTTACTCTTGGTATAGGTGTAAAAACAGAAGGAAACTTGGTCATCTCTGGTACAAAGGGATATATCTATGTTCCGGCACCTTGGTGGCTTACTGATTTCTTTGAAGTACGCTATGAAGATCAGACAAAGAACAAGAAATTCTTTTATAGCTATGATGGTGAAGGCCTGCGCTACGAGATACAAGAAATACTTTCAATGATTGTGAACGATCGTCGTAGTTGCTATAAGCTGCGCAGACGTGAGAGCGTTGCTATAGCAGAAATAATTGAAAAATATAGAAACGGTGAGAATGTAACTGAAATATGATTAAAAGGGTACTAGTTGTAGGTGGGGCTAACGGCATAGGGCTCAGCATTGCTACAGAGCTCGCAAGACGAGAGGAGGTAGAGAAACTATATATCGTTGATAAGGCTCCTTTGTCTGAGGAATATGCTCATCCAAAGTTTGAGTCTTTTCAATTTGATTTGACCAATGAGGATTATTCCTTCTTCAATCGTTTCACGGATATTAATGCCTTAATGATAACCGCAGGTTTTGGTAAATTGTCTTTATTCAAGGATGTGCCTGAGAGTCACATTATGAATTCTTTCAAAGTCAATACCATTCCTGTTTTACGACTTGTACATAAATATTATGGCAAGCTGGAGGCAAAGGAAGACTTCTATTGTGGGGTCATGGTAAGCATTGCTGGATTTATGTCATCACCTTTCTTTGCCGTATATGGAGCGACGAAGGCTGCTTTGAAAATTTTTATTGAGAGTGTGAATGTGGAGTTGAAGAAAGGCGGGTCATCAAATTGTATCCTCAATGTAAGTCCTGGTTCATTGAAGGGAACTTCTTTTACGGCAGGTAAAACAGACCTAAACGTTACTGCTCCAATGGCGAATGCTATTATTGAGCATCTAGAAGCAAAGGATGACCTCTTTATTCCACAGTTTGATGATGTATTTAAGAATGTGTTGGAGCGCTATCATGCAGACTTCAGAGCTGAGGGAGAACATTCATACGATTATAAACTAAATAGTGGTAGAATAAAATGACAGAATTAGAACATCTCCAAAAGGTGATTTTGAGTATTGCCAAATATATTGACAACCTTTGTCATGAATATGGCATTGACTACTATCTTCTTGGTGGTTCGGCGATAGGCGCAATTAGGCATAAGGGGTTCATACCCTGGGATGATGATTTGGATATTGTCATGGATGCCAAAAATTACGATAAGTTTGTTCGTGTATGCAAAGAGCATATAGATAATAACAAATATTATTTCCAGGAGGGATACAAAGACTGGCCGATGCCATTCTCAAAACTTAAACTAAGAGGTACAGTCCTTAAAGAACCTTCAGGATTTGTAAATGACAGTGGTGAGGAAGGTATCTACATTGATATATTCAAGTTAGAAAATGCTCCGTCTTCAAAAAATCTCCAACTATGGCAATATTTCTGTGCCAAGTATTTCCTATGCAATTGCCTGTTAAGAAGAGGGTGGAACAGTGCAACATTAAGTAAAAGAATGATGATGTTAGCTGCCATGCCTCTAAATATTTCTTGGCTAAGAAGTTTTTTCAAGTATCAGATAGAAAAGTATAATAATAAAGATACTGATTATCGGATGTTCTTTGCAGGGAGGTATCGTTTTAAAACATCATTTTACCATAAATCGGTACTGGGAAAACCTCAAATGGTGCCATTCGAAGATACTTACCTGCCAGTGCCTGAAAAATATGACGAATGGTTGACGCAAATATTTGGTGACTACATGACACCACCTTCAGTAGAGCAACAAATAGGTTTACACTTAATAAATGTGGATTTTGGTAAATATTAAATATGAAGTTTTTATTCTCAGTTTGTACATCAGTATATAAAAATGACAAACCAGTGTTCGTTAGAGTTGCACTTGATAGCATGCTTGTGAATCAAAGTGTAAAACCTAATGAGATCGTGTTGGTTCAGGATGGTCCTGTGCCAGATGAGTTACAGCAGGTGTTGCAGGACTATGAAAGCAAATACCCCGATGTGATGAATGTCTTTCGATTGGAAAAGAATGGAGGGCTTGGTAATGCTTTGAAATTGGGTGTGGAGAATGCCAAATACGATATTTGCGCCCGAATGGATAGTGATGATATTTGTCTGCCAAATAGATTTGAAAAACAATTAGCTTATCTTGAAGCTCATCCTGAATGTGATATTGTAGGCGGTCAAATGACTGAGTTTATTGAAGATCCTAACAATATCATAGGAAGAAGAGAAGTACCCTTGGATAATAAGGATATCTATAAATTTATGAAAAGCCGTTGTGCTTTGAATCATGTAACTGTTATGTTCCGTAAGCAGGCGGTCATGAAAGTAGGTAACTATCAAGATTGGTTCTGGAACGAGGACTATTATCTGTGGGTAAGAATGATGATTGCAGGTTGCAAGTTCGCAAATATCCCAGATGTTGCTGTGAATGTTAGAAGTGGTGCTGACCAGTATGCCAGACGTGGTGGGAAGAAATACTTTGATAGTGAGATAGGCATCAAGAAATTGATGCTGGAAAAAGGTATGATTACTCGTAAGGAATATATTGTGAATTATATTCAGCGCTTTATCATCCAGTTGATGTTGCCCAACAGTATTCGTGGTTGGGTGTTTAGAACTTTTGCTAGAAAGAAGACTTAAGAAGGATTGACGCAAAACACGTACTTAACTAGACATGACAGTTTACTAATGATATTTGAATAGTGACAGATTTACAGCATCTTCAGCATGTGATTTTAGGTATCGTAAAAGATATCGATGACTTGTGTCTGGAGAACGATATTGAGTATTATTTAGAAGGTGGCACATGTATTGGGGCTATACGTCACAAGGGGTTTATCCCTTGGGATGATGACTTGGATATAATAATGGATTCTGAGAACTATGAGAGATTCATAGCTGTGTGTCGCGAGAAGTTAGATACTACAAAATACTATCTCCAAGAAGGTTATCGTGATTGGCCTATGCCCTTCTCTAAAATTAAGCTTCTTGGAACTGTGTATAATGAACCCAGTATGTATTACGACCATCCTGATCATCGAGGAATATTTGTGGACATTTTCCGACTTGATAATGTGTCGAATTCAAAAATAGGACAAATTTGGCAATATTTCTGTGGTGAAGTTTTGCTTTGCTATTGTTTAGGTCAAAGAGGTTTCGAAAATCCTTCATTAAAGAAAAGATTGTTAATAATGGCCTCATTTCCTCTTAAGGTAAAGCCTATTCGGGCCCTTTTTTTAAGACAGGTTGAACGTTTTCGTAATAGAAAAACGGATTATGTGGGTATGTTTGGAGGGCGATACAGATTCCACAATTCTATATATAAGCGATCTGATTATAGTGGTCCAATAAGAGTTCCATTTGAAGATACTTTACTGCCTGTCCCCTCAGGATATGATGCTCTATTGACTCAGATTTTTGGCGACTATATGACTCCTCCCCCTATGCGGGAACAAATTGGTTTACATCTTTTAGGTGTAGATTTCGGAGTTTATTAATCTTTCAGAATTATAATCCATGCAAGTTACCCGTATATATAGCAATGAGGCCTTCATAAAACAGATTGAGGCATATAATAGCCGTATGTCGTTGGGATATAGTATCTCAAGTATTGAAGATGCTCCATTTGATACAATCAATCAACTGTTACATGATTCTTTTCAGGAGAGATTGGCCAATAATCTAAATTTTGATTGTGCTTCATTTACTGATGCGGAATATAAAGAAAAGGCATCTATTGGTAATATAATTACAATTTGGGATGATGATATTCTTGTAGGTACAGTTTATCTTGGTGTACATAGGAGGTTTTCTTTTATTAAGTGTGGATTTCATGAGTATTTGGCTGTAAAATCGGATAATAAAAATTTGGGAATAGGCACAATGCTTCAGGATGTTGTTGTTAATGTTGCAAAAGCTCTTAATCTAGATATATTATTATCTTCAACCGCTATTCCTGCTATTAGTTCTGTTAATTGGCACAAAAAAAATGGTTTTATACCATATAAAATAACATCTTATGAAGGTAGAAATTATAGTTCTTATAATTTCATAAAGCCAGTGAGCAAAGGTATAGTATCTTACTTGCTACGGATAATTGCTCCGATAGTACTTTTTATAAAAAAGATGCCCTACAAGGCTGAATTTAAGGCTGGATGTCAACCAGCGGTCAAAGTTCCGCAAGGAGGTAAAGTATAATTGATAGTTTATGATGGTTTGGTACAAAAACGTAAACTTAACTAGATATGACAAAAGGATTGATTTCAATAATTATTCCTGTTTATCAGGTATCTGACTACGTTGAACGGTGCATACGCTCGGTTATGTGTCAGACTTATTCTGATATAGAGTGTATCATCGTGGACGATGCCACTGAGGATAATAGTATCAAACTATGTCAGCAGTTAATAGACGAATATAAGGGACCGATCCGATTCCGGATATTGCATCATGAAATGAACCGAGGACTGTCTGCAGCGAGAAATACCGGAACTAGGGCAGCAACAGGGGAGTATTTCTTTTATTTAGACAGTGATGACGAGATAACTCCTGACTGCATAGGAAAGCATGTTTCTCTCGCTCATAAATATCCTGAGGCGGAGATGGTAATTGGGAATTATCAGAAATATAGAGAGGGCACGCCAGCAAAAGTAGTGCATGATGATCTGCCAACCTTGATACAAAGTAATGAGGAATATTCGAGATACCATTATCAACACAGAATAGTACATAGTGCATGGAACAAACTGATAAAGCGTTCGTTCATAGAAAATAATAGATTGTATTTTATGGAGGGAGTTCTCTATGAAGACTATCCGTGGTTGTTTTATGTTGCCAAGTATGTATCCTTCGTCTGTGTGATGAAGGATGTGACTTACCATTATTATTTAAGAAAGGGGTCTATCACAATGATTCCTGATGGGGTGAAAACAGGAGAAAGCTACGTGGTGATATTTGATGACATTCTGAACCATCTGACACCAGGCAAGGAAAGAAAAGAACTGGCATATTGCGTGGAGCGTTTCAGCAAGCACTATCTGACATATAAGGATTCTATGCCAGCATATAAGGAACTGCATGGTTTGTTTACAAGGCATGCAAGGGAGTATGGGTGTTGGTATGCTTATATGGTACTGACGGCGGTTGCCGTGATGGGCAAAATGGGAAATCCATTAAAGCTTTTATCGTTATTACACGCAATACGTTGGAAACTAACGCCACTTTTTATAAAGTAAATGGGATTTTTAAGTAATAACCAGAAGTTTTTTTTTGAGTTTCTTAGAATCGGACTGTGGGGAGGTTGCAACGTTGACCTTAACACTAACCTTAACCTTGACCTTATCGAGGATGTAAAGTGGAATGAGGTTTATCGATTGGCGCAGGAACAGTCAGTACAAGGGCTAGTGCTGCAAGGAATAGATACGGTTCAGGGTTCATGGTTAAAGGTTCATGGTTCCCCTTTAGTGCCAAAAGGGCTGTTGCTGCAGTGGATAGGTGAGGTGCAGATGATTGAGCAGCGGAATAAGGAAATGAATGCTTTTATCGCTGAACTCATTGATAAACTGCGGAAGGCTGATATCTATGCTTTGCTTGTGAAAGGGCAGGGGATTGCTCAATGTTATGAAAAACCTTTATGGAGAGTCTGTGGGGATATAGATTTTCTATTGAGTGATGAGAGCTATGAGAAGGCAAAGTTTTTTTTAGTGCCTTTGGCATCTGAATTTGAAACGGAGTATATAGGAGCAAAGCATCTGGGAATGACTATTAACGGATGGGTAGTTGAATTGCACGGAAGTCTACGTGTGGGCTTGCCTAATAGAATTAACCGTGTACTAGATGAAATACAGCGAGATACCTTCTATAATGGAAACGTAAGGTCTTGGAATAATAATGGGACTCAAGTTTATTTGCTTGGAAAAGAGAATGATATTGTGTATGTGTTTGTGCATTTCCTCAATCATTTCTATAAAGAAGGTGTTGGACTACGACAGATATGTGATTGGTGCAGACTAATTTGGACATATAAGGATTCACTGGATCACGAACTTCTGGAGTCACGAATTCGAAAAATGGGGATTGTTTCGGAATGGAAGTCTTTCTACAATCTGGCAAGCAGATACCTTGGCATGCCAGATTTGGGTTCAGGGTTAATGGTTCATGATCCACAATTTGATAAGAGGGCTGACCGAATTATGGAATTCGTGATAAAGTCTGGTAACATGGGACATAATAGGGATATGAGTCATTTTAGCAAGTATCCTTATATCATAAGGAAATGTGTCTCCATGGGACGGCGCATTGGAGATTTGATAAACCATGCCAGGATATTTCCCCTTGATTCCCTTATATTCTTCCCAACGATTATGTTCAATGGCCTTCGCTCAGTAGTAAAAGGTGAGTAATACTGATGTAAGATGTCTGATGGAAGAAGGAAGATGTGATGGTTGGGTTATTCGATAGAACTACTTGTGGTTCAGGATTAATGGTTAATGATTCATGATTATAAAATTTATTTTCGATAGAGTAGTAGCATTTATAGGCCTGCTTTTTCTTTGGCCAGTGCTGCTGATAGTGGCGGTATTGGTGAAGATAAAGATGCCGGGAGGACCTGCTTTCTTTGTACAGAAACGTGTGGGGAAAGATGGCAAACTGTTTGATTGTCATAAGTTCAGGACTATGACAGTCAAGCATAATGGTTCGACCGTTTCAGTGGCTGGAGATTCGAGAATCACGCCATTAGGGGCAAAGTTGAGGCATTATAAGTTGGATGAACTACCTGGGCTATGGGATGTCTTGATTGGCAATATGAGTTTCGTAGGTCCACGTCCTGATGTGCCGGGGTATGCAGATATGCTACAAGGTGATGACAGGGATGTGCTGAAGTTGAGACCAGGAATTACAGGGCCTGCAACGCTAAAGTATAGACTCGAGGACGAGATGCTGGCAGATGTAAGAAGGCTGATGTCTGAGGGCAGATTTCTTCCGCAGGAGCAGATTGACAAAATGTCTGATCAGGAACTGGCGGTATGGTATAACGACAACGTGATTTATCCTGATAAGGTTCGCTTGAACTGCTATTATTACCGTCACTACTCCTTCGTTAAGGATATTCAGATGATTCTTTGTACAGTGCTGGGGAAGAAAATGAAGTATGCAGGGGAGGTGATATGAATGATGTATGATGGAAGATGAGACCCCCTCGGTCCCCCTGTTTAGGGGGAAAATGGAGGAGGATGTTCATAGGAGCTTGGCTCTGCGATTAGACAACATAAATGAAAGATGCGGATCAGTTT
>JAEEGL016614430.1_pt1 | contig 25842 bp, 27 predicted proteins | sample 9134231 | NCBI WGS metagenome assembly JAEEGL01 (sample SAMN16246548, study PRJNA631951) | gut metagenome | biome: gut microbiome; feature: rumen; material: fiber-attached | host: Bos | place: Iran: Karaj | collected 2018-10 | reverse complement strand
TTGGGATATTATCATAGTCACGGGCAAAAGAGAGCATCCTGTCTTTCTCGATTACAACAGGCGGTATCTCTACTGTCATACCGAGTTTCATTTCATCAAAATACATCCGGCACCTCCGAAATAAATGATTTCACATTACGCCGTTTCTGCATTGATTGTGTCTTCGCTTGCAGCTTCGGGCGTTTTTGTCAATACAGCGCCTGAATTCGGTATGCAGCCATAAAATCATCGCAAGCTGCCTGCCCGGATTTTGCTGTTTGCCAGATCATCTGACCGGTTTCATCGGACACATTGAGATAGTCACCGTCACATTGACGCCAACCGTACAGCAGATACCGTCTGCCGCTGAGATAAAACGAGCATTCCCCGCCGGTTCCGGCACAGCGGAACAGTTCCTGTTCAAAATCCAGCCGCATCTGATACCATACCGCACCGCCGTGCATTGAATCCGATATCCCCTCACTGACAAAGCCAAACCGCTGATAAAACGACAGAAGCGCCTCTTTACAGGTCAGGACGATGCCCTGCCGCCCCTGCTGTTTCATCTGTTCGGTGACATGATTCATCAGTCCGGAAGCTAGCCCGTGTTTACGAAATGCAGGATGCGTTGCGACGCCGAACAGCATCAGCCATGCTCCGTCTGTGGAATAAAGAGCCGAATTATCATACATTTCATCCGTCAGATCACGGCTATCTGTTGTCATGCCGTTGATCATAGCAGTGATCTGCCCGCCGGATTCAGCGATCCAGAAGCATTCCGGAAAACTATGCAGCCGCAGCGAAAAAACGTTTCGGCTTGCAGCTTCTGCCGCCGGAAAGCACTGCTGTTCCAATGCGTTCACTGTATCCAGATCGGCAAGCGTTGCCTGTCTGATTATGATTTCCTGCATAGATCCTTCACGACCTCTCCAGCGATAATCAGCCCGACAACGGACGGCACAAATGCGGTGCTGCCCGGAATATCGCGGCGCTCCGTACATTTATGCTTTGCGCCCGGCGGACAGATGCAGTGTGTCCGGCAGGAGATCGACATATCCTCAATCGGGCGAGTCGGCGTTTCCTCAGAATACACGACTTTCAGCTTTTTCACGCCGCGCTTGCGGCATTCGATGCGCATGACCTTTGCCAGAGGACACACTTTTGTTTTATAAATATCCGCAACACGGAAGGCGGTCGGATCGAGCTTGTTTCCCGCACCCATGCTGCTGATGATCGGAATATGCAGCTCCTGTGCCTTCATAACGAGTGTCAGCTTTGCCGTCACGGTATCGACCGCATCGACGATGTAATCATAATCCTCAAAATGAAACTCATCTGCATTTTCCGGCAGAAAAAAGCATTTGTGGATGCGGACATCCACATCCGGATTGATCTCCCGCATTCGCTCCGCCATCACATCGGCTTTATACTGCCCGACAGTTTTGCGAGTGGCAATGATCTGCCGGTTCAGGTTCGTCAGGCACACTTTGTCATCGTCGATCAGGTCAAATGCCCCGACGCCGCTGCGAACCAGTGCCTCACAGACATATCCGCCGACACCGCCGATGCCGAACACGGCAACTCTTGATGCTCTGAGTTTATCCATGCCATCTTTTCCGAGCAGAAGCTGTGTTCTGGAAAACTGGTCAAGCATTCGTTACCTCCGAAATAATCTCATTTAATATGGCTACAAACCGTGCAATTTCATCCGCTGTTGTCAGGTGTGACAGACTGACGCGCCATGAACTAAGCGCGTTTCTCCGGTCATGCGTGATCGCCATAACAGCGCGCGATGGCGTATTCGCCACAGAGCAGGCGGATTTCACCGAAACAGCAATGCCTCGTTCGTCCAGAAGGCGACGCATTTCCTCACCCTTGATGCCGCTGACGGACAGATTCAGGATATGCGGCACGGCGTTTTCCGGGCTGTTGATACGGATACGCGGATTTTGTGCCAATTCAGAACGCAGCTTTTGATGCAGCGCTGTGACGATTTCGAGCCTTGCGTCAAATTCAATGACAGCACGTTCCAGCGCCTTTGCACAAGCAGCAGCAGCCGGTGAATCGGGTGTGCCGCTTCGGTAAATTGTGGTGCTTGCACCGCCGTGAATCAGCGGCTCCATGACAACGCCTTTTGCCTTATACAATACCCCGCAGCCTTTCAGTCCGTAAAACTTATGCGGCGCAAAGCTCGCGGTATGTACACCGGATAAATCCAGCGGAATCTTGCCGACTGCCTGTGTTGCGTCAATGTGCAGGCGGCAGTTCGGATAATCTTTCAGAATCTCCGCAATTTCCTGTACCGGCTGCACCGTTCCAAGCTCGCTGTCTACGGCACAGACAGCACAGAGTACAGTATCCTGCCGCAGCAAAGATTTCAGATGCGAGAGGTCAATTTTGCCGTCCGGCTGAATGTTCACAAGGTCGATTTCCCAGCCCTGTTCCTGCAAAAAGGTCAGTGCGCCGCTGACCGAGCTATGCTCCAAAAATGTGGAGATGATATGCTTGCCGCGCCGCCGGTTTGCAAACGCGATACCTTTGACCGCAAGATTATTCGCTTCGCTCGCACCGCTTGTGAAGATCAGCTCATCCGACGAAACTTGCAGCAATTCCGCGATTTTTGCAAGTGAATCATCCATGATCTGCTTTGCGGCAAATCCGAAACTGTGCGTGGAATTCGGGTTTGCAAAGCATTCACGCGCCGTATCTGTATACACGGAAAGCACCCGCTCATCAACGGGTGTGTCTGCCGTATAATCAAGATAGATCCTGCTCATCGCCGCCCTCCGCCTGTGTGCCTCGCACACTTCTGCCCTCGTCAAAATCGTCGAGGAAATGGTGGTACTCGTCTCCGCGGTGATAGGATATAATCGTTTGCAAATTGACATTCTCCACGCTGCGGAAGATGTTTTTATCGACTGCGGGATTGACTGCACGGAGCTGTTTGAGCAGCGTTTTGATCTCCTGCCGCTTGGAACCGCCGCCGCCGTTGTCGCACATCGTGCAGTTTTCGGTAAACCGGCAGGCGCACTGGATGAATTGCAGATCATTATACTGCTTCCAGTGAATGATATCCGCCTCACGCACCAGATACATCGGGCGGATCAGCTGCATGCCCGCATAGTTTTCGCTGTGAATCTTCGGCATCATGGTCTGTACCTGCGAGCCGTAGAGCATGCCCATCAGAATCGTTTCGATCACATCGTCGAAGTGATGCCCCAGCGCGATTTTATTGCAGCCGAGCGCCTGCGCTGTTTTATAGAGATGCCCGCGCCGCATCCTTGCACATAGATAGCACGGGTGCTGATCGACCTTTGCGACCGCATCGAAAATGCCGGTCTCAAACACCTGGATCGGGATATTCAGCAGTGCGGCGTTTTCCTGTATTTTCTGATAATTGATCTCGTTGTAGCCGGGATTCATGACGAGAAACACGACCTCAAACGGTACCTTGGAATACCGCTGCAGGCGCTTCATGCACATCGCCATGAGCATTGAATCCTTGCCGCCGGAAATACAGACCGCGATTTTGTCGCCCGCCTGAATCAACTCGTATTCCTTGATGCCTTTCAGGAACTTCGTCCAGATCGTTTTGCGGAATTTATTGACGATCGAGAGTTCGATCGCGTTCGGCATTTCGGTTCTGACCGGTTTTTCCGTCATTCCACTCTCTCCTTTTACTATACATATAGAAACAGTATGATTATATCACAAAGAACACTGTTTGTCAATCTGTTTCTGTCTGCTTTGCGAAAGAAGAAAGCAGGGATTCTTTCAAACGAAAAGAATCCCTGCTGCATATGGCATCAGCAGCAACCGCCGCAGATGTTTCTCAGCATCGCACAAAGCGACTGAAACCAGCTGTTACAGCACATGGTTCTCTGCCTCCTTTCTCATGAGGGTTAATGCCATTATACCATTCCATCGCCGGTGTTTCAATGCAAAAATCATGGAAACAAAGGAAAAATCTGATATAGATGAATTGTATTCCGTAAAGGAATGAGGCAAAGCATAATAAATTCCGGCTATCAACTACAATCGGTTTTCTGTATTGGACAAATGCCGGTATGTATGCTATGATAGAGTCATACCAGACAAGGAGGAATCCGTATGAACCGAATCAAATACTATCCTGTTTCAGGGGTGAGGTCACGATGTTGCCCGCCCGTATCCGCATCATGAATTCTCTGTTTTTCGGCGTTCCGAAATGTCCCCCGAAATTTGCTGCGAATCAGAAATCCCTTGCGCAATCCGTGCAGGGGATTTCTGCAAACCGGGCGGCCGATCTTTTGATACAAACACTTGTGCAAAGGCAAGAAAGGAATGTGATACCATGACAGTTACACAAATTCGGTATGCAATCGCAGTGGCAGAAACCGGTTCGATGACAAAAGCTGCAAAGCAGATCGGTGTCAGACAGCCGTCTGTTTCCAGTGCCATCTCCGATCTGGAGCGCGAAATAAACGTACAGCTCTTTGAACGCGCCGGCAGAGGCGTGACAGTGACCACGCCCGGCAGGGAATTCTTTTCCGAGCTCACGGCGTTTTGTCAAAGCATACAGCGTATGGAGGAACGGTATCAGCCCGTTGTATTCCGATAAGATAAGCAAAAGCAATAACAAGTATATAGACTAAGCCTATTGACAAACTATGCTTTCTGTGGTATAATAGGAAAAGAAAGACTACCAAAACAGTATGTATTCAGTATAAACCCTTTGAGGTGATAATATGAAAGACGTGATCCGCCGTGCGGTCTATGAAAAATACATAGCACCCACAAAAGCAGAACGCCCGGATTATATTGGCGTAGAGATCGAAATGCCGGTCGTCAATCTGAACGGCGAAGCAGTCGATGAGCAGATTGCAATCCAAACGGCAGAAGCCTTTTCCGCACATTTCGGCTTTGAACCGGAGCACCGCGATGCCGAGGGCAATTTCATCTCTGCAAAGCACCGTGAAACCGGCGATATTCTGTCCTTTGACTGCTCCTATTCCAATCTGGAATTGTCCTTCGGCAAGGCAACCGGCCTGTTTGAGATCAAGGAACGGTTTGAGAAATATGTCCGTTTTCTGAATACTGAATTTGCAAAGCAGGGTTACACGCTGACCGGCATGGGTGTCAACCCCGCAGCAAATATCAACCACAATCAGCCGATCAAAAATGAGCGCTACCGGATGCTCTACCATTATCTGCATTCCTATCCGCAGCACACCGGCGAGGTTGCGATGCGGTTCCATGCGCGCCCGGATTTCGGCACCTTTACCAGTGCCTCGCAGGTGCAGCTCGATGTCCGCTATGATGAGCTGACCGACACGGTCAATGTATTCGGACTGCTGGAGCCCTATAAGGCACTGCTGTTCGCCAACTCCTATCTGCCGGATTATCCGGATTTTCTCTGCGTGCGCAATATGCTCTGGGAGCACAGTATGCAGGGCTACAATCCGCACAATATCGGCATGTTTGCAAAGCCGCTTGCCGATCCGGACGAGCTGGTTGACTACATCGGCACGCAGTCGATCTACTGCACAATGCGGGACGGGAAATATGTGGATTTCACGCCCGTGACCGTTGATGAGTATTTTTCCCGCAGCAGCATCACCGGCGAGTTTTTTGACGGAGCGCGTTATCAGACAATCGAATTTGCGCCGCAGCAGAGCGACCTTGACTATCTCCGCACATTCAAATTTGAGGATCTGACCTTCCGCGGCACGATTGAATACCGCAGCACCTGCTGCCAGCCGTTTTCGGATGCGCTGACGGTCGCGGCGTTTCACACCGGACTGAAAGAAAAGCTCCCTGAACTGAAAGAACTGCTCGAACATGATACCGTCATCTATACGCACGGATTCAGCGCAGCAGAGCTGCAAAAGCTGCTCTCCAAGCGGAATCTGCCCGCATTTCTGGATGAAAAGGCGATCGAAACGCAGCTCATCCGGATTCTTGACCTTGCAGCAGACGGTCTGCGTAAACGCGGTCACGGGGAGGAATCTTTGCTTGCGCCGCTTTACCGGCGTGCAGAACAGCATACCAATCCGGCAAAGGCGATGCTGGACGGCATTGAAAAGGGAACGCCGGTTTCGGAATATATCCGGCAGTATGCGGCGATTTGAGGTGAGCAGAATGAAACAATACGATCTCGGCGGATGTTTCGGCATTGAGCGCGAAACACTGCGCGTGGACAGTGCCGGACGGCTTGCGCAGACGCCGCATCCGTTTGCCTATGATCCGCATATCACCCGCGATTTCTGCGAGAATCAGATCGAACTGGTCACGCCGGTCGCGGACAGCATCGACGGCGCATTGCAGTATCTCGGCGCGCTGGATCAGCAGGTGCGCGAGGTGCTTTCGCAGAACGGCGAAACGCTCTGGATTTACAGCAACCCGCCGCATTTTGACAGCGAGGATGAAATTCCGATTGCGGATTTCAACGGCGACCAATCCTCGAAACGCCAGTACCGTGAATTACTGGAACAGAAATACGGCAAAAAGCTGATGCTGTTCTCCGGCATTCACTTCAACTTCTCATTTTCTGAGGATTATCTGCATACACTGAATACAGAAAATCAAGATTTCCGCAATTTTCGGGATGCACTCTATCTGCGGCTATACAAGCAGCTCATGCGGCACAGCTTTCTGCTTGTGCTGCTGACCGCGGCAAGTCCGGCCTATGATTTATCGCTTGACAGTGACGGAAAATGTGGTATAATAAAGAGTAAGTATTCGTCCATGCGCAACAGCGAGCGCGGCTACTGGAACCGCTTTCTGCCCGTGCTTGACCACAGCAGCCTGCGGGCATTCACGGACAGCATCCGACACTATGTCGATGCCGGTGCGCTGTATTCCGCAAGCGAGCTGTATCTGCCGGTGCGGCTGAAGCCGCAGGGCGTCAATTCGCTTGAAAGCCTTGCGGAAAACGGCGTCGATCATATTGAGCTGCGGATGTTTGACCTGAATCCGGATGCGCCGCTCGGCATTGACGGCAGAGATCTGAAATTCGCACATCTGCTGATGCTGTATCTGCTCTCTCTGCCGGATTTCGATTTTACGCTGGAATTGCAGGCGCAGGCGGTGCAGGCGCATCAGAATGCAGCATTGCTTGAACCGGATGCTGAGCTGCTTGTCCGCGGCGAGGAAGTCATTGCGGACATGGAGCAGTTTTATTCTGACGATGAACATGCGCTTGCAGTCCTCACATTTGAGCATGACAAGCTGAACAGCCGGAAAATCGGTCAAGCTGTGACGGATTATGATTTCAACAGGTAAGGCGGTGAAACCCCATGTGCGAGCTCCTCGGCTTCACATCAGCAAAAAAAACAGATATCCGGGATTATCTGCGGAAATTCTATGCCCACAGCGTGCAGAATCCGCACGGCTGGGGATTGATGTATGAAGCCGACGGACAGCGCGAGATTGTCAAAGAGGCAGTCAGCGCCGCGGAGAGCCTGTTCCTTGACGATCTGATCGAGAGCATGCCCGCGCAGAAAACAACGCTTGCACATATCCGCTTTGCAACGGTCGGCTCGATTAACGAGCAGAACTGTCACCCGTTCACCGCGTCTGATGATTCCGGCAGGGAATGGACGCTGATCCACAACGGCACGATTTTCAACGGGAAGCACAATCACCGCTATGCAGCTGAGCAGCTGGGTGATACCGACTCCGAGCGGTTCTTTCTCTATCTGATTGACACGGTGAACGAGCAGCTTGCGAAGTCTGTCCCGACAGAACGCGCGCGGTTTGAGTGTATCAATCACTTTATCGCAGAGAATGCGCCGCGCAACAAGCTGAATCTGATGATCTGGGACGGCGATCTGCTGTATGTGCATAAGAACCTGATTAACACACTCTGCTTCAAGCGGCTGGATGACGGCATCATCTTTGCAACAAAGCCGCTGGACGACGGTGTCTGGGTACCGTTCCCGATGGCACAGGTCATTGCGTATAAACACGGGCAGGAGATTTACCGCGGCGACCGCCATAAGGGCGCGTTTGTGCCGACACTCGAATATATCACTGCTATGGATGCCATGCATATCTGAAGCAGTTGGAGGGAATCATAATGTTACCGACGATCGACAAAGAACGACTGATCGCTGATTTTCTCAGCCTGACAACCGGCAGCGCAGAGAGTCTGGATGAACGCCGTGTTGCCGATCTGCTTACCGAAAAACTGAAAATGATTGGCTTTTCCGAATCAGAGGATGATGCAGGACAAAAGCTCGGCGGTAATGCCGGAAATCTGTACGGCTTTCTCAAAGGCACGATTCCCGGCTTGCCGCTTTTGTTATCTGCGCATATGGATACTGTGAAACCGGGTGAAAATAAGCATCCGGTTCTGCATGCGGACGGAACAATCACCTCAGACGGAACAACGGTGCTCGGTGCAGACGATGCGGCGGGAATTGTTGAAATTCTGGAGGGAATCCGCAGTGTGCGGGAAGCCGGACTGCCGCATCGGGATATTGAAATTCTGTTTCCGGTTGCAGAGGAAATCTATATTCAGGGCAGCGGCGTATTTGATTTCAGCCGTATCCATGCAAAAGAGGCCTATGTTCTGGATATGAGCGAGGAGGTCGGAAGTGCCGCAGTACGCGCCCCTTCGCTGATTTCTTTTCAGGTGACTGTGAAGGGAAAGGCATCTCATGCCGGCTTTGCTCCGGAAAACGGAATCCATTCCATTGCTGCGGCAGCACAGGCAATCGCCCGCTTGCAGCAGGGGCGTATTGACGACGAAACCACCTGCAATATCGGCACAATCACAGGCGGTACGGCAAAAAATATCGTGCCGGAGCAATGCGTATGTACCGGAGAGATCAGGAGCTTTTCACACGAGCAGGCACTCCGGCAGATTGAGAATATCCGAAAATCCTTTTCGGATGCGGCAGGTGCATTCGGTGCAGCATTTGAGATGGAAACAAAAGAAATTCTCCGTGCATACAGCCTTTCCGAGAATGAAGCTGTGGTAAAAAGGTTTCAGCGTGCTTGCAAGGAACTTGGATTTGCTGGCGATCTTCGCTCCACATTCGGCGGCAGCGACGACCACAATTTTCTGAAAGCCGGTATCCGCGGGATCGTCCTTTCCTGCGGTATGCAGCGCGTGCATTCAACAGAGGAGTGCATCTCTGTCGGAGAACTGATGAAAGGCGCGGCGCTTGTCGCAGCGCTGATACAAGACAGGATGTAATCAGAATTGCTTTTGAATATACATCCCTGTCATGAACCCCTGCATTCCAAATATAAAAAATAACGGGAACTGACATCTGTCGGTTCCCGCTGTTTATTGATTCTTTCCACAGCTGATCCTGTCAACGTATTTCTTTCAGAGTTCCGTCCGTTTTAAGAGAACAGAAAATAAACACCATTGCATTGTAAGAGTAAAATGATCCGCGCCTTCCCCTCCGGTGTCAAAAATGGTATAATGGAGTCCTAAGCAAGTCATTGGACTTCTTTAGACCATTTGCGACAGTCTAAATCAGTCCAATGGACTAAATTGGAGTAAATTAGACTGACACGAGGAGGAATCGGTATGCAATCGGAAACCACAACAGCGATCACAGCGATAAAGCAGGATGTACGCCTGCGGGAATGGGCAGAACAGCTTGAAGCACAGCAGGCAAGCGGACTGACCGTCCCGCAATGGTGTGCGGAAAACGGAATCAAGACCAAGAGCTTCTACTATCGGCTGCGCAGAGTACGGGAACAGTATATCCAGTCTGCACACGCCGTCGTTCCACTGTCTGTACCGCAGCAATAAAGTGCAGATATCAGGATCGAGAAGAACGGTCTGCATATCTCACTGCCGACCAGTATTACGCAGGATACGCTGCTGGCATTGGTGAATGCGTTATGCTGAACGATCTTCCTGCCGGTCAGCAGGTCTATCTGATCACCGGATATACCGACCTTCGCCGCTCAATCGACGGACTTGCATCAATTATACAAGGTCAGTTAAACCTTGATCCGTTCAGCACCGCCCTGTTTCTGTTCTGCGGCAGACGACTGGATCGCATGCATCAGTTTTTCGGCTCAAAAATCAAACGGAATGTACTGCCTTTTCCGGGTTCCGATTCCGCTTCACATCTGCCGTGATGCAGCGTCACGGTTTGTTTGACGATTGCAAGTCCGAGACCGGAAACGCCTTTTCCTCTGCGCTGGCGATTGGTATAGTAGCGCTCCCAGATGTGCTCCAGATCATCCGGCGCAATGCCGCTGCCGTGATCGGCTACTTCGATCAACGCGGTATTGTCTTCGATTTTTAAAGCGATTCCTACCCAGTGATTTTCGCCGGCATGACGCACCGCATTGTCCAGCAGATTATAAACGGCTCTTTGCAGCCGGGACGCATTGCCCTGTATGCAGACATGCTCTGCGATGTTTCGTGCAAAGGTGAATCCTTCCTTTATATAAAGATTCTCAAAGCTGTCTGTCACCGTATTTACAAGACCGGTGAGATCAACCGGCTCTGTGACAAGTTCCTTATCTGTCATCTGCAATTCGGAATATTCCAGAATTTCGTTGACCAGTGCGGTCAGGCGATCTGCTTCCTCGACAATAACTGCAACATCTGATGCACACTGCTGTTCATCCTCGCGGGAGATATCCCGTATCATTTCCGCATAGCCTTTTATCATTGTCAGCGGTGTGCGGAGATCATGTGACACATTTGCGAGAAATTCATTCTGAAATTCGCGTGATTGCATCAGCTTTTCCGCGGTTCGGTCAAGCGTTTCGTTCAGTTCGTCTAGTTCTTTGCAAAAGCCCTCACGGAACTGAATGCCGCTGCTGTTTTCGCTGAGCTGATGTGCTTTGTCCGTCAGCTGTGCAATCGGGCGCGAAAAGCTCCTCGACAGAAACCATGCCAGAATGAAACCAATCACAACCGAAAGTCCCGTCACCCAGATCAGCTGAATGCGTATGATTTTCGCAGCAGAGCCGACTGCATTCAGAGTTGTGCCGAGATACAAAACGGCTTTTCCGGCACAGTCGGGATAGTTGATGTACTCGCCGTAAACATACAGGTCATCGGTCTGAAGTTCGGCAATGCCTTTATCCGATGCGGAAAGAGTTTGCAGAAACGCATCATAGTTATCCGGCAATCCCCGGTAATCAGCATGATTTTTTTTGCCCTTTTGCATCCCGTGTTCATCATGGATTTTTTGCATCTTTTTATATTCGTCTGCGCTGTATAGAATCGCACCGTCAGAATCGGTCACATAAATCAGAATGGAATTCTCGCGGGAAATCCTGTCAATCTGTTCCGTAATATCGTCATCGCTGCACGCTGCGGCAATCTTATCTGCGGCAGACTGCGTGTTGCGAATCAGCATACTGTTATAGAACCGCTGCAAAAAAACGGTTTGCAGGAGCCAGAGCACCGTAAAGATTACCGCAGTAAAGAAGATAAAATAACTGAGGAGCTTTCGCTGGAATGATCCTGTTTTACGCTTCAAATTTATATCCCGCCCCTCGGATTGTTTTGATGCAGTCGCGGTAAGCGCCGAGTTTGTTTCGCAGAAGCTTGATCTGCCAGTCTACGGTTCTGTCAACGACCATACTGTCATAGCCCCAGACCTCGTTCAGAATCTTATCGCGGGATAAAACGATACCGCGATTGCTGACAAGATACAGCAGCAGAGCATATTCCTTCGCGGTCAGCTCGACCAGTTCGCTGTCTATCGTTACTGTCATGCCGGGCGTATCAATCACAATGCCGCCGGCTGCGATGATGCCGGAATCCTTTGCCTGTTCCGGCTGTGCAGGCTGCCGGCGTTTCAGCGCGACCTTGATTCTTGCCATCAGCTCCATCGGCGAAAACGGCTTTGTGACATAATCAACCACGCCGACCTCAAAGCCGAACAGCTTGTCGTATTCTGTTCCGCGTGCCGAGAGCATGATAATCGGAGTTTCGGAAAACTCGCGTATCTTTTTGCAGGCAGTAAACCCGTCTGTATCCGGCATCATCACATCCATGACAATTACATCAAACGGCGTTTCCCGGCAGGTTTCGATTGCCTGTCTGCCGTCGGATGCTGTTGTGACCTCCCAGCCCTCGCGCTCTGCATAGCGGGAGATCATCGTCACAATATTCGGTTCGTCGTCACAAATCAGTATTCTTGCCATATCGCACCTCCGCAGCGTCATTTTGCTATTATTATAACCGAAAAACGCTCCCTTGTAAAGTGCAGAGGTGCGTTTTCTGTTCAGTGTCGGTGCCTGTCGCCGTGACCCTGCTGCATGGTGCTGTTTGGATTTGTAAATTCGATACCGAGTGCATTTGCAACCGCTTCCTTAATGCTGTTGCTGGAAAATGTCGCACCGCTGACTGTATCCACATCAACGCTCTGCGCCGCAAGAATCGCTGCAATTATGTTGCTTTCGGCACGGACGAAAAATTGCTGATCATCCTGATAGGATGTGACGGTAATATCCGTGATCTCGCCGTTTTCGACGGTCACCGTCACATTCGTCTGACCGCGCAGACCGTTTCCGCAGCCGGTATAGACGCCGTCCGTGTATTTGCCGGAAACGGTTTTCTGCTGTGTGAATGTTTCCGGTTCAGTTTCCTCGAACGGTGTGTTTGTCGCAGCCTCAGTTGTTGTTTTCGTTGAATGTTCTGCGGTCTGTGCAGTTGTCGCCGCAGAGATTTCCTCACCGAATGCGTTTTTGATTGCTTCGATCAGGCCGCTACTGCTGAATGTCGCACCGCTGACAGTATCCACATCGGTGCTCTGCGTTTGCAGCACAGCGTCAATGATTCCGCTTTGTGCGCGGCTGAAAAACTCTTTGTCATCCTGATACGAATTGACTATAATATCTGTAATCACACCGTTATCGACGTTTACTGTCACATTGATATCACCGCGGAAGCCCCTGCCGGTTCCGGTATAGGTGCCGTCCGGAAACAGCTCGGACGATTCCGTATCTGCCGTAATCTCTGCCGACGGTTCCTCAGTTTCGGGGATATCCGGCATACCGGTAATAATACCGGCATAGGAGAGCCCTGCGATTGCGGTGATTGCGAGCGTTCCGGAAATCGCAGGGATCGTATCCGCCGTAATATTCTGTTTCGGACAGATCTCCGTACATTTCATGCAGTTGATGCACTCGCCCGATGTGACTTTGTCAGATTCCGAATTTGGAACGGACATTGGACATTTCGTTGCACAGAGTTTGCAGCTGCCGCATTTGGCAGACTGCCGTTTCAGCGGATAAAAGCGGAATCTTGCCGTTAGTGAGAACAACGCACCGAGCGGACAGAGGTATTTGCAGAAGAACCGTTCGACAAACAGCGAACCGATCATAATGAGAATCAGCAGCCCTCCGCCGAGTGTTGCAAAATATTGCAGGCTGCTCCATGCGCTGACCGAGGTATATATGCCGAATACCGCCCACGGGCTCCAGACCGTATCACCGGTAACAGAAAATCCCCAGACACCTGCTGCGATAAACAAAAGCACCGCATATTTGAGCTTTTTCAGCCATTTGTCTGCTGTTTCCGGCACTTTGACTTTCCACGGAATCAGCGCTCCCGCTACGTGCAGCAAATCCTGCATTGCGCCGAATGAACAGATGAATCCGCAGAAAAAGCGCCCCCAGATTAGCGTGGCGGTGAAAATGCCAAGCACAAACATGATGCTGCCGAGATACGCGCTGATCGAAAAACTGCCGCCGACCAGTGCTGTCACGACGCCGCCAATCGCGGAAAATACCGTGACAAACAGCGCCGGGACCGTCAGAAATGCAATGAGTTGTATGATCACTCTGATTACCTGAATCGGTTTGACTTTCTGTTTCATGCGGACAGCTCCTCTCTCATGTTCAGTTTGCCGCGCAGATCATCCGTCACAAATACCTGCCGGTCATCGGTGATGAATACAGCGCCGATCTGCCGCTGCCGCAGAATCTCAATACTGTCTGCTGCGCCGAGAATCAGCACGGCAGTCGCAAGCGCATCCAGTTCTTCTGCATTATTTCCGATCAGTGTTACACCGATCAGATCGGAATCTGACGGGAAACCGGTGCGGGGATCGGCAATGTGGTGAATCCGTTTTCTTCCAATCATGCGGCATTGCTCGTATACACCGGATGACACAACCGCCGTGCCGTCTTCGATTTGCAGAGAAGCAAAATACTGACCGTTCAGAGCAAACGGCGTTTGCAGCCCGATCGTCCGGGTTTCCCCCAGATTGATGACTGTTCCGCCGAGATTGATAACAGCATCCCGCACGCCGTATTCCCGCAGGATGCGCCGTACTTCATCGGCGGCATATCCCTTTGCGCTGCCGCCGGGATCAAGCTGCTGTCCTTTATGCTTCAGCATGACGGTTTTCTGTTTTCTGTCCAGCAGAATATCCTGATAATTTACAGATTCGCGTGCCTGATGAAGCGATGCATCATCAGGCATTCTGCCGCTTGGGATCGCATTTTTCCAGAGCTGCGCAAGCGTTCGTGCGGTCATATCAAAGCAGCCGCCGGTGATTTCCGAATATTGCACTGCATGTTCGACCAGGGAAAAGGTATCCGCAGAGACCTGTACCGGCGCGATACCTGCGTTCCGATTGATTGCACTGATTTCGCTGTCAGGTGAGAAAGCGGAGAGCCTGTGGCCCAAATCCGTAACGCGGCTTTTTGCTGCCGCAAGCGCCTTTTCCGCTTCTTCAAAAACGGTGATCGTGTTGACCGTGCCCATTGCGAAGAATATTTTTTGCATCTGTGCCGCTGTCATTGGAATGTCTCCTTTATATCAGAAAGAGTGTCTCTGTCTGCCGCCGAAGCCACCCTGCATATTGCCGTCCATGCCGCCGCGCATTCCGCCGCCCATCATGCTCTGCGGGATTTCAGAGACCTCTTGCCCGTTGATGATGATGGTGCCGCCGTTGAATTCGGCAGTTTTGTCATAGTCGAATGAGGACATCTGTGCAGTGACATTGATTGTGCCGCCGTTGACATAGATTGAGCCGTTCGAGTCGATTGCATCGGTGTCGCCCTGTCCTACCGCGACAGTCAGATTGCCGCCATTGATTTCGATGACCGTATCATAGACATTCGTTTTTGCAGATGCGTTGATGCCGTCATCGCTTGCGGTAATATTGACTGTGCCGTCATTGATGAGCACATAGGTCGCTTCAAGGCCTTCCGATGCAGTAATGTTCATGCTGCCGCCGTCGATCTGCAGCAGTGCTGTCGCCTGAATGCCGTCAGATTTCGCATTGATCTCAAACGTGCCGCCGGTAATCGTGATCGTTCCCTCTGCTTCATCGTTCTCGCAGTGCAGACCATCTTTGTTACTGTTGACTGCAAATACACCGTCACTAATCGAAATGCTGTCATTCGCCTCGATTGCATCCAGAGCAGATTGCACATTGTAAGTGCCGCCGGTGATTTTCAGGTCATCTTTGCTCGTGATTCCGTTACCGTTATTTGACACGATATTCAGCGTGCCGGTTCCGTTGAGCACCAGATCGTCCTTCGAGAAGATTACAGCGTCTGTGTTTGTATCGCCGTCCGCAGTGAACTGTCCGCTGACAGTCAGCGTATTCTCACTGCCGGTCGTTGTGACGAATACCTTGTCCGCTGATACAACATAGATTGCAGGAGAATCGCTGTTTGTAATGCTCACACCGTCCAGAACGAGCTGCACCTTTGCGTTTTCATCTACATTGACCCTGATCGTGCAGTCTTTTGCTGTACCGCTGATGACATATACACCCTCTGCGGTAATGTCGATCGTCTGACCGTCCGATACGGTGATATATTGTTCATCGGAAGTATCAGCGGTCTGTGCGAGATCTCGGCTGGTGAACAGTTCGCTGCTCTCCGCATCCGAAGAAACAGCCTGACTCAGCTCCATGACAGCAATCTCATCGGATACCGCTGTATCCGTATTCACAACGGAATCAGCCGTTGTTTCTGCGGAAATGCTGACGGATGAACTGTTTTTCGCTGCGGTATTTTCCGAAATCTGATTTGTTCCGCAGCCTGTCAGGGAAGCAGCAAGAATCGCTGCCAGCATCATTGTAACCATCGTCATTTTTTTCATAAGATCGCTTCCTTTCAAATCATTATGTTGGTGGGTTGTTTCTATGGCTTTATTATACAGGCTAATTATGGGCGTAAAATGGAACGAATGTGGAATCTGATCGGGATCTGTGAAATATAGGTGAAAAATGGCTTTATACGCTATCATTGCATTGAATGTGCGGGAGAAAATCCAAGCACTTATTGATATCATACTAAGTTGGATGATTATTGAACAAAACGCGCAGACCTGAGAAAGATCTGCGCTTTTTTCTTTCATGCAAGGGTTATGTAAAAGGGGGGTGGAATCTCCCAAGTATACTGCGAAACATCAAAATCAGTATCGCTCGGCTGAAAACAGGCGTGCAATGCTGAAAAGAAGAATTCAGTGTGCGTTTTGAAAGCCTCGCCATTTTGTTTTACTACATAATATGAAATGGGTTCGATATACTTCAACTGGCGTACTGCATAACCCACGCAAATGCCTTTGCCGTTCTGATATCCGGTTCTCTGAAATGGTTTCCTTGATTCCATTCCAGAACACAGCAAATACCTTGTTCATTCAGCAGATCTTGCACTTCCCGAATCCGGTCACTCACCGTTGCCATGACAGCATTTCGCGTTCTGGATTCCTGATTGCCAAGACTGAGGTGCACGCTCTGACACTTGACGCGGTTCTGCTTCATATAGCCTGTGAAATCCGGAAACCAGACCGAGGGAGATGCAGCCGCGATGCCTTTGAATACATCCGTCTGACAGGCAGCCCAGAGTGCAAACAGTCCGGCAAGAGAGTAACCGCCGAGATAATATGTTTTCTCCGGCTCTGTTGTGAGTTGCAGGATTTCGTCAAGAAATGCTTTTGCTCCGTCGCCGAAGTCTTCATTGCCAAACACTGCCGGTGCCCGCCACGGCGAAAGGTCGTTGTTCCAATGTTTGACTTTGACCGCTACTAAATGGAAACTGACATCTGTCAGCCGTTGTATCTCAGCAACCTCATTTTCAATAACAGCCAAATCGTGATCATCGACCGGCTGAATCAATACAACAGGTGCATTCGAATTTCCGTATTTGAACAATTCCATTCGGCTGCCTCTTTCCTCTCAAAAAACTGTTCAGGCAAGTGTTTTCGCGCTTGCAATCTCTTCAACAAGCGGAATGATATGCTTTTCGATAAAATCGACACGGTCAAAGATTCTCGGCTTAAATGTGCCGGTCACGCCGACTGCAATCTTCTTCTCTGCATTCGCATAGATCACGTTGCCGCAGTCACCGATTGCGGCGAACACAGGCTTCCCCTTTTCCGGGCGGTACCACAAATACCCGTACTCCATATTGCCGAACCGTTCACCCAGATGAATGCGCGGCGCGGTCATCTCAGTAATCCATGATTCTGACAGCACGCGCTTGTTATCATATACGCCGTCGTTCAACAGCATCCAGCCGATCTTCGCCATATCGTGCGCGGTCAGTGTCAACCCCCAGCCCGCAGTGACGGTTCCCGCCGGATCGGTATACCATTCGTTCCGCCGCGGCGTTTTGTTCATGAAGAAATCAAACTGATCTTCCTTGCTGCTGTCGCCGTGCATCTCACGTTCGGGAATGCCGAGCGGCAGGAACAGATACTGATTCGCAAAGTCAATGCATTTCATACCGGACGCATTCTCAATAATGCCTGCGAGTATCTGGATCCCGAGCGTGGCATACTTGAATTCGCCGGTGATGCCCGAACGGCCGCCGAGCAGATCAAGTGCGGCCTTCGTCCAATCAGATGAAGTACAGACTTTCTTCCACGGCTCAGAACGATACTTATATGGTGCAGTCATGGTCAGCAGATGTTTGAGCGTCACATCATAGATCGTTTTCTCGCCGCGCCTGACGGTATAATCCGGGAAAAAGTCCAGCACCTTCTGTTCGGTGCTTGCAATCAGTCCGCGGTCGATTGCGATACCGGTCAGCAGTGCCATAATGCCTTTCGTGACGGAGTTGACGTTCACGGGCGTATCGCTCTCAAAGCCGCGCCAGTAATCGTCGTAAACAACCTCGCCGTTTTTGATTGCACAGATCTGACAGATGTTGCTTTCGTTGCCAGTGCTTTCCGCGATATACCGGTGGAGTTCTTTTTTCGTCATGGCTGACCTCCGTACAAAATAAATTGCTGATAATTCGATCGAAATACATACAGTATCTTTATTGTATCAAATCAATTGTTAATTGTCAACACACAATGCAAAAAAAGTAAATTGCCCGATAGAATAAGAAAGCATAATACTCCGAATCAAAAATGAAACGAAAATCCCCGAATGTATCCGCAGCTTTGTCTGCGTTGATTATCAATGCAGGGCAACCCTGAAAAAACAAACAGCCGGTTCTCTCCTGTTTCGGATCGAACCGGCTGTTTTCAGTCTGCCTTATTCATACGCATCAAAATGCTCTTTCAGGGATTGATAGATATCATCCTCGCCTTCTGCAAGAATGCTGTCAAGCGCCGCCTTGTAGATTTCGGTATTGTACAGCGGCTCAATGTCGTAATCCTCGGTATAGCCGAGCTCAACAATCGTATTTTTCAGCGTCAGTGTGCCCTTCTTGTCAGGATCGGGGCTTGAAACGCTGTAACCGCCGTAAACTTCCGTATCAATAAACGCCTCGTCAATGTCAATATACGTTTTAACATCAGTGATTGTCTTTTCATGATCGGTCTGTGTGAAGTGGTATGCTTTCAGGAATGCGCGTTCCAGAGCGGTATAGGTGTTCGGATTGGCCTTAACCGATGCCGTGGACGCGACCTGACGGCAGCACGGCTGATTCTCCAGCGCCTTTTCATGTGCGCAGTAATACACGACCTTGTAGCCCTGCGATTTTGCAAGCGATGCATACGGCGAATAGACCGATGCAGCGTCGATTGTCTGGTTGGAGAGGGCTGCATACGCATCCTTCTGGCTGTCAAAGTAGACGATGTTCACCTTGTCCTCGCCCTCGCCAATTTCGATGTGCGCATTTTTCAGAAGGATTTGCAGCTCGGCATCCTGCACGGAATTCTTGACCGATGCAACATTTCTGCCCTTGAGAACCTCAACGCCGGCCTCGTCCTTGTCGGCAAATTCAGACTTGATGACATAGCCGTGACCGTTCGTCATCGCACCGCCGATGATCGTGACGTCATGCCCCTGACTCTGGAAGGTCAGCGTCGGGACGGAGCCGATAAACGCAACATCCAGCTTGCCGGATTCCAGACCGTTAACGAGCTCGCCTGCGCTGGAAAACTGCGTCAGTGTGACCTTTAAGCCCTCCTCAGCAAAGTAGCCCTCCTCCTGTGCGACAAATGCAAGCAGATGCGCGGTCGAATTGAGGTAGCCAAGCTCGATGCTGTCCTTTTCCGGTGCAGCGGTCTTTCCGGCATCGTCTTCGGATCCGTTTTCGGATACAGCGGCGTCAGCCTGGGATTCCGCCGCGGAGGAATCGGCCGGAGCCTGTGAGGCGGTATTGGCAGGATTCAGTGCGCCGCAGCCGGTCAGCAGTGTCAGCGCTGCAAAGGCCGCAGCAAATTTCAATTTATGATTCATAATAATTCATTCACCTTTCATTTTTCATTTTTGATCTCGGATTTCAGGATTCATGCGGACGGGCAACATCGCATTCGCTCGCTGAAAACTGTGATTCGCTTCATGTTTCTCACTCCTTGTTTGGTATGGCCTTATCATAACACAGCTTTTCCGATTTGTCCAATACGGAAAACCGATTGTCAGTTATAGGCTGAGATGATACCTGCATCCCGTATACTATATATACCGGCGCATCACAGCAAACAGGAACGTCAGACTGCACGGTCATAGTTTTTGCCTATAAGCAGTGATTGTTTTTCTGTATTGGACAAATACCGAGTAATATGCTATGATATAGGCAGATCAGACAAGGAGTGATACCGAGTATGAAACAGACACCCGCATATCTTTCGTATTCAGAGCGAATGTACTGTCTGCTGTCCGCATTCTGAATGATAACGGAAGAACGAAAGGTGAATCTTATGAAAAGAATCGTATATATTGCAGTGCTGCTCGCACTGTCCGCGCTGCTTTGCGGCTGTCACGAGCCGAACGAAGCCAGCACAGAATCCTCTGCTGTGACGGAATCTTCTGTTTCCGAACCGGCAGACTGCTGCGGCGGAGAGATCCCGGACTGCTGCAAAGAGAAGGAAGGATCCAAATCTGACTGCTGCAAGGAAGATGTATCCGACGCTGACTGCTGTCAGGAAAAGGAAGAAGCTGACTGCTGCAAAGAGGAAGCAAAGTCCGATTGCTGCAAAGAACATGAATCATAAGAAAGGCAAAGGTGCTACATTATGACTGCAAATAAAATTGAAATCAGCCATCTCAGCGTAAATTATACCGAGCGCGGCAAGCAGTTCAATGCGCTGCATGATGTATCGTTCAGTGTCGGCACTGGTGAGTTTGTCAGCGTAATCGGCGCGAGCGGCTGCGGAAAATCCACGCTTCTGAGCGTGCTGGAAGGTCTTTATCAGGGTGCGGAGGGCAGCGTTGAGATCAACGGTACGCCGCTGCACGGCACAGGCAAAGAGCGCGGCGTTGTGTTCCAGCATTATTCGCTGTTCCCGTGGATGACCACGCGCAGCAATATCGCGTTCGGCATCAAGCAGGCGCGGCATGAGCTCAGCCGCAGAGAGCGCTTTCAGATCGCAGACGAATTCTTGGGCAAGGTCGGCCTGGATGGCTTCGGCAAGAAATATCCGTCACAGCTTTCCGGCGGCATGCAGCAGCGTGCGGCGATTGCCCGCGCCCTTGCAATGAATACCGACATTCTGCTGATGGATGAACCGTTCAGCGCGATTGACGCAAAAAACCGTGTTGTTTTGCAGGAGCTCCTGCTCTCCCTCTGGGAGGGCGACAGCCCGGAGCATCGCAAAACCGTCGTATTTGTCACGCATGATATTGACGAGGCGATTCTGCTTTCCGATAAGATCGTTGTACTGACGGCACATCCGGGTACGGTCAATGAAATCGTGAAGGTGCCGTTTGACCGTCCCAGAAACCGCGCAGAGCTTATCAAAACCGATGAATACGGCAAATTCCGGAACCGTCTGCTCTCGCTGCTCTATCAGGATGTGGCAAACCGCATCGGCGGAGAGGAGGTCATCATATGACACTGAAAAACCGTCTTCTGCGCGTGACACATCTGCTGTTCATCATTTTACTTCTGGTACAGCTTTTGCCGGACAGATCCACCAATGATGTACACACTGGCGCACTGATTGCATTTGCGATCGGGCTGGAGATTCTCACGCTCGTCGGCACATTCCTCATCAAGAAAAAAGAGAGCCTCTCGCTGCTGCTGGATATTGTCGGATTCATTTTTGCGATTCTGACCGTCTGGAGCCTTGCGACGGCAAAATTCAATATACTCAATCCGATGCTGTTCCCCGCGCCGGGCAAGGTGTTTGCGCAGTTCGCAGAGGATAAGGAGAAAATCCTCATCAATATCAGAAGTTCGCTCGGCATCACAATCAAGGGCTTTGTGCTTGCATCCGCCGTTGCGATTCCGCTCGGACTGTTCCTCGGCTGGAACGCAAGGCTCGGCGGCGCTGCGACCTATATCTCCAAATTCTTCAGCTCGATCCCGCCGATCGTCTATATCCCGTACGGCATCGCGCTGCTGCCGACCTTCAAATCGGTATCTGTATTCGTCATTTTTCTGGCGACCTTCTGGCCGGTGTTTGCCGGAACGATGAGCGGCGTCATGCATGTCGATCAGCGCATCATTGATTCCGCAAAGGTGCTCAATGTGCCGAAGCCGGAAATGCTGTTTTCCGTGATTCTGCCCGCATCGCTGCCGCAGATCTTCCTCGGATGCAACCAGGGACTGAGCGTTTCGTTCATTCTGCTGACCTCCGCGGAGATGATCGGTGCCCGCGACGGCATGGGCTACTATGTCAAGTATTACTCTGATTTCGGCGACTACACCAGAACAATCACCGGTCTGCTGGTCATCGGCATCGTCGTGATTGCGGTGACATTCCTGTTCAACCAGCTCCAGAAGCGGCTGCTGAAATGGAAGCGGTAAGCGCGGAGCGACTTCTGTGAGGTAACTGCTCCCAACTCGAAAGTGCGCCGCCGATAATACTGATTTTGAAAAAAGGACGCAGACTGCAAAAGTCGGCGTCCTTTTTTTCGGGAGATGTCCCTGTTTCAGGCGCAGTCACAGAACGGTTCCGGTGACGGAACACTGCCATACAAAAAGGATACGGCATGTATCAGAGGGGAGAGGATCAGGAAAGAGGGCGCGCGAGGGGGAGAACCTTAGGGAGAGGGGAGATAAGCGACGAAGGAGCGCTTCTCCCCTTTTCCTACGGTGCTTCCCCTCGCTTTCGCGCCCCGCGCCCGGCGGAATTTCACATCGGACAAAACAATCAGACGATCATGCCGCATAACAGCAAAAAGTTCTTCCAGGAATAATACATCCTCCCTTCCTCCCCCAAAAGACAGTTTTTATATACCGGATATCATATCAACATCCCCGGAAGATATTGTGCATCCTGCCGATTATAGCCGCAGCCTATTGACAAATCATAATGTTCATGCTATAATGCATACATACCCGATAGGAATTATATGATAAGGAGAAAGAACCATGAAAATGATGTGCTGTATGATGTGTAGCCAGACTGCAAACAACAGAATACGAATGCCTCATACACACGCAGCAGACCGGCGATGTTGAACGTCAGCCATATTCATGCAGCGCGGAGTGCAGGGAGCATTCTGTGCTATTTTTATGCCTTGGAGGATGTATGGTTGATGAGAGAGAAAGCGTGACTGCGAAGCTCTGCGCCTTTGCAAGAGCGTGGCACGCGATTCATAACAGAGAAAAAATCTTTGACGATGACCTTGCCTTTGATATCATGGGCAAAGAGGAATATGATGAGATGTACGAACTGGTGAGCCGCGGCCTGACCGGACTTGCAACGCCCTATTCGCGGGAGGATACCGAACAGATCATCCGCGAATATCTGGCGCCGATCCCGCTGGCACGCATCCACTTTGCGGAGAGCCGTCTGCATGATTTTGCGGCAAAGCACGGAAAAATCCAATATGTGATCTGCGGCGCGGGCTCGGATACATTTCTGTTCCGGAACGACAATCCGGATATTGAAATCTTTGAGATTGACCACCCGGACACACAGCGCTACAAGCTCGAGCGCATCCGGCAGCTGGAATGGAATATCCGGAAGAATGTGCATTTTGTACCGGTCGATTTTGAGCGGCAGCGCATGACGGATGAACTGCTGAAAGCCGGATTTGATCCGCAGAAAAAAACCTTTTTCAGCATTCTCGGCGTGACCTATTATCTGACGCTGGATGTGTTTTCGGAAACGCTCACGCAGATCGCAGACCTGTCTGTTCCGGACAGCGCCGTTGTGTTTGATTATCCGATGAAAACCGGAACATTTCCGGCGCGGGTTCACCGTCTGGAGCAGATCACTGCATCGCTCGGCGAGCATATGCGCGGCGGTTACGATTATGCAGAGGTTTCACGTGCGCTCTATGCGCTTGGCTTCCAGATCGACACTTATCTGCCGCCGGAAAAGGTGCAGAAGCAGTATTTTGACGGCCGCACCGACCGCATGAGAGCATTTGAAAACGTCAGCCTGATCTCGGCAACCTACACCGCAGGCTATAACTTTGAATAAGGAGAACACCATGAGCAGTTATAAAAATATCGAATCCGCCCTCATTCACGGCGGCATTTCAACAGATGAACGCACCGGCGCGGTCAATGTGCCGATCTATCAGACCTCGACCTATCAGCAGGACGGCCTCGGAAAAATGCGCGGATACGAATATTCCCGCACCGGCAACCCGACCCGCGAGGCACTGGAAAAGCTGATCGCAGAGCTCGAAGAAGGCTATGCAGGGTTTGCATTCGGCAGCGGCATGGCAGCAATTACGGCGGTTCTGAGCCTGCTGAATCAGGGCGATCGCGTGCTGATTTCCAGCAATGTCTACGGCGGCACGTTCCGCGTGCTGGATAAGGTATTCAACCATTTCGGCATCACCTACACGATTGCAAATACGGACGATCTTGCAAAGTACGAATCGCAGATCACGGATGATGTCAAGGCTGTGATCATCGAAAGCCCGGCGAATCCGCTGATGACTGTGACCGATATCCGCGGTGTTGCAGAGATTTCGCATCAGCACGGCCTGCTCGTGATCGTGGACAATACCTTCATGACGCCGTATCTGCAAAGACCGCTGACGCTCGGCGCGGATATCGTCGTACACAGCGCGACGAAATATCTCGGCGGTCACAGCGATGTCGTCGCGGGGCTTGCCGTTGTGAATTCAAAAGAGCTTGCAGAAAAGCTCGCATTTATTCAGAATTCGACCGGCGGTGTCCTCGGCCCGTTTGATTCGTTCCTGCTGATCCGCGGCATCAAGACGCTTGCCGTCCGCATGGACAGACATGTGGAGAATGCGCAGAAGGCAGCGGAATTCCTCGTCAGTCACCCGGCGGTGAAAACCGTGTATTATCCCGGTCTGCCGGACGCGCAGGGCTATGAAATCAACAAAGCGCAGGCGAAAAACGGCGGCGTGATGATCTCGTTTGAACTGCATGAAAACTACGATATCAACGTCTTTTTCGAGAGCCTTCATCTGATCATGCTCGCGGAATCGCTCGGCGGCGTAGAGTCGCTGGTCTGCCACCCGGCCACGATGACACATGCATCCATTCCGGCGGACATCCGCAAAAAGGTCGGCATCACGGACGGTCTGATCCGTCTTTCCACCGGCATCGAAAACATTAAGGATATTCTGGCGGATCTCAGTCAGGCAATCGGAAAGGCGGAAAAGTAATGTCGGAAATCAGGGATATTGCACTCTGGGAAAGCGGCGAACAGAAAATTCAGTGGGTCAAAGGAAATATGCCGCTGCTGCGCCGAATCGAAGCGGAATTTGAAAAGACAAAGCCGTTTGCAGGCAAGCGCATCGCGCTGTCGATTCATCTGGAAGCAAAGACCGCGTATCTCTGCCGCGTCCTGGCGGCGGGCGGCGCAGAAATGTATATCACAGGTTCCAATCCCCTGTCCACGCAGGATGATATTGCGGCGGCGCTTGTTCACAGCGGACTGAATGTCTATGCATGGCACGGCACAACGCCGGAGGAATATGAAGCACATACACGCCGCGTGATCGAAGCAGAACCGCATTTCATCATTGACGACGGCGGTGATCTGGTCACGCTCATTCACAATGAATATCCGGCGCTGCTGGAAAACGTGATCGGCGGCTGCGAGGAAACGACGACCGGCATTCTCCGCCTGAAAGCCATGGCGGCTGCCGGAGCGCTCAAATTCCCGATGATGCTCGTCAATGATGCGGACTGCAAGCATCTGTTTGATAACCGCTACGGCACCGGGCAGTCGGTCTGGGACGGCATCAACCGCACGACGAATCTCATTGTCGCAGGCAAGACTGTTGTCATTGCCGGATACGGCTGGTGCGGAAAAGGCGCAGCCATGCGTGCAAAGGGGCTCGGCGCAAAGGTCATCGTCACGGAGGTCGATCCGGTCAAGGCGATTGAGGCGGTCATGGACGGCTTCACGGTCATGAAAATGGAGGATGCCGCGCCGCTCGGCGATTTCTTTGTGACAGTCACCGGATGCAGCAAGGTCATTACGGAAAACAGCTTTCTCAGAATGCATGAGGGCGCCATTCTCTGCAATGCCGGTCATTTTGATGTCGAGGTCGATATGGCGGGGCTCAGAAAGCTGGCCGTCAGGACATTTGAAGCGCGGAACAATATCATGGGCTACACGCTGCCGAACGGCGTGAC
>JAEEGL013565235.1_pt1 | contig 25842 bp, 21 predicted proteins | sample 9134231 | NCBI WGS metagenome assembly JAEEGL01 (sample SAMN16246548, study PRJNA631951) | gut metagenome | biome: gut microbiome; feature: rumen; material: fiber-attached | host: Bos | place: Iran: Karaj | collected 2018-10 | reverse complement strand
CCCGTATTTTCAAACTTGTGCGCGATATATACGACCAATCGGAGGTTGTGTTCAATGAGCGCATGAGTCGCCCGTTCATCGCCGGCAGCCAGCCGTTCGAGCCAATACTGTTCCTCATCCGCCACCAGCGGCGCAGGCAGCGTTTCGCTCGTGTAAACATACCACAGGCCCCGCCGAATTCCCAGCAGCCGGTACAACCACATCAAAAAACGATTCCTTCTCATGTGTCAACACTCCTCTTCTTGTCCCCCTGCGGCAGAGCCACCGCGCCTATGATTGCCTGCGCGCCGAAAGCATCCCGGCACGCATATGCCACCCACGCGTCGATATCCACCCATTCATCCAGCAGTACCTGTATGCGTTCTGGCTTTTTTGCATAGAGTATGCCGCTGCCGCCCATCGACGCATAAGGCACCGGCCTTCCGTCTGTAAAGGGTATCCCTTTGACCACGATCACCGGCAGCCCGCTCAGCGGTTCCGTCAGCAAATTGCCCGTGTCTACCAATGCCGTTATCTCCCGCCGCCCCCGCGCATCCGCAATCCGCAAGCGCACATATCCTTCCCGCTTTAAGCGCGAATTTCTCAGCGCGCGAATGCCGCGCGGCAGAAAACAACCGGCCGCCATGCACAAAAGCGTCGCCCGCAGCGCCGACGTGCCGAAAAGCACGCCGCTTTCGATCTCACCGCCCAGCAGCGAACACAGCAGCACCATCAGACCGCCCAAAGCGAACGCAGACAGGAAAACGCTTGCCGCCGCTTTCAGATAGCCCCGCCATCCCTGCGCGCGCAGTCCCAGCGCCATCAGAAAGCCGAATGCGATCCGCAGCGCCGGATGCATGAGAAATTCCAACATCCATAGGGCTGCCAGCGCATAGCACGCGCCAATAAACGCCAGCGCGCATGCCGCAATTCGCCGGACGCGCACGCCGCAGATCGCGCCCGCAACCAGTATGATCAGGCCGTTCATCAGCGCGTTGTCCAGCAGGAATACCTCGATCACTACCCGCACGGCATGTACCTTCCCCTCAAAATGCGGGAACAGTATAACATACGATATTCGGAGAATTTGTAGAACAACCGGCGCGCAATTAGGTGTCATCTGTCCTTTTCTGGCGCATAGCTATCACCGATAAATAAAAAAAGGCCTCCGTTTTCGTCAAACGGAAGCCCTTACGTCGCCAAGAAGGCAATGTCAGATATAAAGATAATCGTTCAAAACAGGCTGTAATCCTTCCTCGGCAATATCCTGATACATCTTGCCGAAGCTGCGGCTGTCGGCGATCTCGAACTGTTCGTCACCTTGTTCGCCGTCCGTTTCCTTGCCGGTGTACTTGCTTTCATGGTCGCCGATACCGGTGGACACGCCTGCGGAAACCTTTGTGGCCGCAATCTTCACGATACCGTTGCGGAACTGCGCGCTCTCGCGCGAAGACACCGTAATCCCTACAAAGGGGAGGAAAATACGGTAAGCGCAAAGAATCTGGCAGAGCTGCTTTTCATGCACGTCCAAAGGATTGATCTTGTCGTTGTTGATAATCGGACGCAATCTCGGGCAGGACAGCGACATTTCCGCATGCGGATATTTCCGTTGCAGGTAGTATACGTGCAGCGCGCTCGCAAGCGCATCCTTGCGAAAATCCGAAAGACCGAGTAGCGCCGAAAACGCTACGCCGCGCATACCGCCGCGCAGCGCGCGCTCCTGCGCGTCAAAGCGGTACGGCCATACGCGCTTATGCCCTAAAAGGTGCAGCGTTTCGTATTTATCCGTATCATAGGTCTCCTGAAAAACCGTTACATAATCCGCGCCGCATTCGTGCAGATAATGGTATTCATCGGTATTGACCGGATAAATTTCAAGACCTACCATGCGGAAATATTTGCGCGCCAGCTTACAGGCTTCGCCGATGTAATTCACGTCGCTCTTCGCGCGGCTTTCGCCCGTGAGTATCAGGATTTCCTCCATCCCACTGTCGGCAATGACCTTCATCTCATGCTCGATCTGCTCGAGAGACAGCTTCATGCGGTTGATGTGGTTATAGCAGTTGAAGCCGCAGTAAACGCAGTAATTCTCGCAATAGTTGGCAATATAGAGCGGCGTGAACAGATAGACCGTGTTGCCGAAGTGCTTGCTGGTCTCCAGTCTCGCCCGCTGTGCCATCTGCTCGAGAAGCGGCTCCGCGGCAGGCGATAACAGCGCCTTAAAGTCCTCGATCGTACAGGTCTCATGCTCTAAAGCGGCTTTTACATCCTTAGCGGTATACTTCGTATAATCATAAGAGTGCATCTGCTCCATGACATTGGCACAGACGTCGGATTCGATCTGCTCCATGCCGGGCAGGTACTCCATATGATTTTTACGGAATGAAGGGTCCGTCTCCAAGCGATGCTTTTTTTCAAGCGCTTCGGGAGAAAGATACTCCGAATCTACAAAAAACTGGTTCTCCATCTTCATGCTCCTTAATCGCGCAGGAAGCCGGTCAGCGGGTCGGATGCGGACGCGCCGCGGGTCAGTACCCTGCCTAGTCCCGAAAGATACGCCTTGCGTCCCGCCTCGATCGCCTGCTTAAAGGCCGCCGCCATCACGGGCAGATCGCCGGCCGTGGCGAGCGCCGTATTGGACATGACCGCGGCCGCGCCCATCTCCATGGCTTCACACGCCTGCGACGGCCGTCCTATACCCGCATCGACGATGATCGGCAGGTCGATCTCATCGATGAGTATCTGGATGAACTCTTTGGTCGCGAGGCCCTTGTTGGAGCCTATGGGAGACGCCAAAGGCATTACGGTCGCCGCACCCGCATTAACGAGGTCGCGCGCCACATTGAGGTCCGGGTACATGTACGGCATGACTACAAACCCTTCCTTGGCAAGGATTTCCGTTGCCCTTATGGTTTCCTGATTGTCGGGCAGCAAGTACTTCGTATCGCGCATGATTTCGATCTTCACAAAATCACCGCACCCGAGTTCTCTTGCCAGCCGCGCAATGCGAACCGCTTCTTCGGCATTCCTTGCGCCGCTCGTGTTGGGAAGGAGCGTAACGCCCTTCGGGATATAATCGAGTATGCTTTCCTGTTCCTTTGTATTGGCGCGTCGGACAGCCAAGGTGATAATCTCCGCTCCGGCATACTTCACTGCCGCTTCGATGAGTTTAAGCGAGTATTTGCCCGAACCGAGAATAAACCTTGAATGAAATTCGCGCCCGCCAATCATCAGTTTGTCATTATCCATTTGAACATCCCTCTTTATACTTCAAAATTACCTGCTAAAATACGCAAAATCGTATGCGCCTGATGCGCAGCGCACAGCATGACGCGGGAGGAAACCAGGCCGATGCCGTCGTTCACATCGCTCACGCCGTCGCCGCAAAGATAAAACCGGTCTGTGATCTTTCGGGTCCGAATGCTGTTCGCGCTCGCAAATCCCGCCATGCCCGAAGCCGCCACCAGAAATTTATCCGGCATTGTCTCAAGAACCGTATTCACGAGCATCGCTTTCGCCTCCGCGACGTCGAAGGCCTCACAGACGACGTCCGCCTCTTTCAAAAGCTCCGCAGCATTGTTTTCCGTAACGCGAACCGTATGCGGCTCGATTTCGATATACGGCGCAATTTCTCTCAAGTTTTCCGAAAGCGCGTCCGTTTTCCATCTGCCGATTTGATCCGCCTTGTACTGCTGACGGTGAAGATTTGAAATATCCACCCGGTCAAAATCGATTACGATCAGTTTGCCAATTCCTGCCCGCGCGAGCGCCACGCAGATGTTGGAGCCGAGTCCGCCGAGGCCGCAGACTGCAATCGTTGCAGCGGAAAACCGATCCTGCATCTCTTTTCCGTGACGCGCCTGCAGAGCCTTCAGCATTTCTTCCTTTGACGGAATGATCTCAACCACCCCCTACAAAGCTGACAATCTCGATCGCGTCTCCCTCTTGCAATATCGTTTCGCCATACTGCGCCTTCGGAACGATATCTCCATTCCGTTCCACCGCGATTCTCTTGAGATCATAATCCGTGGTCATGAGATATTCCGACAGCGTCTTTCCGGCGATCTGCAAATTTTCTCCATTGATTTTTACCACGTTTTTTCCCTCCGAAAAACAAATCGGGAAGCCACCGATTTGGAGCTTCCCGTTAAATGAGCTATTTACAGGTATCCCTACGTTGGCATTATCCAAATCAGGTTATCGGTCGAGGGTCACACCTTCCTCTCAGCTTGTCTTACAAGCTCCCGTCCATCCTTTTTTATATCATATACTTTTTTGCCGCATAATGCAAGTACGCATTATCGTTTCTTAAGATTCTATTACTGTGCGCAATAGCAAAAAATCGGCCGTCCGACAATGTCCAGACGGCCGATGTACTTATCCTTGCGCGACATTAAAAGTAGAAAACGATGCAAACCTGTCCCACCAGTATTTGATCTCCGCTGCGGAGCTGGTTCGGCGCGTAAATACGCATGCCTCCCACGGCAGTGCCGGAAGCGGTATTCATGTCTTCCACATAAATCGCCCCGTTTTTGCGGAAAATGCGGGTATGGATCGGCGCAACGGAACCGTCCAGAAGCACCAGATCGCATTGCGGATCGCTTCCGATTCTCAGTTCCTCCGCGAGATAGAACTGCCGGTTTTCGCCTTTTACGTTGCCGTAGACCACTTCCAAACGCATCGGGATTGCGCCGGGAACCGCCTTTGTCGCGGAAACATGATTTCCTTGCGCGGGCGCGCCCGTCTTCTTACGCCTGCGCAGCAGGACGATCAGAAGAACAACCACGACGACCACAACCACAGCGGCAGCAGCGATAATCACGGGAATGAGTATCCCCTGCCCGTCGGAAGGCGCCTGTGGGTTCTCCGGCAGTTCGGTCGGTTCCGCATCATCCGTTTTTCCGGTATCCGGTGCTTCCGTCTCTGCGGGAGCCGGCGTGCTTTCCGGCTGTTCGGGCGTGACCGCCGGAGGCTCCGTGGCGGTGCCGGGAGCCGGCGTATCTTCGTCCGGAAGCACCTTAGGCCCGTCTGGCTCAGTGTCGACCACGACGGGAAGATCGTCGAACTTTCCCGGAGTGCCAGGTTCCACTACCGTAAGGTCTCCCGTACGGCGAATGCTGACAATCTGCATGTTGGACACGCGCAGCGACAGATCGTCCGAATACTCCTTCAGCGGGAACTGCAACGCATAAAATGCGTCGTGAAAAGCCGCGATTTCCCTGCCCGCATCGGCAGCCTGCGCGACGTCCTCGACCAGCGCATCGACGCCGTCGCCCGACGTCGCGGCTTCATGGGTAACGGAGGAAACCCAGTTTTCAAAGCAGACCGTATGCAGGATCACCTGCGGAGATTCCGCAAGTATCTCGTGCAGCGCTTCCGCCGCCGCCGCTTCGCTTTCCGCTTCGACCTGCGCGTTTCTCGAATAGAACGGTTCGCCGTCCGTAATCAAAATCACGTGGACAAGCTGTCCCTGCTCCCATGCGTCCGTCCGCATATGATCTACGGCATAAACCGCGCCGCCGCAGATATCCGTACCGTTTTCCGGATAACTGAGTTTAGACAGCTCTTTTTTTACGTCGGCTGCATCCGTCAGCCCTTCCTTGACGATCTGGAAACGCACGCCAAAGGTGGCGATCGTAACAGAAACATCCTGTCCGGAAGACAGCAGCGCATCCGCCAGCGCCAAGACCCGCGCATGATACGCAGGCATGGACGTAGAGTTGTCAATCAGCAGCATGTATTGCGCAGGTACTTCGCTTTCCGTAAGCTTTTGGCCCGAAACCTCGCTTCCGACCTGAACGCCATGTACCATCAACCCTGCCTTCGGCGTTTCCCCGCTGTCTTCATAGCCGGGAAACTGCGCAAAAGCGTAGAGCGTGTCGTCCAGATAATACGCCGAGGGCGCGAATACCGAATCGTTTGCGGCTGCGGCCACGGAAAGCGACGAAAACACCGTCGCCAGCACAATCAACAGAGCAAGAACTTTATACCGTTTCATCCTCGCACCCTTCTCCTCGTACCATGACCGTAATCAAAGACAGATTGTCGTTTCCGGATTGCACACGGGAAATAACGCGCAGCATCAGGTGCTCCGCCCAATCCTTCGCCGTTTCCGCCTTGAGGAAGTCGACCAGTATCTCTCCGTCCGGCAGATACTCCCACGCGCCGTCCGAGCAGAGCAGGAAGCCGTCTCCGTCCTCCAGCGGCGCATCGGCGGCATAGCAGGACGGCACATGCCGTTCCGGATTTCCGAGCGCCTGTAAAAGTGCGGACTGATCCTCGTCAAAACAGATCTGTGCACGCGTGATCTCTCCCGCCCGATACTTTTTATAGGCTACGGAATGATCCTCCGTCACTGCGACGATTTCTCCGCCGTGCAGGTAATACAGCCGGGAATCTCCGACATTTGCCCACACAGCCTTCTTATCGCGAATGAGCAGCGAAACCACCGTGCTCTTCATGACGGACCGGCTTTCCTTCTGGCATTCGAGAATTCCCGCATTCGCGGCTTCGATCTGCGCTTTCAGCCACTCGGTTTCATCCTCTTCCGCCGCGGGCGGCGGCGCTTTCATCAGCGTGTCGATCGCATACGCCGAAGCCTTATCGCCATGCTCATGTCCGCCGAGGCCGTCCGCAACGATATAAAGTTGTCCATCCGAAAGTTCACGCTGTGCGGCGGCGTCCTCGTTATACTCTCTGCCGCCTGCATTCGTGAACACAAAACTGTCAAAACGCATGCCGTCACTCCACGCTGACCTGCACCATGTTTGCACGTTCACCTAAATAGAACTGTTCGCCGGGGCGCAGATGATACGGCGCATTCGGCGTGAGCTTCTGCCCGTTTTGCAGATAGGTTCCGTAGGTAGATTGCAGGTCCGTCAGAATGAAATCATTGGTGGACGGGTTCCACGCGAGAGAACAGTGCCGTCCGCTGACGCCGGGCGTATTCGCCTGATAGACGATGGCGCAATCCTGTCCGCGGCCGAGAAGAATCGGCTGATTGCCCACAGGAATCCTGTTGCCGCGATGCTGCGAAGACAGCGAACGCGCATACGCGCTCCTTGTGGGAGCTGCAGGCCGCATTGGCTGCTGCATGACCGGCTGCTGCATCGGCTGCGGGGCAGGAGCGGGCTGTTTCTTTTTCCCTCTCAGAACCAGAACGATCACCACGACTACGATCGCCACAACGACTACCGCAGCGATCAGGATAATGGCCCAAAGCGGGAAGCCTGCCTGTGCCGGAGCCACCGGAACTGTCGTTTCGGTATCGGTAGTCCCGGGTGTCGTGCTCACACTACCGGTCGTATACGGTACGCTGTACTGGTTGAGCAGGGGGATCGCTTCGGAAATATTGATGGCATAATTGATAGAAGACCCGGCTCCATCGTCAACGCCCCAGGTGTTGATACCGATGACCGTGCCGTTATCGCTGACCAACGGTCCGCCGGAGTTGCCGCTCTTGATATCGCAGTCGATCTGTACGCTGGCGACGCCGGTGCCCGAAGTCAGGAACAGACGGCTGATCGTACCTCTGGTGACGGTCGAATCGGAGCTGCTCCAGCTGGAGGTTGCGTCCGCAAACACGTTTTCCGCCAGACCGGGATAACCGACCGCATAGACCGTCGAACCGACCATCGCGTCCGTGGGAACCTGAAGCGGCAAAGGAGTACGCTTAGAAGTGGGGCTTCCCAGCTTCAGTACCGCGATATCCTTGATGCTGTCGTAGCCGACGACATAGCCTTCTTCATAATCCTTGGAGTCGTAATGGACGCGGATCTTCGCGCGGCCGTTCATCTGCTGGCCGTTTACCATGACCGTCGTCAGTTCGCCCTGTCCAAAGTCGACAAAGTCCTCAATGACATGATAGTTCGTGATCAAATAAGTAGGATTCTGCCCGGGTTCTCCCACAAAGAAGCAGGAGCCCCAGCCAAAGCCGTATTCTCCACCATCCAGGTCGAGGCAGGTATAGACCACCGCGACGCTGTTGCGCGTTGCCGGATCAAATTCAGCAAGCGCCGGAACGCAGATGCAGATCGAGAGAATCACAACGACCAACAACGCAAGTAATCTCTTTTTCACAAGAGTTCCTCCTTTTCTTAATAACCGCACTGAACGACCAGTGCAGTAAAGTTGTCCTGATATTGGCGGTTTTCCATCAAAATCGCCTTTTCCATAGCGGCACAGGCGTCTGCGGGCGTGCCCTTTTCCATATACGACTGAAGCGCAGCTTCCGACAGCACGCCGGCTACGCCGTCCGAACAGAGCAAAAAGCGGTCCCCGTCATGCAGCTTCAGCGGGCGGCGCAGATAATCCACGTCGTCCAGCACATCCATGCCCAGAAATTGAGACAGCGCAGATTTCTCCCAATCCGCACGCGCCGGTTCCGGATCCATGCTGCCCGACCGTATCGTTTCAAGATAGCGCTCGTGAAGCACATTGTGTTCCCGGTTCAAACGGAGCAGCTGACCGTCCCGCAGCAGATAGAGGAAGCTGTCGCCGACGCTGGCAAACCAGAGCTGCTCCTCATAAAAAATGCAGGCTACGACAGTGCTCCCGCCGCCGCCGCCCAAGCTGTCAAACACTCGGGCTCCGGCATTTAGAACGCTGTCCCGCAGCTGTGCGGCAATATCGCCGCTTCGGTCCATCGCCTGAAAATCCTTCTTCATACAGGCAATGGCGGTTTCGCTGGCGACCTTGCCGTCGCGCATCCCGCCCATGCCGTCCGCCACGATGGCCAGCAAGCCGTTTCGCCGCATCTCCGTCACATCCATGGCATTGACAAAAGTGAAGGAATCTTCCTGCCGTTCCCGACTGCCGACGCCCTGCAGATTGGCCACCCGATAGCTGATCAGGCGTTTCGGCACGGCCGGTGCGGGAGAAGCGTGTTCCTCAGGTCTGACGGTAACGGAGGCCTGTGGCTGCGGCACCGACTCCTGCGGTTCGTTTTTCTCGCGCCGTCTTTTCCAAAAGCTCATGCCTTTTCCTCATCATTTCCCATGTCCCAACGGAAATGCTCGCAGCACAGGGGGACAAAGATCAGCTTGCTCTGACCGAATTCGATCACATCGTAAGCATTCAGCAGAGCCGGCGTATAAATGGGCTCCTCCTTCAGGTAAATATTGTTGGTGCTGTCGTCGGGAATCAGGCGGAAGTTGTTGTGCTTGGGATCATAGGCCAACCGAGCATGGTTCTTGCGGGAGATCGTCGCGTCGCCCTGAATGCATACGTCGTTCTCACTGCTGCGTCCGATGGTGTTGATCTTCGCGTACAGCTCATAGCTCTTTCCCTTGTCCGCGCCCTCGATACAGGCCAACCAGCCCACGACGGGTTCGATGTTATGCGTTTTATGGAACACGCCGACGGTCTTATTCTCCTCTTCCTGCTTCTTGCGATAGCTTTCGGGCGCAACGGTCTTCCCAACTGAAGCATCGTTTTGAATCGGCACGGTCCGATTTGGCGCGCCGCCGCCGTAAGCACCCGGCGCAACAGTCGCGTTTGGCGCACTGCCGTAACCCGCCGGCGCAGCAGTCTTCCCTGCCTGATCGAAATCGATCATGTTTGCTCCTCCGCTGCAGTAGGGACAAACCGCATAAACGTCCGGATCATAAAGGTGTCCTTGTGCACACTCTGTGATTGCCATGGCTCTTCCTCCTTTATATATGTGTATTTAACACGGAATACAAACGGACAGACCATTATTGGAACGAAAAGTCATATCCGTCTTCTCCGCTGATATACTGAAATACTTCATAGGCCGAATTGTACAGCTTGAGGTATTCGTTCTGATACTGCGTCGCAAACTGCACATCCGACGGATAGGTCGCCACCACGATGTATGTGGCGCCGTCCTTGGAAAGCGTCCCGACTACGTCATAGCTGGGGAAGTTCGCGAAATCGGAATAGTTTTTGTACAGATCGATCGTGAACAAAAACCCGCCATAACCGGCGTTGGCGCTGGCAGCATGATAGAAGCTCAGGCTGTCGTCCTCCGCGTCGAGCAGATACAGTCCCGACCAGTCGGCGGGAACCGCAACGGAATATTTATCGCTGTAAAAGCGATCTACCGAGTTGCCCGAAGCATTGTTTCCCACAGGAACCCAGGTCAGAAGCCCGCCGAAATCCCTGCCGACAAACGAGTTCCATGATGCATCGTTCCCGGGATAGTTGACCGTCGCGTCGCATCCGTAGAACGCATTCAGGCCTATTTCCGAAACGCTTCCGGTAAAGCGGATGTTCTTGAGCGAACTGCAGGCGCTGAACGCCTCCTCTCCAAGCGCAATGGACGGGCTCTCAATCACAACATTGTCCAGATACTCGCATCCCGTGAACGCATAAATGGCGATCGTCTGTACGCTGGAGGGGATGACAATATCCTTCACTTCACAATGATAGAACGCGCCCTTGCCGATCTGCGTAATGCCCGGCTCGATCACGATATGCTCGATCATCGCATTGAAATCGAACCACGGAATCTGACCCGTGTATTCGTAGTCGTCTATTTTACCGCTGCCGTAAATGCGCAGCGTGTCCGCGCCGTCAAAGCTCCATTGCGCGTTTTCGCCGCAGGTGCCGCGCATTGTGCTGCCGGCAGTTCCGCTGCCCGGCGTTTCCTCGCCGCTGCGGACAAACACCATAGTGACGACCGTTCCCTGTAATTCTTCGGCCTCTATCGTCAGTTCCACTTTACCGTCTTGCCACGTAAATGGAACTTCATTGCCTTCTATGACGATCGTCCCGTCCTCATCCCAGGTCAGCTCCGTCTGATCGCCGTCAAGAACCACCGCGCCGGTCATGTCATCATAGAGTACCAAATAGGTGTTGTCCACATCGATGTCGGCATTCTTCATCGCTTCCGTGTTCATCGTAATGCCGTTCGCCGTCAGCGTCTCAATGGAATAATGACCCGCCATATCGGACACTGTCTGCGTGTTTAAGGTCGGCGTCGCAAGCGGAGACGTATTTGTTGTTGAGCCCGGATTCTGCACATCCACCGTAGTCACGGGGTTCGGCGTCGTGACCGCTTCCACAACGCCGTCGTTTCCGCCCGAACCCTTGTTGCCCGTCAATACGAGCACAAGAACAAGCGCAACAATGATCGCCGCACCGCCGCCAATACATGTCGGGAGCAGCCATTTCGGCCTTTTCTTCTGCGCGGCTGTTGGAGCCTGCGCGGCTGTTGGAGCCTGCGCGGCTGCGGGAGCCTGTGCAGGCTTTATGACGCGGGATACGGCTGCCCTTGCCGCAGGCTGCTGCACGGGTTTTTGTACAATGTGTCCGCTTTGCCCGGCCGCTTGCGGCGGCGCGTATGTCGCAGCGGGCCGCTGCACGGGCGGCGCCTGAAACTGCGCGGAATTCTGTGTTACGCGTCCGCCCTGATTGACCGTTTGCGGCGGCGCATACGGCGCCACGGGCCGCTGCACGGGTTTTTGTACAACGTGTCCACTCTGACCGGTCGGCTGCGGCGGCACATACGGCGCAGCGGGCCGCTGCACGGGCGGCGTCTGGAACTGCGCGGAATTCCGTGCCGCATATCCGCTCTGATTGGCCGTTTGCGGCGGCACGTACGGCGCAGCGGGCTGCTGGGCAAAATTCCCCGAAACGGAGCCTGATACGGGCTGCGCATAATGAGTCGCTTCAGGCCGTACAGCGGATTCGCTCGCCGCGCCAAGCAAGGCGCTTTTGAACGCATCCATGGAAGGATACCTATCCTGCGGTTCCACGGACAGCGCCTTTAAAAGCACGTCCTCTTCTTCAACGGAAAGCTGCGCGCCAAGGCTGCTGGGCAACGCTAAGCTGTCTTCGTCCAGCCGGTCGATCGAATCCGGCGGCTTTTTCCCTGTAACCGCGTAGTAGAATGTCGCAGCCAGCGCGTAAACGTCAGTATAAGCTCCCTGCCGGCCGTGGCGGGAGTACTGCTCCCTGGGCGCAAAGCCGTGCGTGAGCACGACGTCCAGACTGCGGCTCTTTTCGCCCATGGAATAGCGGGCGGAGCCAAAGTCCAGCACTTTAACGACGCCCTCTTTGTTGATGAAAATATTTTCAGGCTTGATGTCCCTGTGAATGATGCCTTTAGCATGCACCTGCGCAAGCGCGTCCATGACCGGAATAAGGATGCGCTTCGTGTCTTCCCAACTGATCCGTCCGCCGCGATCATCTATGTATTTTTGGAAATTGGTGCCTTCCACGTATTCCATAGCGAAATACGCGGTTCCGTATTCTTCAAAATAGCTGTGTACATGAACGATATTGGGAGAATCATTGAACTGCGCCAGAGTTCTGGCTTCTTCGAGGAACATTTTCTTTCCGTAAAGGAAGTCCTCGCCGCGCTGGCCGGTATACGGAACGATGGAATTGCCTTCGCCGCGGCTTGCCATGGTATCCGGGAAGAATTCCTTAATCGCCACCAGCTGTTTCGTCTTATAGTCCTGTGCAACGTAAGTAATACCGAATCCGCCCTGTCCGAGCACCCGACCGGTAATATATCTTCCGCCCAAAACCGTTCCGTACGGCAGAGCGCGGGGACATTTGCTCCAGTCCTGCGCTACGGGGAACCCGCAGTGCGTACAGAAGTTTGTATTGCCGCTCAGTTCCCGAAAGCAGTTATAGCATAAATACTGTGTCATGTAATACCCCCGTTTAATCACACAGATTTCTCTTTTTCCAATATTTCTACGAATCAAGCGCCCCTGTTTTAATAAAAGAAGAACCAACACAACTACTCAAAAGATCTCATACCTCTCGTTTGGCGTTACGAGGGCGGCTTGCATAAGACATATCAAAACCCGCTCTCGGTTCAGGCCGCTGATTTGTGTTGTTTCCCTCTCAAAAAGCTCCGTTTTTCTCAAAACAGGAACACCGTCGTACATTTTCTTTCGTTTATACTACCACGATTTAATCACGATAACAATAGCCTAAAAACCGCTTTTTTCGGATATATTCGCAGCCCTGTCTTGGGTACCGCGCTTTGATAACGGGCGAAGGTTTTCGTTGAAAACCTGTAAAATGCTGTATATAATTATGTATAATCTATTCATTGTTAAATTCGACAAAATGTGCCGGATCGGTGTTCTCCGGCAACAGTACCTATATGGCAGGAGGTAAACTATGCAACAGAAAAAACGGCTTGTTACCCGCAGCGACTTCGACGGACTCGCCTGTGCAATGATGCTGCGTAAGCTGAACCTGATCGAGGAGATCAAATTCGTACACCCCAAAGACGTGCAGGACGGCAAGATCGAGCTTTCCGAAAATGATATTACAACCAACCTTCCTTACGATCCCCGTGTGAGTCTCGCTTTCGACCACCACGAATCCGAGCTCGACCGTCTTAAGGCGGCCGAGACCGGCAGCAAGCTGATTATCGACTCGAAGGCGCGCAGCGCAGCGCGTGTCGTCTACGATTATTACGGCGGCAAAAAGACCTTTGCGCATATCAGCGAAGAGCTGCTTACCGCTGTGGATAAAGGCGACAGCGCGGATTTTACGTTGGATGAAATCCTGAACCCCAAGGGATGGGTATTGCTGCACTTTCTGATGGACCCGCGCACGGGTCTCGGTCGATTCCGCGATTTTCGCATCTCGAACTACGATCTGATGATGGAATTGATCGGCTACTGCATGAACCACAATATCGATGAGATTCTCGCCCTGCCCGACGTTAAGGAGCGCGTAGACCTCTATTTCCAACAGGCGGATCTGTTTAAGGCGCAATTGCAGCGCATCGCCAAAGTATACGATAAAGTCGTCGTCCTCGATCTTCGCAACGAGGAAATTATCCACGCGGGCAACCGTTTCATGATCTATGCGCTTTATCCCGAAACGCAGATTTCCGTCCATGTAGCCTGGGGTTTTCAGAAGCAGAATACCGCCGTCATGATCGGCAAATCCATTCTCAATAAGGCTTCCGACGTTGACATCGGCGAACTGTGCCTCGCATACGGCGGAGGCGGCCACAGGAACGCGGGCACCTGCCAGTTGGATAATGATGTCGTCGATACAAAGCTACCGGATATCATCGCGGCGCTGAACGCATAATGAAACAATATGCAGCGGATCGGGCTTTTGTCCGATCCGTTTTTTGTTTTTTCCTGCATAGCGCAGCGAAAAATACATGAATCGCTTGACCCATTGCATCCTGATGGAATAAAATGACAATGTATTTTTATTCGAGAGGTAAAGCGCATGAATAAACTGCAGGCAAATCTATGTCTGCTTTGCGTCACTTTATGCTGGTCGACCGAAGTCATTCTCACCAGCATTTCATCCGATATTCTGCCGTTCGCCTGGACATGCATCACTTCGCTGATTGGCGCCGTTCCGATCTTTCTTCTCTTTTTCAAACGAATCAAAACGGAACTGTTTCTGATGCGAAAAAAGCTTTTGCTGCGATGCCTTTTTTTGAGCGCTTTGAACTGCGCCTACAACACGCTTTTTCTGTACGGAATTAGCTACTTCGACGTTTCCTCCGGCGCTTTTACGTTTTCCATGTCCGTCGTCGTTCTGCCCGTCGTACTGCTGGTGCGAAAAGAGACCGTAGCAAAAAAAACGTGGCTTTCCGTCGGTTTCGTATTGGCGGGTATCGTTCTTGCGCTCGGAAGCACACTCCGTTTTCCCCAGATCACCGGAGTGCTCATGATGTTCGCAGGCTGCATCATACGCGCCGTTTACATCGTTCAGCTCAACCGGTATGCAAAAGAACACGATCCCGTCGCTCTGTCAGGATTCGTGTCGGCATTCGTCGGCGCAATCAGTTTCGTCATATGGTTCGCCATGCAGCCGGCGACTTTCGCCGCGATTCATTGGACAAGAGAAGTAACGGCAAGCCTTTTCATATACTCATATTTTATCGTCATCTTTGCGCAAACGCTCAATATTTTTGCGCAGCGGCGCGCCAGCGCGACCAGCGCAACCGTCATCTACGCGCTCGAAATCGTTTTTTCGCTTTTGTGGGGTTTGATTCTTCCCGAATCGCTCGTGGAGCGCACTGAGCTGACGGTGTTCCACATCGTCGGCGCGGTACTCGTCGTGACCGGCAGTATGATTGAAATCCTGGATTTCAGAAAAGGCAAGCGCCATGCCGTACAGGAGGCCGAACATGCCGAATAACAAATCCCTTTTGAAAACGCTGGGGCTGTTCGTCCTACTGACGGTCATATACCTTATCATCTCAATTCCCTTCAAAGTAATGGAGATCATTCCCGGCTTTACGGATATACGGCCGGTGCTCCTGCTCCAGCCCATGTACGGTATTTTTTTCGGGCTGCCCGGCTGCTTCGCGTTTTCCGTCGGCAATCTCATTACGGACATATTGAGCGACAGTTTAAGGATTTCGTCTGCCGCAGGATTTGCTGCGAATTTTCTGGGGCCGCTACTCTTTTACGTTTTTTGGAATCTTCTCTCCAAAAAACCGTTTTCGCTGCGCAGCGGCAAAAGCCTTCTCATCCATGTACTCCTCAACGTTCTCTGCGCCGTTATGCAAGCGCTGATCATCACGCCCATCGTCGGCGTCGCATATCCGGACGTCGATCTTGTCCTCTTCAGCGTAAGCGTTTTCATGAACGGCACCATTTTCCCCATCGCACTCGGCATACCGCTCATCATCTTCATGCAGGAAGAGCTCGGATTTCAGCCGAAGCAACCTGTGCGCCGCAGAAAAAATACGGCATCGCCGCAATAAAAAGGCCGGCTATTTAGCCGGCCTTTTATAATCGGTCTCTTATTCGACATCGGGCGTTACATAGTACAAAAAGTCGATGTCTTCCACATCCGTGATCTCAGCGCCGCCCTGTAAATCCGCGTATATCCGCACTGCATACAGGCAGGTAACGGGAGTTGCGGTGACCGTGGTGCCAAAGCAAAGCACGTTGTAATTCGTTCCCGCCACGACCTGCGTTCCGAGAAGCGCCACAGGCGACAGGGAAACGCCGTCAAAGTTCTCCGATGCGGTATCAAACGCCTTCTGTGCATCCTCAGGAAGCGCTGCGGCAGCTGCATGTTCCGATATGGCCCATCCGCCTACGATATCCTCGTCGCTCCCATGCTCCTGCGTTTTCATGTCGCCGAGCTCCAAATTCCTTACCCATGTGATCGAGTCGTTCCCCTGAAGATCATGATACACAACGGCGACGACCCAGCTCGGCTGTGCGTTCGGCACGACCGGCGTGGAAGTGCACAGGAACGCGTAGTTCATGCCCGCAACCAGCTGCGTTGCAAGCACGGCCACAGGCTGCATCTCTGCGCCGACCATTCCTTCCGCGGCTTTTTCAAAGATTGCGCGCTCTTCGTCCGAAACAACGGATAACGACGAACCGTCGTACACTTCCCAGCCGCCCGACAGTACGGCGGACAGTTCGTCATCCGCCTGCGTTTCTTCCGGCGCGGCAGGCTGCGGCGCGCATCCAGTAAGGACAACCGAAAGAACGAGCAACAACACAAGCCCCAGTATACAATATTTCTTCATACTACCCTCCTCATTGTTTTTTCGGCTCTATTGTACCACAAATCTACGCCGATTTCCTGAAATTGTAAGGTTTGTCCGCAAATATTTTTTCACGGCGCATTGACGAAAACAGACAAAAATAATATAATTAGTTAGAGTTATCTAACTAATTTTCATGTTGCGCATCGAAGGGCGGCGGATACTTCAGCCGCCGAAGTAAAACAGGCAACATACAGACAAGGTGAGAGTATGAATCTTTTCAAAGCTTTTTTCAATCAGACCCGCAAACCGGAAGGTTTTCTCGGCAAAATGATGCTGAAACGGATGAACCCCGGCCACGCAAGCCTCGCAGACTGGGGGATTGCGCAGCTTCCCGCGCTGTCTGTAACGTCCATCGCCGAGCTTGGCTGCGGCGGGGGACGCAACATTGCCGCGCTGCTCAAAAAGTATCCTGCGGCTAAAGCGGACGGCATCGACCATTCGCCGCTGTCCGTAAAAAATGCCGTCCAGCACAACGCGGACGCCATAAAAGGCGGGAGGTGCACGGTCACTGAAGGCGATGTTTCAGCCATGCCGTTTGGGACCGGCGTCTACGACCTTGCCACCGCCTTCGAGACGGTGTATTTCTGGCCGGGATTAACGCGCTGCTTCCGCGAAGTATACCGAATCCTGAAGCCAGGCGGCGTCTTCCTGATCGTCCACGAATCGGACGGAACGGACAGCACCGGCAAGAAGTTTGAAACGCTTATCGACGGTATGACAATTTACACCGCGCAGGAGTTGAAAAATGCTCTGGAAGAAGCGCATTTTCAGGAGGTTTCTGTCTTTCATCATCAGAATCGCCCGTGGATTGCGGTGGTAGCGAAAAAGTGAAAGCGCATTGCGGATAACCCCGCATGAAAGGAGCAAACATGAAGCCGAATTACGCAAACTGGATTCCCAAATGGATGATTCTCGCCTTCGGCGCAGCGGCGATCGTTTTTGCCGCCTGCTGTGCGGTCACTTTGCTATTATGGAAAGGCACGGCGGCGACGGTTCTTTCGATCGTTTTCGGTGCCGGCGCCATTGCCTGCGCCCTCTACGCCGTCTGGGCTTTATACGCCTACCGTCAATTCTCATATGCGGGCAAACGCAGGCTTTCCAAACAGATCATCGAAGGCACGGCGGCGTATATCACGCTTCCGAGAGGCGGCACCGGCCTGGACGTAGGCTGCGGCAGCGGCGCGCTGACGATCGCCTGCGCCAAGCGCAATCCACAGGGATACATGATAGGAGTCGACCCCTGGGGACCGGAATACAAGGCTTTCTCCAAAGTGGTCTGTGAAAGCAACGCCAAGGCGGAGGGCGTAGAGAATATCCGCTTTCAGGCAGGAAACGCCATCAGCCTGCCGTTTGTAAACGAACGCTTTGATGCGGTCACGTCCAATTACGTCTACCACAACATTGCAGGCGCAGACAAACAACAGCTTTTATTGGAAACCCTGCGCGTGCTGAAGAAAGGCGGGTGCTTTGCCCTCCACGACATCATGTCGCCAAGGCGTTACCGCGACATGCGGAAGTTCTCGGATAAGCTCCGGTCTATGGGATATGAGGAGGTAAAGCTGATCCGAACGGACGACGGCCTTTTCATGAGCAAACGGGAAGCTACGCTCCTTACGCTGCGGCATTCCATGCTCCTTGTCGGAAGAAAATAACGCGGCACGCAGTATACTTCTGAACCAAAGCATCGACATTCGGAGTAAAACCTATGCAAGAGCTGGAAGTCGTCGGCGGAATTCTTCTTCCCTTCATCGGGACGAGTCTGGGAGCGGCATGCGCGTTGTTCGTAAAAAAGCAGGTGCATCCGCTTCTGCAGCGCGCTTTAGCCGGTTTCGCGGCAGGCGTAATGGTCGCCGCGTCGATTTGGAGCCTGCTCATTCCGGCCATAGAGCTGTCGGCCGATCTAGGGCGATGGTCTTTCCTCCCGGCGGCAGCCGGCTTCTGGGTCGGTATTCTTTTCCTTTTTCTTCTGGATCGCGCGGTTCCGCATCTGCATATAAGCAGCAAAAAGCCCGAAGGCCCGAAAAGCGTTCTGAAAAGGACAACCATGCTCGTTCTCGCCGTAACGATTCACAACATTCCCGAAGGAATGGCGGTGGGTGCGGTATATGCCGGCTATCTCTCCGGTACGGCAGGCATTAATGCGATGGGCGCTCTGGCGCTCTCGCTCGGCATTGCCGCGCAGAACCTTCCGGAGGGCGCGATCATCTCCTTGCCGCTTCGCGCGGAAGGAATGCGCCGGTCTAAGGCGGTTCTTTTTGGGATATTGTCCGGAGCGGTGGAACCCGCAGCCGCAGCGCTGATGATTTTCGCGACGGAATTACTGACGCCCGTCATGCCCTATCTTCTGGGCTTTACGGCCGGCGCCATGTTCTACGTCGTCGTAGAAGAACTGATTCCCGAAACATCCGCGGGCGAACACTCCAATATCGGGACGATGCTGTTCGCCGCCGGGTTTACATTGATGGCCGCCTTAGATACCGTTCTGGGGTAAAATAAAACCGCCTCCCGCGCAGCGGAAGGCGGTGAAAGTTTTTTATTTTTTGATAAAGAGCACGCCGAGCGTTTTCGGGCCGCAGTGCGAAGCTACAATACAGCCCGCCGTAGTATGATGCACCTCTGCATCCGGAACGAATTCGAGAACGATCGCTTTGAGCTTCTCCACGATCTCATCCGAAACCTCGCCTGAATCGGTAATGAAGATATGACCCGGGCGAATTTCCTTCCCCGCCATCCGCTCCCTGATATAGCGGCCGTAAACGTTCTGCACGTCGCCGCGGTATTTCTTGCAGACGACAAGCAACCCGTCCTTCATTTCAAGATTGGGCTTGATCTTCAGGATGTTCGCACCTACCGCCTCAAAGCCCGAACAGCGTCCGCCCTTGCGCATGAATTCCAGCGTATCCAGCACAAAACTCACATCCAGCTTCGCCGTAAGCTCCGTAAGATGTTCCGCGATTTCTTTCGCGCTCATGCCCTTGTCGCGGCATTCCGCGCCTTCAATCGCAAGAAGCCCCACTCCGGTCGAAAGCGATCGGCTGTCCACCGTATACACTCCCTCAAATTCCTGCGCGGCAATGCGGGCGCAGTTATATGTGCCGGAAAGCTCACCGCTGATATCCAGATGGACAACTTCATATCCCGCTTCGACAAGCGGAGCGAAGAAATCTACAAATTCCTGTATCCCCGGCGCGGAGGTCTTAGGAAGAATGCCGTCCCGACGGTAGCGCGCATAAATATCATACGCCGAAAAATTCCCGTCGGCACGAAAGGTCTCTTCTCCGAAGGAAACGATCAGCGGGAAAATTTTAATGCCGTACCGTTCCTTGAGTTCCGGAGACAAATCGCAGGTATCGTCACTGGTAATAATCACAGGCTTTGTCATAAGTTGTATCACTCCTGCATTCCATTATACTTTATTCCTGACGGGATTTCAAGCTTACACCCTCAGGTCGCTGTACTGCGGATCGTCATGCAGCACCTTTTGCGCGTAAGAACAGATCGCCTGAATTTTCTTTCCGTTCTCTCTCGCGCGAAGAAAAACTTCGTCCACCAGTTTCCGTGCAATCCCCCTGCCGCCGTATTGTTCCCGCACGCCGGTGTGGTCTACCGCCCATCGGCCCGGAAGCTCGTAATACGTGCACTCCCCAATCTGGCGCTCGCCATCAAAAGCAAGAGCCTGATGTTTCTCCTGCTGAAACACAATGCGGATCGCATCGCTTTGCCCGTTCTTAAGCTCCTTTTCCATCCTGACTGTTCCCCCCGGCTGATAGCAGCGCTTGGTTTTTGTCTAGTATACCATCCTTCCGTCCGTATAACAAGACAGCCCGTTAAACATATCTGTGCGCCGTCTTTCCCCCGTTTTCGGCAAAGTAGCAATGCCGATTTCGCTTCATCCTCGTTTCCTCACATGAATAGTGGCCTTGACGCGTCCTTCTCCGGCGTATTTTCATTCGTCAATCCGATTTGACAGTACATCCGACAAAGTTTTCAGCATCTTTTCCACATCCAGCGGCTTCGCGATGTGCGCCTGCATTCCGGCCTTTCGGGTCGCCTCTTCGTCTTCCTTAAAGGCATTGGCCGTTAAAGCCACGATCGGGATATCCGCAAGCGCCTTATTCTCTAAAGCCCTGATTGCCCTCGTGGCTTCGTAGCCGTCCATCACCGGCATTTGAATGTCCATAAGAATCGCATCATAATAGCCCGCTTCAGAGGCCGAAACCTTCTCCAGAGCAACCTGCCCGTTTTGTGCGGTTTCGACCATAAATCCGGCCTGTGAGAGAATCATGACCGCAATTTCCATATTTACCTCATTATCCTCTACAAGCAAAATACGCATTTTTGAAAAATCAATTTCTTTTTTCACCGGTTCGGCTGCTTTTTCCTCAGCCAGTTCCGCAGCCTCCTCCGCGCTCGCCAGTTTGAACTTTAAGCGTATAATGAACTCCGTCCCCGCTCCGGGAGATGTAATGACTTCGATCGTACCGCCCATCAAATCGACAAGGTTTTTCACAATCGCCAAACCAAGTCCGGTGCCTTCGAGCCCGCTGGCAGTAGACGTGCGTTCTCTTTCAAAAGCGTTGAACATTTTCTCCGCAAAATCTTTGGACATCCCAATTCCGCTGTCCTGAATGCGTATTTCGTAATCGCCGTATCCATCTTCCCCGTTGCCGATCTCCCATGCGGAAAAGACGATCGTTCCGCCCGCCGGCGTGAACTTGTACGCGTTGCCGACGATATTCAGCAGCACTCTGTTCAAGCTCTTTTTGTCACACCAGACATACCGGTTCCGAACCTGTGAAGTGCGTACGGAAAAGTCCATATCCTTCTGACGCATCTGTTCCGCGAACAGATCGTGGATTTCATCAAATATTTCGCAGATATCCGCCGGCGCATACTCCATTTCATTCCTGCCGCTTTCTATACGGCTCATCTCCAGAACATCGTTGATCAGCGAAAGGAGTCGTTTACTGGATGTGTCTATTTTAGTAAGGTAATCCTGAACCTCTGCCTCTTTGTTTTCTTTAAGAGCGAGATTCGTATAACCGATGATTGCATTCATCGGCGTGCGGATATCGTGCGACATGTTGAAGAGAAACTGGCTCTTTGCAAGGTTCCGTTCCACCGCATGAATCTTTTCCCTCTCAAGCATTTCGTGTTTCTTCCTCACGAGATTTTGGATGTACAGCATGACGGCAAGGCCTGCGAAAACGATCAATATAAGGACGATCCCATCCTGAAGGAGCGCGGCGTGCGCCGCCTCTATGCTCTGCGCAGCCATGATATTTTTGGCAAACCACATGATGACGGAATAGAGGAGCAGCGCGAACAGCACCACGCCTGAAGTGGAAATGCCGCTGTATTCCGACAATGTGCTGTGCGTCACCGTTCTCCAGTAAAACACAAATCCCAGCAGACACCACAGCGACAGCAGAAGGAAAGACGCCGAACTCATCGTCTCTATCGCCGCAAGCTTCGGAACCAGTTGTACGATGGCAAACGCGACCGTGATCACCGTCCCGATCATGCTCGTCACCATAACTCCGCGATTGTTTTCCGCTTTAGAGAGTTTATAAGCGGCTGCGGACGTATACCCAAAACCTACGATGGCTCCAAAGGAAGTGAGTTCGACAAACCAGTTCAGCGCGTTTCTTCCGAGAAAAGAAATCACTATCGAAATGACCATGATAAAGAGAATGCTGTGCTTTGTCTTCGAGAATTTCTGCGACAGGATGTGATCCTCCGCCATTGTGGACAACACGCGCGTCGTCGCGCGGTACGCGCCGATCATCCCCGTCAGAATCGCGGCAAGCGCGGTGATTCCCATGATCATCAGCCCCGGACTTCCCATAATCGCCTGCGCGGCATGAAACGTCGGCACGGACACGACTCCGGAGGTTTGATGAAGATTGCCGATATATTCGATCCAGGAAGCATAGCCGTCGGGAACCGAGGAAATGCTCACCAGAGACAGTACGATGTAAACCAGCCCGCTCAGCAAAATCGCCAGCGCTATAATACTTCTTGATTTCTTGATCGGAAACTTAAAATGCGCCGTTTCCAACGAGACCACGTCAAAACCGACAAATGCCCACGGCGCCAGCAGAACAATGAAAAAAACCGCATAGGCCGGATGAAATCCATTCAGGCCGAACGCGCCCGTCACATTCCCCAGCTGGATGCGCGGCAGGCAGATCGCCGCGACAACCACAGTGCCGACAAACAAAATCAAAGACAGGATCGTATGAAACCGCTGTAAAAAGGGCTTTGCCTTGATGAACAGCAGGCCGATCACGGCAAGCGCCACGACAGACACGGCCACTTCGGCAAGGTAGATTTCGTTGCCCGCGATGTTATAGTGCACGCCCGTTTGCAGCAAATCGCCGAACATCGTCCGGATTACGATAAAGAGAGCGGTGCCGTTGAGAAAAACGATCGTCAGGTAGGAAAGGCAAAGAAACCACGAGCAAAGAAAAGCGTGATCTTTGCCGAAAGCCTCTTTTGTATAGGAATAAGCGCCGCCTGTACCGGGCTTTCGCATCATCAGATAAGAGAAATTCGATCCGATGACCAGCATAATGGCAATGCTGATCACGAGGGCAAACACAGTTCCCAGCGGCCCGGCGACGGGCAAAAACGTCGTTCCCGGCATGACAAAAGCGCCCCAGCCGACGATGCACCCAAAGGCGATCGCCCAGACGTCTGTCGGCGAATAATACCGTGCGAACTCTTTGTTTTTACCGTGATACTCCATCGTCTGCCCGACCTCCCACCAATGGGATTATCCCGGCGCTGTACGGCGCCGGGATGCATCGTTGCTTTTCGTCTGCCGTCGCTTCGATAACGCCGCCTTTTCAGGCTCTGTTCTTTAAACGCTTTTTGTTCTCATACATTGCCGCGTCAGCCCTTCTGAAAACAGAGGCGACCGCGTCATCCTTGCCGGGTAAAAATTCGGAAATGCCGCACGCAATAATCGCTCCGCCATGCTGTCTGTTCGCGTCATTTTCCGCCGCCAGATGCTTCGTCAGCTCCGCACGGTTTTCGTAGTCCCTGCCGCGCAGTATCACCACAAATTCATCTCCGCCGTAACGGTAAACGGGACTGTGCGAAAAAATATTGCAGATTTCCGCAGACGCGCGGCGGATCAGCTCATCGCCCGCCTCGTGACCCATGGTGTCGTTGATTTTCTTGAGCTCATTCACATCGCAAACCGCGATCGCAAAAGGAGCCGACTCCCCGTCGCTGATGCTGCCGTTAAGAGAAGCTTCCTCTTCAAGGTATGCATGCTTGCTCTTGACGCCCGTCAGCGGATCTCGGTTTGCAAGCTCTCTAGCGGTACGCAGGACGGATACATGTTCCTGCTCACGCCTCATCTGTTCGTCGATGTTGCTTACGCCAATGACGATGTGCGGATCGTTTTTATCCTCCATGCACGTCGCTTTCATGTGCACATAGGTCGGCGTTTGTCCAAACATCAGCCGGTAGGTCAGCGTGAACACGCCGCTCGTTTCTTTCGCCTTGAGGATATTTTCTTTCGTAAAGGAGGCCAAAAAGTCCTCCACGTCCTCCGGATAGGCAATCCGTTTGATGTTTTTTCTGCTCAGGTTGAAGAAATCCTCGCCGGCTTTTTCAATGCCCATTTTCTTGTAGTCCTCGTCGGAGCTGTATTCGATGAAACGGTCCGTTTCAGTGTCTACATAATAAATGCTGAAATAATCTCGCGCCAGCGCACGGGCGATGCTTGAATAGGTCAGCGCTTCCTGATGCCGGTTCATTTCGGCATCGACATTGCTGACGCCGACGACGATGTGCCTATCGCCCATTTGCGTGATTTTCATGCGGACATAGTTTGGCGTGCTGTCAAAGAGTAAACAGTAACTGATCGTAAAAACCCCGTTTTGCGCAAGCTCCCGCATCACGTTTTCCTTTGTGAACGCGGAAAGGAATTGCGACAGATCCTCCGGATGCGCGACTCTTCCCATGTTTTTACGGCTCAGGTTGAAGAAATCATCACCGCTTTTCTCGATTCCCAGCTCGGAGAATTCGCCGTATGAGCTGTATTCGATGAAGTGCTCCGTCTCGATATCGACATAATAAATACTGAAATAATCCCGCGCCAGCGCCTGTGCAATGCGGGAATAGGTCGCGGCACTCTGGCGTTCCGCCTCCAGCTTCTGCTCTTCGGTGATCTGCGCGTCGATGTTGCTTACACCGATGATAATATGGCTGTTGTCATTTCCTCCGACCGGTATCACCTTCATGCGGTAATACAGCGGACTCCCGTCGATCAGCAGCCGGTAATCCATCGAAAATGTCTGGTATTTTTTCAGCATGGAAAGGAGCTCCTCCTTATCCATGGCCATGGCGACCTTTTCCTGATCTTCCACGTAAATGGCTGTTTTAATATTCTTCTGGCACTCGTCAAAGAATTCCGTGCCGGTGATCTCCCGTTTCAGTGTGCCGTATGCGCCTTCCGTAACAAACTCCATGTAGGTATCGGTGTTCGTATCCACGTAATAGATGCTCTCCATGTCGCTGGAAAGCGTCTTTGCAAGGCTGTTGAAATCCAATATGTTCTGCTCTTTTCCCAGAATCTCCGTCTGCTTGATCTGATCGTTCACATTGCTGACGCCTATGACGATATGATTTTCGTCGTGCGTGCCGGCCTCTACAATTTTGAGATTATAATAGGTCGGCACGCCTGCGATCATCAGCCGGTAAGTCAGGGAATACGGATGACCGGTCGACAATTGCGCAAGCAACGCATTTTTTTGCAGACAAACGGAGACGCGCAGCCGATCCTCTTCAAAAACCACACGTTGAATGTTTCTTTGCGCATCCGCAAAGAAGTCCGAGCCGCTGCGTTCAATCTGGAGATCCTCGTACTTGCCCTCCGAACTGAATTCGATATAATGATTGTTTTCCGTATCCACGTAATATACGCTTTCAAAACCGCTGGACAGAGCGTAAGCGATCTTGCCGAAGCCCGCTGGCGACTTCTTACCCACGCGTTTTTTCGCCTGCTCTGTCTCCAGCCGGACATCGCCCTGATTTTTCCGTTCGATCACAAAGCGTTCGTACTCGTCTGGCGGTACAGGGCGGGAAAAATAGTATCCCTGAACGAGGTCGCAGCCCATGGCTTTTAAGGCGTTGAGCTGTTCCTCCGTCTCTACGCCCTCGGCAATCACGGGAACGGAAAGGTAATCCGCGATGTCGATAATGACCTCCAGCATTCGGGTATCCTTGCGTTGATTGAACGCGCTGCGAATAAACTGCATATCCAGCTTCAGCGCGTCGATTGGCAGTGTCGATATCATATTCAGCGAGGAATATCCCGTGCCGAAGTCGTCCATTTCAATGTGAAAGCCCAGCTCCCGCAAGTGGTT
>JAEEGL010830704.1_pt1 | contig 25843 bp, 22 predicted proteins | sample 9134231 | NCBI WGS metagenome assembly JAEEGL01 (sample SAMN16246548, study PRJNA631951) | gut metagenome | biome: gut microbiome; feature: rumen; material: fiber-attached | host: Bos | place: Iran: Karaj | collected 2018-10 | reverse complement strand
TAGCATCACGGCCATGCTTTTTCTTCCTGTTTTCTTCGAACACCCCATTCGTAGCTATTTCAATCATTTCCGGTATTCCCTGTGCAGCATTTGCCTTAGCTTTAGCAACCGCACCTTTCAGCTTCTTGGTATAAACAGATCCGGCATATTCCCCTGGAAGAGTTGTCCCAATATATATGATTTCTCCATCCTCTGCTATTGAGTAAAACTCTCCCACATAATCTTTAAGATACTGTTCGACATCTTCCCAGTTCAGGCTTCGCTTACCCTTAAAGATAATGTCATTTATTATGACAATGCTGTTTCCATCTGCATCCTTAATTACAGATACATTTCTTGATTTGTTTCCTTTTTCCATATTGCTCCTCACTTCTTTTAAACCCCTCGAATTCGAGGGGTTTAGGATCATTCAGATTATAAACAGGTCGATTTCGACCTGTTTAAACATACTGATTCCAAGACAATTATTCCTTCTCATCATCCTTTTTCAGCAGTTTTTCCATCCTTATGTAATACTCCAAAAGCCTCACAACATAATCAGGTGCATGCCTCATATCACGCTCCCACTCAGTAACAGTCCTGTAAGGAATATTAAAATACTCGCAGAATTCCTTGCGGTTCATACCAGTACTTTCGCGTAGTTCTTTTATTTTTTTCGCTTTATCATCCATGAGATGCCCCTTTCTCAATTACACGTTGTGTATAAGTTTACCATAAATAATTCTTGTACACAACGTGTAATTCATTGTTGTCAGGCAGCACTTACTACATAAGAATAGCCAAGTACAACATCAGGATCATTTGTGAAAGAATCTGATTCTGCCCCATCCGTGAAGAACTCGTAATCTATCATATACAAGACCATGTTTTCCTTCTCCAACCTCTTAAGCAACCCTGGGCCGTACTTCACCATCAGTCTTGCAGTAACATCTACCCATCTCTCAAAAGCAATGTAAGCATTATGTGAGCATGCGGATTGTACTTGTTCACATCATGAATGCTGAAATCTGCACACATCCCTTTTGATACACATTCTTTCATTAAGATATTTCTCAAGCATCTCTAGCCCTGAACCTTTATAAAAAATATGACAATTGGAGTGAATACTCTTATTTCGAGAAATATAAAAAGAAAGCCTTTCAAGAAGCAGGTGGCGATGAAAAAGAAGCCATTACTCTATTCAAAAAACATGTAAAAAATGGTGATGCCGAGTTTCAGAAGATCCTGGTAAACAGATTCCATACTTTTAAGATGAGCTTGATTATTGATCCAAAGACAAAAAGACCTGCCCACCACATCGCTATCGACTCTATCTTTGATGTGGCCTGGTTTGCTTTTTCTAAGCTCATTACCGAGGACGCTTCATATGTGAACTTGCAAGATGAAAACTACTTTGATGATTTCTCAGATGATGAATATGTAAACGAAAACCAGCCTGTTACCCGCTGCCCAATCTGCGGAGATTATATTAAGAAGATCAAGAATAAAAAATACTGCAACAAACCTGAATGCCAGAAAAGGCGCGCTGCAATCAAATCTATGAATTATACAAAAAGAAAAAAAGCTGAACCGCAGGAAAAAGAAAGAGGCAAGGGATAACTCCCCTGCCTTTAGTAATTTCATTCTTTATTCAATATACGCCCATCTGAATCCACCAGCCTTATTCCTTATACCTTTGCAGGCCAATCCAATATTATGATGCGACCCTAAGTTGTAATACTCAGCAGCTGCTTTAATACTATTAAAGACCTCTCCAGTATCTAGATTCTTGACTTTTTTATACTTTGCTTTTGCAGAATTATTTTTTCCACAAACCGGACAACCATATCCCCGACTTGTTCGGCCAACAATAGTTCTAGTATATTCGTTTTGACATTTTCTGCACGTCCACCAAACTTTTAGCTCTGAACCACTACTAACCATATCTGGGGTTAAGCTTCCATTTTTATCATAATTCCACTCTGAAGCTATTTTAGGATTAATAGTTGCCAAATCATTATACCCTTTGAGAATCTGCTTTCCAGCGCATATTGGACACCCTGTATTTTGGGACGTTCGTGTTGAAATAACTGCTTGCCATTCGTGACCGCATTTACCAATCCACCAAACTTTATAATGACTCTTTGAAAGAACATTATCCGGCTGAGAAATATCATTTCCTCTTTTGTCAGTACGGCCAGTATTCTTCTCATAATTCCATTCATCAGCTATGTCTGGATAGATTGTTTTTAACTCATTATATCCTTTTATTGGTAATTTGTTAGAACAGTATGGACATCCATTTCCCATAACTCTACTAGATACCACAGCCATCCATTCGTGCCCACACTTACCAATCCACCAGACCTTCTTTCCAGATGAACGTGTTACATGCTCTGGTTTTAGCTTTCCATTTCTTTCATAGTTCCATTCGGCAGCAAGCTCAGGATTCATTACCACAAGAGAGTTTTCTTTTTCCTTAAACTCTCTGTACTCATTTATCTTGGCAAAATCTCTGTCTAGATCAATATCAAGAATAGTATGATATAGCTTTTCTATTAGCTCGGTTAATTTTTGGGGGAACTCTTTTTCATAGCAAATAATATCTATAGAACTATCATTTAAAGATCCGAGTTCATTTTCTCGAAATCTATAAAGCGTAATTCCATTGTCACTGCAGTTTTTATTCTTTTCTTTATCCTTTTTTTGTTTGTTTCTATGCCAGAAAGCACCATCGTATTCGATTCCAATTTTCTTGGAGGGAATATAAATGTCCACCTCAAACCCTAAATCTTTATACGAATGAATAACATTGTCTTCAACCTGAGATAGATAATACATAATAGCAAATTCAGGAAACGAAGTATTTCGTTCACTTGAGCATATTGGACATCCAACCCCTTTAGTTCTTGGACTAATATATGCTTTCCATGAATGACCTTTTTTACATATCCACCAGACTTTTTTTTCAGTTCCATGCATAACCATAGCAGGTGTTAATCCATGGTTTTTGCTAAAGTCCCATTCATCAACAAGTTCTGGATTTGTAGTAGCTAAATCATTAATTCCTGGTTGTACTAATTGCCCCGCACATATAGGACATCCAACTCCTTTAGTACGATTGCCTACAACTGCTTGCCATTCGTGCCCGCATTTGCCAAGCCACCAAACTTTCTTACTATTACTAACAGAGATGTCAGTTGGCTTTAAATGTCCGTTTTTAGTAGGGTGCCATTCTTTTGCAAGTTCTGGATACAAAGTAGCCAAGTCATTATATCCTTTTAATGTCCGCAATCTTGAGCAAAATGGGCAACCATTTCCATTTGATCTACTTGTAATAACAGCTTGCCATTCATGACCTTGTTTGCATTTCCACCATACTTTCTTTCCGCTAGATTGTGTAACATTTTCTGGAATTAATAATCCGTTCTTCTCATAATTCCATTCTGCAGCAAGCTCAGGTTTTAATGTCGCCAAGTCATTAAAGCCTTCAAATACTTGGTGGCTGGTTAAAAATGGACATCCTAATTTGCGAGCAGTTCTATCTATAATAGGTGCAACCCACTCAAAATTAAAATGTTTTCCGGTTCTGGGATCATCGTATGGAAGATACCACCATACTTTTTGGTTACTACCATACAGAACTTCATCAGGTTTCAAATTCTCGTTTTTAGTAGGGTGCCACTCTTGAGCAATTTCAGGATACAAAGTCTTTAAATCGTTATACCCCTTCCATACTTTTGAATTGTTCAAAAATGGGCATCCGTAGTTTCTTACCGTCCGATTCTGTAATGGCGTTTGCCATTCAAAGTCAAAGTGTTTGCCTGTTCTAGGGTCATCATATGGTAAAAACCACCACACATTTATACTAGATTGAGGTAATATTTCAGATGGCTTAATATCGCCATTTTTAGTCGGATGCCATTCTTTAATCAACTCCGGAAATTGAGTAGCTAAATCATTAAATCCTTTATAGAGCTGTGTCTTACCACCGCTAGAAATGAATGGACAAATTGAATTATTTCTGATTCTATTGTTTGGAGTGGATTCCCATTCAAATTCAAAGCACTTTCCGGATGCTGGATCGTTATATTGATATTTCCACCAAAACTTCCTATTACTTCTACTCGTAATATTCTTTGGGGTAAACTCTCCGTTTTTGCTATAATCCCACTGTTCTAATAAATACTGGAGATTATTTTTTACACAATATGTATATAAATCATTTACTCCTGTTTCAGCACGTATACCCATATTTTATCCTTATTAAATCTAATGTTTTGAAGCGTTATCTTTATGTAAACTTTTGGCCCCTTTATGCAAAGAGCCCCGGTACAAGCTCTTGGCAACAGGGTCCCATTCATAACCACAAATCCTACATTTTACATGAATTCTTGAATGCCCTCCAGTATATTCTCCAAGCACCTCTATATCGGGATTCATAGTGCTTAGTCGCTTTATATACTCATCCGTCCCCACTAAAAATTTCTCGTGAGCCTTCTTCGCTCCACATTTTTTGCATCCATCTCCAGCCAGAAGGTTTGCAGGTACTGCATTCCATTCATAACCACATTTGTTACATCGCACTCTAATTCTAATATTTGCATTCTTGTATTCGCCAAGAACATCAATATTCTTATTTACCGCTGAAAGACTCTTCTTAAAGACCTCTGTAGTAACTGAAAGAGAATTATTGTAAGCCTGCTCTTCTATATCCATCCAATCATTCTCTGTAAACGCATATGTACATTCCATCTGTTTCAAAAGTTGTAAAACCAGTTCTCTGATAGCTGCATGGTCCGATCTATTATAATCCCCTTCATAACAGTAACAATTATCAGTAAACGGTAGGCTGGACAGATCATCATGAAACTGATCATAAATTGTAAACAGCGTTACTCCCTTTTCTTTACACTTTTCTCTCTTTACAATATCTCGTTGCATATTCCTTTTATGTAAGAACCAATTTCCGGGTTCGATGGCTACCGCCCTTGAGGGAATAAAAATATCTAATTCCATCCCTATAAATCGCTTATCCCTGGAAATAACTTCTCTTTCTCCAAATACCTTCCTCATACTTAACAGAATAAACTGTTCCATGAAGCTCGTACCTGACTTCATACATCGTGGGCACCCATGATTAAGTAATAATGAATTTGGTCGTGCATACCATACATGGCCACATCTCTTACATCTACACTCAACTTTAGTCTTATTGTTCTTATACTCCCCATTTATCTCGATACTATCATCCAACAATGCTAACTGTCTTTTGAAAGTATCTATTCCTTTTGTACCTGTAACACCATTGCTCTTTGCTGCGCCTATTATTTTTGAGCAATGAGGACACCCTTTGCCTTGAGAAAGGGAATAAGCTTTTGGCTCCCAAGATAGGCCACAGCGTTTGCATCGAACCTGAATCCGATCAATCGCCCTGGTATAATTACCAACAACTTCTATATCTGGGTTAAGCTGCTTTATCTCATTTACAAACTGTTGATGAGTCTTAGCCATAATAACTATCTCCACAACAAAAATGTCAAATCATTTTCTCAGAATAATCTTCCCAGTACTGTTCTTCATTTGCCCATTCATGGCAATAAATGTACATAAATACGCATTCTATCTCTTGTTTCTTGCCTTTCACAAATGGCTTCTTTGGCATTTCTCTATAAAGCGAGTCTAATCCAAACAGATTGTTTTTTTGTTTAAAATCATAGTCGTACAAAAATGACTTTGACATCTTGTACTTCGAATCAGACTTACTGTATTCCTCATAGTATTCGGATCGTTTTTTATGAGCCTTAGGCCATCTATCTGGTTCCTCCAAAAACTCAAATATGTATTCAGAGCAAAAATCATACATATTCACACCGTACTTAAGATATGTTTTGCTAATCCATTCATCAATACTATCCGTTATATGCGGAGGAGCTAATTCATCTGAAATCAAGCTTCGTGCACGATGTTCATCTTTTATAAAACGAAATAACATCTCAGACTGTGATTTCATAAAATCATACTTCTTTATTACTTTTGGATACAATTCATAGGATAAAGCTCTAAACTCTGCCTCAGAATCATATAGAAGAAAATAAGGATCATTTATGAGCCTGGACAGTATTTGATTTAGGTACCTTCCATATGATGAATACATATCCACTAGCCATTCCTGGATTTCATCAGAATATTTGCTCAAAGTCCGCGCGTATTTCTCAATCTTTTCATCATGTAAAATAGTTCTTTCCTCGCCGGCGGTAGTTTCAAGATAATTATTAAAATATTCAAATACGTAATTCACACAGATTCGGGTATTCTCTGCTCTTTTGTCTCGATCAAACTCGTTAATCCCATCCTCATTTTTTCTCTTTAATATGTATTCCTCAAGTCTCATGTTCATAACCTCTTATTTTGCCAAACAACAATGTATCTGAAAAACTTTATGTTCACAATAATTGTCATACATATTGCATTTTCTATTCAGCGTGGATACTGCTATAAACATTAGCTTTTTCTCCATTTATCTCATTAATAATATTCTCTATAATACGTATATTTTCTTCATCAAATTCTAATCTATCTTTTCGGTATTCGCACGATATTCTTTCTACGCATTTTGCAGATAACATACTATATTTCAAAAACAATTTGGTAGACTTCTTGGTATAATCAAATTCCTTTGAAAAATCGTAACCGTCACCTTCCCACCATTTATCATAAAAACCAGATGATTCAAAACTGATTGCTTGAAAGAGCTTGCATCCTTTTTCTAATAGTTCCTTAATATCTTTTAAATCAAGTTCAAAATCCCTATCTTGCTTACTTAAAAGTCCATGTGCAATATAATCATCTCTAAATCCTAATATATTTTCTCTCAAAGTTTCCATTTTCTTTTTGTATTCTTTATCTTCAAAGCCTGTTGTTGTAATCTTCTCTAGAACATTTTCCTTATATTTAGGGCACAAAAAAACACTCAGGACTCTATTCTTAAACTTGAACAAATTTGTTGCATCCCCACCACTATTGTCAAAAAAACATCTGCTTACTTTAATAATTTAATTTTCATATACATTTCGATAAATAAATTTTACAGTAATACAGTCACTATCTAAATCAGAATTCTGAAGCTCTGAACACGCCTCAATAAATGACACATCAAAAATCATAGAACTTAGCGTTCTGTAAAACAATTTATGCTGATCAATATATTCAGATAGCCATTCAGCTTTTATTACATCTTTATAATTCATACCATTAAGCCTCATTTCTTATAATTCTTAAATACCTAATTAATCATATTATCTAACTATAAAAAAAGAAAGACTGCATACACAGCCTTCCTTAAGCTCATATTTTCCGTCCGCCAATATCTACCATTTCCGTCCTAACCTACCGGCGAACTTCAATCCTACATATTAGCGTACATATTCAAATTCTATCTTTCTAGCGTACAACAGAAGCGTCCGCAGCTATGTATTTTTCCATATCCCCTTAACTTCATTGTCCGCCAAAAGTACATATTTTTTGCTTCAATTTTAGTCGACCAGTTTCCTTTTAAACAGCCCTCAAACCCGCATGGTTAAGCGGTTGTCTTAGTGAGTAAGACGACGGTTTCAACATGACTTGTCCATGGGAACTGGTCCACAGCCACTGCTCTCGTCATCTGATATCCGTTCTCCTGAAGTATCTCCAGATCCCTGGCGAGGGAGGTGGGCTTGCAGGATACATAGATCATGTAGCGGACACCGTAGCCTATGATCTTCTGAAGAGCCTTGGGATTGATTCCGTCCCTGGGCGGATCAAGGATGATCAGGTCTGGCTTGGTCTCTATCTCGTCCAGGACCTTGAGCACGTCGCCTGTGATGAATTCACAGTTGTCCAGGCGGTTGAGCCTTGCATTCTCCCGGGCTGCCTCCACTGCTTCCTCAACAATCTCAACTCCAATGACCTTGTTGGCTACGGGAGCCAGAAGCTGGGCAATTGTACCGGTTCCGGAATAGAGGTCATAGATGACCTCGTCCTCACTGATCTTCTTCTGGTCATACAGGCTCTTGATATAGCCCCTGACAGTCTGGTACAGCACCTCAGCACTCAGACTGTTGGTCTGGAAGAAGGAGAAGGGTGTGATCCTGAACTTAAGTCCAAGCAGGTATTCGTAAAAGAAATCCTGGCCATACAGAATCTGCGTCCCCTCATCGATGACCGCATCGGCCGGGCTGTCATTTTTTGTGTGGAGGATCCCTGTAATCCTGCCTACCAGATTTAGCGATAGCAACAGATTCCTGAAAGGAGTAAGATCATGTTCCTCCTGGGTTGTTGTGACCAGGTCCACCAGGATATCTCCTGTCCTGACTGCCTTCCTTACCAGGAGATGGCGCAGATATCCCACCTGCTTCATCCTATGGTAAAAGGAAACCTCGCCCCGCGCATACATGGGCGCAAAAAAATCAAGGGTTGCAGATAGAATGGTCTTGTAGTCATCATCAACTATTCTACAGCCCGTAACTGTCACAATGTCATAAAAGCTGCCCCTCTTGTGCATGCCGAGACAAAGGGGACCGCCCATCACTTCATCTCCGAAGGAGAACTCCATTTTATTCCTGTAAGCATACTTAACAGGGCTGGTCTTTATACCCTCCCATGTAAACTTGCAGTTCTGTCTGGAAATTGCCGGCTTAAGGAGCTTCTTGACCTGCTGCTCCTTGAGGCCAAGCTCCTTGACATAGGGCATCGTCAGATAGCTGCAGCCGCCGCATTTGCCAAAATGAATGCAGGGGCTCTCAACTGCGTCCCCCGCTTCCTCAATGACCTGGACAAGTCTGCCCTCCGCCCTGTCATTCCTCACCTTCGAGATCTGAACAGATACTTTCTGATCAGGGAGGACGCCTTTTACCAGCACCCTCCCCTCTTTGGTATCAACTATTCCTTTATTGGGGAATTCGACACAGGATACAATTCCCTCTACAATGTCTTTCTTTTTCAAAATAATTGTCAGCTTTCTTTTGCAATGCCTGGATTAGTTCGCTGCGCCTCCGAGTTCCTCGTCTTCAAAATCGTCCTCAAAATCATCGAAGTCATCGTCATAGTAGTCATCTTCAAATGCAGGTGTCATATAACGATATACCAGGAAAGAAATGCATGCCACAGCTGCAATTGCTCCAATAACAGCCAGGATCCAAAGGATCACATTGGAAGGCTTCTTCGCATTTGCTGCTGCTCTCTTGTCCAAAAGCTCATTGATACGTGTCATCTCCATAAAGTCGTCAATTCTTGATTTTACTTCCATTTGTAACCCCTCCATGATGTATTGTTTTTTCAAGGTCGTCAGGCTTTCTGGCAAAAGAACTGCCGGCCCCCTGACATTGAATGCTATATGTAATTATATCATTATATGAGTCCACCGACAAATACACGGCACCTATTTATATCTTCTTCAATTTTGCAAAAGCAGCGTACATTATCTTCTGCCCGCAGTCATCAAACAGGACCGTGACCTTGTAGTCCCTTGGCCCCTCTTCCAGTGAGGTGACAACGCCCTCCCCGTACTTGATGTGTGCGACTCTGTCGCCCACAGCATAATCCGGTGCCGCAGCCTTCATGGGCATTCCCTTTGATAAACCGGCAAGTGATCCCTTGGCATGGGTCGCACCCGCTCCCGCAATATAGGGCTTGTCAGGAACTGCCCTGGGCTTCGACGCCTTGGGTTTGGGAACAGCCTTCAGTTTGTAGGTGCTGGCCAGCTCAGATCTTCCTGAGCCTCCCGTCCTGGATCCTCCGCCATTTTTCAGGCTCTTTCCAAGCCCCTTTGCATAGGATGGTTTTATCCCGGAATAGCCGTCGGCATCATCATCATAGGACGCCCCACGTCTAGCCGAACCTCTTCCAAAGTCCTCGCTTCCCTCATATTCATCGATGCTCTCGCCCCCGTCGTATAGGAAGGACGCAGTCGTTACGGCCTCCCGGTTATCCAGAAGCTCCCGGGGTATCTCGGTCACAAATCTGCTGACCTTGCTGAATATAGTCTCGCCCCGTACCATCCTCCGGCGGGCTGCCGTGAGGGTGAGATTTCTCTTGGCCCTGGTGATTCCCACATAGGCCAGTCTCCTCTCCTCCTCGATTCCATCAGGATCCGAATCCTCATTCTGAAGGGTCATATAACTGGGGAAAACTCCCTCCTCCATGCCTGCCAGGTACACGTTCTCAAATTCAAGTCCCTTGGCGCTGTGGAGTGTCATCAGGAGCACCTTCTCATTGTCGTCCCCTATCCTGTCAATGTCAGCGACCAGGGCGACTTCCTCAAGAAATCCTGTCAGAGTCGGCTGCTCCACTTCTTCGTTCTCCTCATAAGCCGCTATCTTGGAGATGAGCTCATCCACGTTCTGTGCCCTGTCGTTGTCTCCACTATCGTCATCATCCTCCAGGGTCTTTAAATAGTTCATGTACCCTGTTATATCAATGACATCCTTTAGGAGTTCCTCCAGGGACATCGTCTTTTGTTTGGTCCTGAAGCTCCTTATCATGGTGACAAAATCCGTGAGCTTGCTTACACTCCTTGCAACAGTAACTATCTGATCGGCCTCGCACAGAGCCTCAAAGAAGCTGATCTGTCTCTCATCGGCATAGTTCTGCACATTTTCCACAGTGGTAAGACCGATTCCCCTCTTGGGGACGTTTATTATCCTCTTTACGGAAATGTCGTCCATTCCGCTTTCGATGGTCTTGAGGTAAGCCAGCAGATCTTTTATCTCCCGGCGTGAGTAGAAGTTGGTGCCACCCACTATATCGTAGGGAATGCCCTCGTAGACAAACCTCTCCTCAAGAAGTCTCGACTGGGCATTGGTCCTGTAGAGGACGGCAGTCTCATCATACTTAAGCTTCCCGTTTCTCCTTAACTTGCCTATCTCAGAGGCAATGAACTCCGCCTCGTCCTGGGCAGTATCAAACTTCCGGAGCTTAACCTTCTCTCCGTCCTTAATCTCGGTCCAAAGAGCCTTATCCTTCCGGCCATAGTTGTTCCTTATCACTGCGTTGGCCGCGTCAAGGATGTACTGGGTGGACCTGTAGTTCTGCTCCAGCTTTATGACTGTGCAGTCCCTGTAGACCTTCTCAAAATCCAGAATGTTTCTTATATTGGCGCCCCTGAACCTGTAGATACTCTGGTCATCATCACCCACGACGCAGAGATTTCTGTACTTGTCCGCAAGGAGCCTTATGAGCTCAAACTGGGCAGTATTGGTGTCCTGGTACTCATCCACCATTATGTACTTAAATCTCTCCTGATAGGACTCCAGCACATCAGGATTGTGTTTAAAGAGTTCCACCGTCTTCATGATCAGGTCGTCAAAATCAAAGGCATTGTTCTTTTTGAGGGCAATCTGATACTCGCTGTAGGCCTTGGAAACCCTGGTCTTGACGTAGTCGTTCCCTGCCGTCCCGGCATACTCCTCACAGGTCACCAGGTTGTCCTTGCACTTTGATATCATGCCCATGATCTGTCTGAGCTTGAGCTGGGTGGTCTCCAGCTGATATCTCTTACATATGTCTTTTAAAAGAGCTTTCGAATCATCCGCATCATAGATGGTAAAGTTATTGGTATAGCCGATCCTGTCGGCATAGCGCCTCAGCATCCTGACGCAGCTGGAGTGGAATGTGGAGACCCAGATGCTCTCGGCTCCGAAACCCACAATCTTATCCACTCTCTCCTTCATCTCACCGGCGGCCTTGTTGGTAAAGGTGATCGCCATGATGTTCCAGGGATTGACTCCGCATTCATCTATCAGATATGCAACCCTGTGGGTGAGAACCCTTGTCTTTCCCGAACCGGCTCCTGCCAGTATCAGCACAGGCCCGTCAGTCTGAAGGACTGCCTTCTTCTGCTCTGAGTTTAGTGTGTCATATATTCCCATCAGTTTTTATCCTTATTCTTCTTTTTGCCCTTATCCTCAGCCGCGGTTATATTGTCAAGAATCTTCTCGATAAGAAGTTTTTTGACATATACATCATAGGAAAGAAGAGTGATAAAGGAAAAGAGCTGCATCTTCTCCCTCTCATCTTCCGGAATATCCTCGTCCTGGTAGGTCATAAGGGCTCTCTCGTATTTCTTTTTGAGATCCTCGATCACGGGCTCCAGCTCATCCTTCTGAAGCTCGAAGGTGGTGTCATAGATCCTTGAGAGGTTGAGTTCGTCATCGCTGACACCTAGCCGCTTCTTCAGTGGGTCGATAAGCGTCCTGATATCATTTATGGACAGGATGCTCTTGTAATAGTATATGAAGATCAACAGGATCATGTGATCCTTTGAATACTTCTTCTTCACCGGAGGCGGGAGCAGATCGTTCTTGGCATAGTTGTTGATCATGGTCTTGGTCAGGATCTTGTCCTTATCAGGATACCTGGTGGTCTTCTTGAGACGCTCATCCATGAAGGAAGTGAGCTGGTCCATATACAGATCAATGTTTGGAAGCTCATCCAGGGATATGGTGTCTATCCTTTTAAGTGATGCGATTATGCTGTTCATCAGATCGTCATTATCTATTGTCATCCTGTACCTCATATTATTTCCCGCGACCTCAAAAGGTTACACGATCTTTTTATTTCTTTTTGTTCTCCAGGGCCATCTTTCGCATTCCTCTCGCGTTCTCCATGGCGCTCTCAGTGATCTCATCTCCGCCCAGTAGCCTTGCCAGCTCTCCTATGGACTCCTCCTCGTCAAGTGGATGGATTCCTGTCACTGTCCTTCCGTCCAGAATCCCCTTCTCGATCATGAAGTGGGTATCCGCCATGGACGCTATCTGAGGCAGATGGGTTATGCAGATGATCTGATGATCCCCTGCAAGCTGTCCCAGTTTTTTGGACACCTTAAAGGCAGTCTTGCCGCTGATGCCCGCATCGATCTCATCAAATATGAGCGTGCCGATATCGTCCTTGCCGGCAAGCACCGTCTTAAGCGCAAGCATTATCCTTGAGAGCTCACCGCCGCTGGCAATCTGGTCAAGAGGTCGAAGGTCCTCTCCGGGGTTGGTGGATATCATGAACTCAACCTCGTCATATCCCCTTGCAGATATCTTCTCCTCATCACCCTTGACGTCAATCTCAAACTTCACATCCAGGAAATTCAGGTCCTCAAGAGCAGCGCGAAGCTTGTCTGCAAGCCTCTCTGCACCCTTCTTCCTGACATCTGATATCTCACGGCACAGCGAAAGAACCTGCTCTCTCATCTCTTCGTGTTCCGCATTCATTCTGTGCCTGTAGGCGTCCAGGTCATTTAGAGCATCCAGGCGCTTTTGTTTCTCCCCCAGCTCTTTGATGATAATGAGTATGCTCTGTCCGTACTTGTCCTTGAGGTGGTTCACCAGGTTCAGCCTGTCCTCAACATTCCTGAACTCCTCTTCATCAAATTCAAGATCCGATATATATCCCGACAGGGAGTGGTTGAAATCCGTCAAAAGAGATTCCACATCCGATAGCTGTGAGAGAAGGTCTGCTATCTCCGGATCATAGGAGGATACTGACGTAAGCTCCCTCACTGCCCTTCCTATCATATCAAGAGTGCTCTCATCACTGTCTGAAGCGCCTGTGATGGAGGCCACTATTCCCGCTGCCTCCGAGATCCTGCGGCTGTTTATCATCTTCCTGTAGGCGCTCTCCAGGGTCTCATCCTCTCCGGGGGTGAGATTTGCATCCTGAATCTCGTCTATCTCGAACTGCAGAAGCTCCTGTTCCCTGAGCCTTGCCTTCTCGTCTATATCAGTCTCCGACAGCTCTTTTTCCAGCTCCTTCATCCTGTCATAGGCTGTTCCAAGGCGCCCGAAGAGACCGCCCAGCTCATCTGCGCAGTACTCATCGAGAATCTCCATATGTTTTTTCTTGTGAAGAAGCTCCTGATGGTCATTCTGACCATGAATGTTAATAAGAATATTTGAGATATCGCGAAGCTGCCTTGCAGTAACGGTTTCACCGTTTGCTTTGGAGGTGCTCCTGCCCTGCATTATCTTCCTCTGTATCACTACAGTTCCATCATCTTCCACAGGAATGTCCATGTCCTGCAGAAGCTTTTTCCTGTCCTCGTCCTCCACTCCAAAGACAAGTTCTACAAGTGCGTAATCCTCACCGGTTCTGATAAGTGAGGGATCTGCCTTGCCCCCAAGGGCCAGATTCACTGACCCGATTACCACGGACTTTCCTGCGCCGGTCTCACCGGTCAGAATGTTAAGCCCGTCAGTGAATTCAATCTCCTGCTCCTTGATCAGAGCAAGATTCTTAACGTGTAAACTATATAACATATTTCTCCCAAAAAACTTTTTTATCCTCTTCCCAGCATTTCCTCAAATGCCTTCATTACCTGTTCTGCTTCCTCCTGGGATTTGTTCGCCACAAAGATGGTGTCATCGCCGGCGATACATCCCACTATCTGTGGCAGGTCCAGGGCATCAATGGCAGTCGCCAGAGCCATGGCCATGCCTGAAACCGTTCTGATCACAAGAAGGTTCTGCGCCAGATCCATGCTGACAAAGCCTGCCTTCAGCACATTTACATATTTGTCATGCATAACTTCCGGGTCTGCTGTAAAGTACACATACTTCTGCCTTCCATCCTCAATAACCTGTTTTGTGAGCTTCATCTGTCTGATGTCCCTCGACACAGTAGCCTGAGTCACATCGTATCCGGCTTCCTTTAACAGGCAGGCCAGCTGCTCCTGAGTCTCCACCACATGGTTGTTGATGATTTCAATAATCTTGTCGTGTCTGTTTTTCTTCACAGCATAAACACCTTCTTTCGTAATAGGTTTTTTGTATCTTTTTTATACTTCAAATTTCTTGCTGATAATATCCAGAAAGCTCACCCTGTTGAGCCGCAGGATCTTGGTGGTCTTCTTGGACATCCTTATCTCGATCCTATCCCCGTCGTGCATCAGTATGGTACCGCTGCCGTCGAAGCTGGCGATGGCCTTCTTGGGGCCTCCGTCCCTGGCGGGCAACAGTTCCACCGTGATCCTTGTGTTCGGGGAAAAGACAAGGCTCCTGGAATTAAGTGAATGTGGGCACACCGGCGTCACAAGTATCATGCTGCCGGAGGGCTCGATAATGGGTCCTCCTGCGGACATGTTGTATCCAGTGGAGCCTGTAGGGGTTGATATGATGAGTCCGTCAGCATAGTAGCTGTACAGAAACTGGTCGTTGATAAAGATATTATACCCGATTGTGGATATATCCTTGTACCTGGTGATGATTATGTCGTTCAGGGAGTAATCCTTTTTACCCTCAAGACTGCCCCTGAGCATCATCCTCTCATCAATCTCGTACCTGCCCTCCAGGACTCTCTCCAGAGCTTCATCAATGGCCGACTCCTCGACCTCTGCAAGATACCCCATGGTGCCCATGTTGACTCCAAGGAGGGGAATGTCCTGGTGTGCTATGCTCCGGGCAGCCTGAAGCATGGTGCCGTCGCCGCCAAGGACGATGCACAGATCCGTGTCCTCCGGAATAACCGAGAGGTACTTTCTCATGACATAGATCTGATCCTCTTCACCCTTTTCCCTGGCAACTACACAGGTCTTGCCCCGGGCCTCCAGAAACTCCTTGATATGTTCTGTCATCTCAAGGCTCTTTTTTTTGCTCCTGTTTGGTACAATACAAAATTTCTCCATAGCGCGCCCCCGCAAATCATCAGACCGCCGACAGCTCCCCGTGAGCTGCAGCCACTGTATCCTCTATGAGCTTGTTGCTGTCTGGCAAAAGAGATATCCCGCTACCATCCTCAACAGTTTCTTTTAACAGCTTCTCAGCCTCTGCCTCTGTGAGCTGTGCAGTATCACCATTCCTCTCAGGGTCCTTCCTGATATGGATGAGGTACTCGATGTTGCCCTCCGGGCCCTTTATGGGCGAATAGTCAAGATGAAGGACCTCGAATCCCACCAGTCCGCAAAAATCATAAATCCGGTGGACCACCTCGCTGTGTACCTTAGGGTCCCTGACTACACCCTTCTTGCCCACCTTGTCCCTTCCAGCCTCAAACTGTGGCTTGATGAGACAGACCATCTGACCATTGTCCTTGAGCAGACGCCTTGCGGGAAGAAGTATCTTGGTCAGTGATATGAAGGAGACGTCACAGGATGCAAAATCCAGGTCATCCTCAATGTCCTCCCTCACCATATATCTGAAGTTGGTCTTCTCCATGCATATAACCCTGGGATCACTTCGAAGCTTCCAGTCCAGCTGCCCGTGGCCCACATCCACAGAGTAGACCCTGGCCGCCCCGTTCTGGAGCATGCAGTCCGTAAAGCCTCCGGTTGATGCCCCTATGTCCATGCAGACTTTTCCCTCCAGGGAAAAGTCAAATTTCTTCACAGCCTTCTCAAGCTTGAGTCCTCCCCTGCTGACATAGGGAAGAGTATCTCCCCTTACTTCAAGGCTCTTTATAGCAGCCTCCTCAAAGGTGGTCCCGGGCTTGTCCTCCCTCTGGCCGTTTACAAAGACATCGCCGGCCATTATCAGTGTCTTGGCCTTCTCTCTGGAGGGGGCAAGACCTCTGTTCACCAGAAGGACATCCAGTCTTTCTTTATCCTTTGCCATAAAATCTATTACCTTTGTATTTCCTGAATTATTCTCGCCGCGATGGAGTCCGCGTCAATGGAGAGCTCCTTGTAGAGCTTGTCCACGCTTCCGTGAGTTACGAATCTGTCAGGGATCGCTATGGACAGGACAGAGACATCAAGCCTTTTGTCATCCACGTACTCCCTTACCTTCTCACCATATCCGCCGCAGGCCACGTTTTCCTCCATGGTCACAAAGAGCCTGTGATCTGAAGCTGCCCTATGAAGATAATTTGTATCTATGGGCTTAACAAACCTTGCATTCACAAGGGAGCATTTGATCCCGCTGTCCTTAAGGATCTCTCTGACTTTCACGGCGGTCTTTACCATACTTCCAACTGCAAGGAGGCATACATCCTTCTCCTCATAGATCGGCTCGCATTTCCCAAGTTCCATTGGTGCCCTGAAATCTTCCAGGCCGTCATAAGCATTGCCCCTGGGGTATCTCACCGCCACCGGTGCCCCGAGATTGACTGCAAACTTGAGCATATCTGAGAGCTCCCACTTGTTCTTGGGAGCCATTATGTGCATATTTGGCATGGTAGACATGTAGGACAGATCAAAGATTCCCTGATGGGTCTCACCGTCGCTTCCCACAAGTCCGGCCCTGTCTATGGCAAATACAACAGGGAGCTTCTGCAGGCATACGTCCTCCATTATCTGGTCGTAGGCCCTCTGAAGGAAGGATGAGTAGACCGCAAATACCGGTTTGTACCCTCCCGTGGCGAGCCCCGCTGCAAAGGATACCGCATGCTCCTCGGCAATCCCCGCATCCACGAACCTGTCGGGATACATATTCCTGAATCTCTTGAGTCCGGTACCGTCGGCCATTGCTGCAGTAATTGCGACCACCTTTTCATCCCGGGCACCCAGCTTGCACATTACCGTGGAAAAGATATCCTGGTAGTTGGCAGTGGATCTGGGATTCTTGGGAAGTCCGTTCTCAACGATAAATGGCTCTGTTCCGTGGAATCTGGCGGGATGCCTCTCTGCGGGCTCATAGCCCTTGCCCTTCGTTGTCATGATGTGGATCATGACAGCTTTTTTGACTTTTCTGGCCTCCTTTATCGCCCTGATCATTCCTGCTGTGTCATGACCGTCAATGGGCCCAAGATATGTGATGCCCAGATTCTCAAATACCATTCCCGGCACAAAGAGCTGTTTGAAGCTGTTCTTGGCCCTTCTGATGGAATCCACCACCCTGGTGCTGGTCTTGAGCTGAGCATATACGTCCTCCTTGAGGTTCAGGTAACCCTGGGCCGTCCGGACATTATTGAGATATTTGCCCATTCCTCCGACACTCTCGGAGATGGACATCTCATTGTCATTGAGAATAATGATAAAGTTGGTATCAAGCTTGGAGGCATTGTTGAGCGCCTCATAGGCAAGACCGCCTGTGAGGGAGCCGTCTCCTATAACAGAGATAACCGCATAATCCTCCCCCTTAAGATCCCTGGCCTTAACCATGCCAAGGCCCGCAGAAATAGATGTGGAGCTGTGACCAGTGTCAAAGCAGTCCGCATCAGATTCGCACCTCTTGGGAAAGCCGCTCATGCCGCCATACTGACGCAGAGTATCAAAGCCCTCTTTCCTTCCGGTAAGAAGCTTGTGAGTGTAGGACTGATGTCCCACGTCCCATATGATCTTGTCCCGGGGAATATCCAGGGCAACATGAAGAGCCATGGTAAGCTCAACGGTACCGAGATTGGATGCAAGGTGACCTCCTGTCACAGAGATCTTTTCGATCAGAAAGTCCCTTATCTCCTGGGCCAGTTCCGGATATTGGGATGGCTGTATATTCTTGATATCACCGGTTTTGTTTATTGTTTCTAAAAGCATCTCATACCACCTGGAAATGATTATTTTTTCCTGTAAATCAGATACTCGAACAGTTCGCCAAGGAAGGTGTCCTTCGCCCCAGCACTACTTAAGAGTTCCTGGGCTTCCTCGGATAATTCCCTGACTTTATTCTTTGCTTCTTCCATGCCATAGAGGCTTACGTAGGTGCTCTTGCCGTTTTTGATGTCAGAGCCAATGGGCTTGCCGAGCTCCTCCTGGGTCCCCTCAATGTCCAGGATGTCATCCTGGATCTGGAAAGCGATCCCCACGTTGCTGCCAATCTGTTCCATCTTCTTAACATCGCTGACAGATGCACCTCCCAGAATGGCTCCGATCATGAGACTGCTCTCTATGAGAGCCCCTGTCTTATTCTCGTCTATGTATGAAAGGACCTGCTTGGGGTCTTCCCCGGGAAGTCCTCCGTTCTCTGCACATATATCGGCGCACTGTCCGCCCACCATTCCGTTCACTCCGGCTTTGGAGGCCAGTACATCCAGGGCTGCCAGGTATCTGCTCCGGTTTCCCCCATCGTAAGTCGAAAGCTCTTTGCCGGCCACGGCGCCCCTGATTGCTGTCTCAAATGCCAGATTCAGAAGTCCGTCCCCTGCAAGGGTTGCCATTCCGGCACCGTATACCGCGTGGGTAGTCTTCCTTCCTCTCCTGTACTCATCGTTGTCCATTGCAGGAAGATCGTCGTGGACCAGGGAATAGGTATGGATCATCTCCATGGCCGTCATGAAGGGATATACAATTGAAAGATCTGCGTCCTGCCCTGCAAAGATCCTGAATGACTCAAGCATCATCACCGGGCGGAGTCTCTTGCCTCCCGCCAGAAGACTGTAGTTCATTGCCTCAAGGACTGTACGGGCATATCCCTCTTCCTTTGGAAGATAGTCCTTCAATACTCCTTCAAAGAACTCTGCCCTGCAGGTGAGCTCTTTTTCAAATCCGTCTCTTATCATTTACTCGAAGTCCTCCAGAGATCCGTCCTGTGCAATCTTAAGTACCTGCTGCTCCACCTCTTCAATGGACTGATGGCAGTACTTAAGCAGTTCCATTCCCTCCCGGTACTCCTTAAAGGAATCCTCCAGGGAAATATCCTCCCTCTCCAGGGATTTTATCTTCTCGTCTATAACGGCAAAGGCCTCTTCCACCGTCAGCTTCTTTTCTTCTTTATCTACTTTTCCGGATGCCATATCATCTGTTCCTCAAAAAATCAACCTCTTCAGTTCCTGTGACCCTGGCGTTTATCAGTCCGTCGCTGACATAGACACGGATTAAAGCACCCTCTTTTACCGCCCCAGTACTCCGGATGTTCCTGCCATTTTCATCGGTCAGGTAGGAATAGCCTCCCTGGAGCCTCAAAAGCGGCGATAGACCGTTTAATCTCTCTGCGTCAATTGAGAGCCTGTGCCTTGCACTCTCAAGCTTTCTCCTCATAAGCTGGTCGAGAAGGTCGCTGTACTGGTCCATCCGAAGCTGCCTGTCCCTTATCTTACCTGCGGGACTCAGGTGCCTCAGAGCCTCCGACAGCCTCTTTTCCTCCGCTACAAGATTCTGTATCCTTCGCTCCATCCTCATCCTGAGGGCATTCTGGTAATCCTCGATGTCCTGCAGGAGACGGGAATACTCGAACACAGCCAGCTCTGCAGCTGCAGAGGGTGTAGGAGCTCTTTTGTCAGAAACATAATCTGCAATTGTGGTATCTGTCTCATGTCCAACTGCTGAAATAATGGGAATCGGGCAATCAAAGATTGCCTGTGCAACAATCTCCTCATTGAACGCCCATAAATCTTCTATAGAACCTCCGCCACGTCCCACAATGATAACATCCACACCGGTCCGGGAAAGGATATCGATTCCCTCAGCTATGCTCTCGGCGGCTTTATCACCTTGTACAATGGCAGGATAAAGAACAATCTGAATATGCGGATTTCTCCTGGTCGCAACATTGATAATGTCACGAACTGCAGCCCCCGTGGGAGCTGTGACAACACCGAGAGTGCGTATATACTTAGGTATCGGCTGCTTGTACTCCTCAGAGAACATGCCCGATTCCTTAAGACTTCTCTTCAGTTCTTCAAATCTCTCATACAGAGCACCTGCTCCATCCAGTTCAATGTTCCTGGCGTAGAGCTGGTACTTACCATCTCTCTCATATACGGTTACTGCGCCTGTAACCCTGACCTGCTGGCCTTCCTTCATCTCAAACTTAAGGCCCCCCGCTCTGTCTGAGCGGAACATCACACAGGCAATCGCTCCCCCGCTGTCCTTGAGGGTGAAATACACATGCCCTGAGGAATGGTATTTGCAGCCTCCGACCTCTCCCTTGACCACGAGGTTCCGAAGGAGAAAGTCCTGGGTGAACATATTCTTGATATAGGTGTTGACCTGTGTGACTGTGTATTCACTGCGCAAATTTAGCTAACACTCCGTTTACAAATGCAGGCGAGCCATCCTGTCCGAATTTCTTGGCCAGTTCGACAGCCTCATTGATTGCCACTGACGTGGGTACTGAATCATCATATCTGATCTCGTAAACCGCAAGCCTTATGATCGTGAGATCCACCTTGGCTATCCTGGATGTGTTCCAGCCCGTGGTCTCTCTGTTGATGGCCTCGTCTATCTCAGTGAGCTTCTCAGCTATCTTCTCATACTTGTCCCTTATGTAATCAGCGTCCTGAGTGGAAAACTCAGTGTCAGAGGTGGTGGTAAAGAGCTCCTCCTGCTCTGACATCTCATCCATGGGATTAAATTCAACACGAAAGAGCAGCTTGAAGACCTGCTCTCTAAGCTCCGTTCTATTCATCATTCTGATCCTTTTAAGCCTCCGGCATTGTGATACCGGCAATCCTTATATTCACATCGGTAACTTCAAGTCCGGTCATGTTCTCTATTGATGCCTTGACCCTGGTCTGGGCCTGCTGACAGGTGGCAGGAATATTGTATCCGTAAGCCATCATAAGTGCCAGATCAACCTTGACCACTCCTGCTCCAACCAGTACCTTGGCACCCTTGGACAGGTTCTTGACTCCGACCTTCTCAAGCACATCACTTGTATAGTTGCCGGCCATGGCTGAAACGCCCTCTACCTCAAGAGCTGCCAGTGCAGCAATCCTGGCCACAACGTCATCTGCAATCTTAACTGAACCAATTTCTGCAATCTCTTTTGCCATAATATTACTCCTCAAATCTGTTACATCAAATTAAACCGAATATAATTATACCACAAAATCCGGAACTACGTTAGAGCCAAAACATTATAGTCCTTGTTCTATTAAAGGTTGTATATGAGATCTGCGCCATATCTCCCTGCTTGTAGTCAAAGACCTTTCTGTTGGTTATGAGTTCTTCAAAAAGAGTGTCATAAACATTGTCGGTGGCGCACTTGATGGTGACATTGTTGCTGCCGTCTTTGTATCTCCTGTCAAAGAGCTCTCCCACAAGAGCCAGGTCTGCGGTAGTAAAATACTCATCCTCCCTGACATAGTAGTTGTCCGCAAGGCTCCTGCACTCAGGCATTGGGATCAGGTCCGATATGGTGTGGCTTCCGGAAATCTCTGCAGTTGTCACATTAAGGTAATCATAGTTGACTTCCGGGTATCTGGAGGTGTCTGCAGTCTCCCCGTTTGAGGTCTGATAAGAGGCATCCCCCCAGGTCACATCCATGTAGTAATAAGCTCCGTTACACTCAACAAGATTCCAGGCATGCCTCGAAGACGTACCGTTCCTTGTGGTAACATTTCCCGTCACAAATTCACAATTAATCCCCATTTTATTGAGGAGATACTGGGCAGCCTTGGCGTATCCGTTGCAGACACTTTTGCCTCCGATAAATACAGAGCAGATGTTCTGATTGTCAGGTGCGCCCGCCTCGTATTCCGTGTTCCTGATCAGGTACTCATATACATACTTGATGGTGTAATACTCATCGGCAGCCGCCGGTGCATCTGCAAGGCATCTGGAGACAGCATCTGCTATCTGGGTCTTTCTTGAGGCAATCTCCTCCGGGGTGTAAATATACTGCCCTGAAAAAGTAATCTTGGTTATCTCTCCGTTCAGAAGACTATTCTTATAGTTGTATCCGGCAACGTAGAATATCTCCGGGTGGTCTGCCATAACATACTCATAAACCAGCTCCAGTGCTTCGTTGCTGGTGGTGGAGACCCACACATCACTGGCCTGATTCTCCATGGCAGTAAGAAGCTCCACGTACAGGGTCTTACCTGAATCAGTAAGGCGCTCATAGGCAAAGCGCCCCGCCTGCTCCCTCTTTTTGGTGGCAATTCCCTCATCGGTCAGTCCTATGGCCTGCCTGGTTTTCATGAGGTCCTCGTCGGACTGGTAGCCGGAGGTCTGGGCCGATGCACCAGGTTCCTGAATTCCGGATTGCGAAAGACCACTGTTCCCGGTGGTTAAGCCGGTTTCAAAACCGATGCCAGCATTCGTGTCAGACTCAGCGGACATATCGTTATTATCCGCTATGGATGAATCCGTTCCGGGATTATCCTGCGAGGTACCGCTTCCAGGGAGATTTTGATCATCCTTTGCCGTATCGATGCCAGGTGGATTTTGTCCATCTTTTACCGTATCGCTTCCAGGTGGATTTTGCCCACTCTGAGATGTCTCTCCACCCGGAGCCCCCGGTTTGCCCTGTCCGATCTTGCCGTCAGTAAATACATTTGCTTCATCGAAAGCACCTTCGCTGCCGGTATCCTGATCCTTCATTGCAGATTCCCAGTCGAAGCTTATGCTCTGCTGTTCCTCAGGTATATCCTCAGGTTTCTTTTCCGGCTTCTCAGGCTCCAGCTGCTCTGCCAATTCCCATCCGGATGAACCGGAAGAATCGCCGTGGCTATCACCGGCTCCCTCTCCAGCCTCGTCAGCTGCCTCATTGTAGGTCAGTGGATCCCGCAGCCCCAGTTCCTCCAGATAGTCATTCACACTGTCATACTGACACCCTGTAAGGAGACTTCCTGCAAGAACCGCAGTCATAAATATGGAGATTGCTCTTTTTTTCCTGAAAAATATATTTTTCAACGGCTCCTCCATAGCTTTTTGAATCAAGTAAGTTTAAATGTTTGAGTGAGGGCCCAAAGTCCTGCTCCGGGGGTAAGGAGGCAAAGATGTACAAGATTTTGCGATTTTTGCCCCATGTAGATGAGACCTATGAATCAGGAGTGCCTTATGCACGAGTGATTCATTGCTCAGGGCTCATCGGAGTGCCCGGGGCAACATGAACAAAAGATTGCACATCTTTGCCGACGAGCCCCCGGAGCAGGTCTTTGGGCCCGGACTAAATCAGTTCTTCTTGAATTCAGAAAGCTTAAGTCCTTTGTTTCTTTCCATTGTCATGCCGACACTCCACTCGTTGACAAAGAGAAGGAGCGGTCTGTCGTGCATGTCCTTGATCTTCTTCATGTCTGATGTTCCCACAAGGGATGACATATCCACATCCTCATTGTCCACCCATCTGATGTACTCATAGGGAAGAGAGTCAAGGATGATCTCGACATTGTATTCACTTTCAAGCCTGAACTTCAGCACATCAAACTGAAGGACGCCCACAACTCCCACAATGATTTCCTCAAGGCCGGTGTTGTATTCCTGGAAGATCTGAATCGCACCCTCCTGGGCAATCTGGGTGATACCCTTTACGAACTGTTTGCGCTTCATGGTATCCACCTGCCGCACCCTGGCAAAGTGCTCAGGAGCAAAGGTGGGGATTCCCTCGTAGGTCACGCTGTCCTTGGGCATGCATACGGTGTCGCCGATTGAAAATATGCCCGGGTCAAAAACTCCCATGATGTCTCCGGCATAGGCCTCACTCAGTATCTTTCTCTCATCTGCCATAAGCTGCTGGGGCTGTGATAGACGCATTACCTTGCCGCTCTGCACATGCTTCACTTCCTTGTCTGCGTCATATCTTCCGGAGCAGATCCTCATGAAGGCAATCCTGTCCCTGTGGGCCTTGTTCATATTGGCCTGGATCTTGAACACGAAGGCAGTGAAATCCCTCTCATTGGGATCGATGACTTCACCCTCGGCAGATGTCCTGCCTGTAGGCGGTGTGGCCATCTTGAGGAAGTGATGTAAAAAGAGCTCTACGCCAAAATTCTGCAGGGCGGAGCCAAAGAACACAGGTGTCAGCTCTCCCGCCCTTACCTTGTCAAGGTCGTACTCGGCACCGGCTCCGTCCAAAAGCTCGATCTCCTCCAGCAGCTTGTCATAAGCATCCTGTCCGATCTCACTGTCAATGGCAGCCTTGTCATTAAGACTTATAATTGTCTCTTTTCCCTCCTTGGTTCCCTTCTGGGTCTCGGAGAAAGTGACAATGTGGTTCTCCCTCCTGTCATAGATTCCCTTAAAGTTCTTGCCGGAACCTATTGGCCAGTTCATGGGACAGGTTGCAATTCCCAGATTGTTCTCGATGTCATCAAGGAGGTCAAAGGTATCCATGGCGTCCCTGTCCAGCTTGTTGATAAAGGTAAAGATCGGGATGTGGCTCATGGCGCAGACCTTGAACAGCTTTCTGGTCTGTGCCTCTACACCCTTGCTGGCGTCGATTACCATGACTGCCGAATCAGCTGCCATAAGAGTCCTGTAGGTATCCTCCGAGAAATCCTGGTGTCCGGGAGTATCAAGGATGTTGATGCAGCATCCCTCAAAGCCAAACTGGAGAACGGATGAAGTCACGGAGATACCTCTCTGCTTCTCAATCTCCATCCAGTCAGACACCGCATGCCTGGCTGTCGCCTTTCCCTTAACCGAACCTGCCATATTGATGGCACCACCGTAGAGAAGGAACTTCTCGGTGAGTGTTGTTTTACCCGCATCCGGGTGTGAAATAATGGCAAAGGTACGGCGCTTGTTTATTTCTGCAATAGTTTCTTTTGTGTTACTCATATTCTTTTCCTTAAAATAAGGCCGGTATGCATGAACATGCCGGCCCTGATAGTTAATGTATAAGTTATATCTTAACAATGAAGTTCTGCCTTGCAGACAACCCTCGGCAGAACAAGCTTCGAACTAAGCTCGTGATGGACCTCACTAAGTTCTCAGACTTAGTTTTGTGCACAGTCCTTGATGGAGAAGCTGATCCTGCCCATCTTGTCCTTGCCGAGGCAGACAACCTTAACTGTGTCACCAAGAGTGAGAACATCCTCTACGTGGTCGATCCTCTCTCTTGAGATCTTGCTGATGTGTACCATTCCCTCCTTGCCGGGAGCGAACTCAACGAATGCGCCAAACTCCTTGATGCTTACAACCTTACCTGTGAAGATCTGGCCCTTCTCAAAGTCAGTTACGATGGTCTTAACCATGTCAACTGCCTTCTGGATCATATCCATATCCTCACCGCATACAGAAACCTGACCGTCATCAGTAATGTCGATCTTGACACCTGTGCGGGCGATGATCTCGTTGATGGTCTTG
>JAEEGL010585283.1_pt1 | contig 25843 bp, 33 predicted proteins | sample 9134231 | NCBI WGS metagenome assembly JAEEGL01 (sample SAMN16246548, study PRJNA631951) | gut metagenome | biome: gut microbiome; feature: rumen; material: fiber-attached | host: Bos | place: Iran: Karaj | collected 2018-10 | reverse complement strand
TTTAAACAGCTACGTGGAGCACGGCTGTCTAGCACGTAGATTACTAAGTCAACTTTTTTGATGTTTTCTTCCATTTCTCGAAGGGCCTTAGTCATGTGCCCCGGAAACCACTGAATTTTTTTCATAATTTCAACCCTTTGTTATATAATCATAAACTTCTTTCCATGAATCAACTTTGTGAACCTTTTCATTTTTATAATCTTTTGTTTTTGGAGTAGACATCATTATTACTTTAGTTTTTGTGTTTGCTACAGCATCTTCACAATTTTTAATGTCATCATCTACAAAGTAATCACAATCGCTTAAAAATTTGAATTTGTCATTCGACTTTGTGATTATCTCATCGAAAGGGATGTCGTTTTTCTTTAAATAATCTGGAATAATCAAATCAGTGTGGTCATCTTCTTTTATTCCACGGTTAGTTATAAAAACAATTTTGTATCCTTCCTTCCTTAACATACATACATACATACATACATCATCCTTAAGGGGAATGTTGATTGCTTCCACATTATAAATAGTGTTGATAAAGCCAGCCAGCTCTTCCTTTGTCCACTCATCACTGCGAGGCACAACTTTATCAAAATTTATCTTACTCGATTTATGTAACACTTCTCTATCATAATAGAGCGCAAGTTTACCATAAAATTCACTCGTGTTACATATAGTGTTGTCAATATCAATTGCAATCTTTTTCATTACTATCTCTCCATATTATCTTCTAAAATTTTTTTGAGATTGTCAAACTTAACAATTAGTTCAGTCATTGGCACTTTTTGTGAGCAAAACAACTCAACTTCTTCACCAACAATTACTCCACCAAGGTGATGATAAAATCCAAGTGCTTTCTTATTGTCTTTGAGCACGTGCAAGATTAAATCATCACAGCCAAGTTTTATTATCTCATCTACTCCAGCTAAAAACAACTTTCTGCCTATTCCCACGTGTTGAAAGTCGGATAGAATGTAAATATCCATTATGTCACCGGAATCTGGAAATTTTTCATGACGAGATTTTCGATAATTAAGTAATCCAACCACTTTCCCATCAACTTCAGCAACAATAAAATTTTCTAGATGCATTTTTTCTCGCAAGCGCTCGCTATGGTGTAGTATTCCCTTGATTTTTTCCTCGATAACCTCATCTGGCAAAATGCCTGTGTATGCACTTTTCCAAGTGTAGGCATAAATCTCAGCAATTGCTAAAGCATCACGAGGTTCGCCTTTACGAATTACAATTTTATCTTTCATTTTCACTCTCCACTAAATCTTCTCTTGAATCGAACTCAAATTTATAGTATTTAGCGTTTATCTCATCAAAATTTTCTTTCACAAATGAGTAAGCTTCTGTCATGAAATCAACTACTTTATAATCCACTTTTTGACATATTTCATCTAAACATTCAAATAAATTTTTATCGCCGACTTTCATCGAATAGAAGGCCTTGAGGGCTATTTGACTTTCTTCGCGTAGCTGATCATCAACTAGTTCATTTAACGAAGAATTACGCTTTACCGTCTCGACTGCCATTTCAGAAAGCATCCACCCCTCTTTGTCAATTACGTTGATATTTTTGTCCCACACTTGCCACCAGTAAAGATGAATTAATTCATGCACACACATTTTTATGGCATAAGTAGATGACTTTACACTTACACAAAAACCATCTTTTTGATAAGGGCATAACCTACTTGGCCAAACACGAACAAAAATTTCTTTTCGATTTAAATCTTCACAAAAAAAATCATTTAGTGATTTAAAAACTATATTCTCACGATTAAACTGCTCCCAAATTTGCCTTAGTTGAATAGAAAATTGTGTCAAATCATCATTAGAGTTTTGCACAACTTCTTTGACTTTTTCAGCAATCTCATTTTCAGATTTCTTTAACACCACCGAGTCATCTTTCAAATCCCAAAATTCCCCCTGTTCCCCCAGAAAGTCAGTCAAAACAGTTTGCCAAACATGTAAACTTAAAGTTTTATTTTCATTTTTAATCTCTCTTAGAGCAGTGTTCACGATGCTATCTTGGTCCCAAGCAGAAAATTTTAACTCACTAAATTTTTCTTCACTCATCTTTTTCTCCTTTGATTAGTAAATCAGGACGCTTGGCTTTTGTAATCATTTCACTTTGCTCTTTGCGCCATTTTGCAATTTCACCATGATTGCCACTAAGCAACACCTCGGGCACTTTCATTCCACGAAATTCAGCAGGACGTGTGTATTGAGGATACTCTAATAGGTTATTTTCAAAACTATCGGATTTGGCTGAATTTTCATTATGCAAAACCTCTGGCAAAAGACGAGCAATTGTGTCGACCACCACCATGCTGGGAAGTTCTCCACCAGTAAGCACATAGTCTCCAATGCTAATTTCTTCATCGACAAAAGTGTCAATCACGCGCTGGTCAATGCCTTCATAATGCCCACAAATGATGATTAGATGTTTGTAAGTCACTAGTTCTTTGGCTTTATCTTGGGTGAAAGTGGTTCCCTTGGGCGACATATAAATTATGTGACTATTTTTCTTTTTCACACTTTCAATGCAATCAAACAATGGCTGAGGAGTAAGTAACATTCCTTCCCCACCACCAAAGATTTCGTCATCACACTTTTTGTGTTTGTCAGTTGAAAAATCACGAATGTTGATAATATTTAATTCAAACTTTCCATTTTCAACTGCTCGACCAATGATGCTTTCTTTCAATGGCGCAAAGCTATCAGGAAATAGGGTGAGAATATCAATCTTCATAATCGGTTAATTCCTTAAATTTTTTTTCATTAATTATTATTTTCTTACTTTTAATGTCCACACTTTCAAACAGCCCCACAACATAAGGGCAAAGCATCGATCCAAATTGATTTACTCCGTGAATTTCAAGTAAATCTGATGAACCATAGTTTTGAAGCCCTACGATTTCACCAATATACTTATCATTTAAAGTGTAAAGTTTGCAATCAATGAGGTCTTCATAAAAGAATTGCCCTTCCTTTAGTGAAGGTAGTTTTTCTTTCTCAATCTTTAGCACTTTTCCACGCAAGGCTTCTGCATTATCGATTGAATCAACTCCACTTAATTTTAAATACGCAAAACCGCCACGCACGCTAGCCGATTCAATAGTAAACTCGTTCCCATCAATCACAACTGAATCAATTTTCTCAAAAAAATCACTATCAGAGATTGGCTCAACTTTAATCTCACCTTTTATCCCTTGCGGTTTTAACACTTTACCTAAATCTATCACATTCCCCTCCTAACAAAAAACGAGAGTGCTTTCTCTCGTTTTTGAAAAAGCCTAATCAATTATAACGCAAATTAATTAAAATTGCAAATTATTAGGCTAAATTTACGCAGCAGGTGCTTCCGTTGGAGCTGGTTCAGCTGGAGCAGCCTCTGCTGGTGCTTCCGCTGGAGTATCCTCTGCTGGTGCCTCTGCTGGCTTTGCTTTTGGAGCTGGTGGCATCTTCTTTGGAAGTGGTGCACGATATTTCTTAGCAGGAAGAATTCCTTCCTTAACTAGCAATTCTCGAGCTGTCTCGGTTGGAATTGCCCCAACGCTGAGCCAATATGAAATTCTATCTTTATTAAATTTTAATTCCATAGGGTTCTTTAGTGGGTTGTATGTACCCAAGTTTTCAATACATTTTCCATTTCTTGCATTACGTGAATCTGTTGCCACCAAACGATAGAATGGTGATTTTTTGTCTCCTAAACGAGTAAGTCTAATTTTTACTGACATAATTAATTCTCCTTAAAATAATTTATAATTTTCGTTTAAATAAACGGAAATTTACCTTTTTTCTTTTTGCCCCCAAATTGATGCATCATTTCTTTGCTCTGATTAAATTGTTTAATAAGAGCATTCACATCCTGAATCGTTGTCCCACTACCAAGGGCAATACGTTTCTTTTGGTTCGCTTTAATCACATTTGGATCAAATCGCTCTTTTGGGGTCATCGATTGGATAATGGCTTTGTTTTTCTCCATCTCATGCTCATCTAAGTTTGCTCCGCCCATTTTCTTCCTAAGCCCCGGAATCATGTCGACAAGCGAGTTGATGTCTCCCATCTTCTTGATGTTCTCAATCTGTTCAAGATAATCTTGTAATGTAAAAGTGTTTTCTCGGATGTTGCGCTCTAACTTTTCCATTTCTTTTTGATCCATCGCTGATTGAGCTTTTTCAATTAAGGTCAGCACGTCCCCCATTCCTAAGATTCGACTTGCCATTCGATCTGGATAAAACGGTTCGAGATCGCCTAACTTTTCACCCACACCACAAAACTTGATTGGCTTACCGGTCACAGCCTTAACGGATAAAGCTACACCACCTCGAGTGTCTCCATCGAGTTTGGTAACCACAATTCCTGTCACATCAAGCTGGGAATCGAACTCTTTAGCCACATTGACAGCCTCTTGACCAGTCATTGCATCAATTGTAAACAAGATTTCGTTGGGCTTTATTTCGGCTTTCATCCTGCGAAGCTCAGCCATCATGTCTTCATCGATTTGAAGTCGACCAGCTGTGTCGATTATCACCACATCAAGCCCAGAATTTTTCGCATGTTCAATGGCCTGTCCTGCAGTTTTAACAGGGTCTTGCTTTCCACGTTCAAAAAACTCAACCCCAGCATTCTTTGCTCCAACCTTAAGCTGATCGATAGCAGCGTTACGATAGATGTCACCTGCCACGAGCAAAACCTTCTTTCCCTGACTCTTAAGTAATGCAGCCAACTTTCCACAAAACGTTGTTTTACCAGCACCCTGAAGACCACACATCATAATTACTGCTGGCGGAGTGCCTGACAAATCAAGCTTGGAATTTGCACTGCCCATCAAGGCCACAAGTTCATCTTTTACAATCTTAATGACTTGTTGGCCTGGGGTTAAGCTTTCAATTACCTTTTCCCCTTTAGCTTGCTCACTAACCTTTGCGATAAAGTCTTTAGCCACAGAATAATTTACATCGGCTTCGAGTAGAGCTACACGAATTTCACGCATGGCTTGATTGATTTCAAGCTCAGTTAGTTTTCCTCGTTGAGTAATCTTGCTAAAAATGTGACTAAGTCGTTGAGATAATCCTTCAAACATCGCCATAATCAATCCTCCAAACTTTTAATTAAATCTGTGTAAGTTAACGCTATTTTTTGAGCAAGTTCGCAGTCTGTTGTAAGTGAATTTGCTTTTTCTTCCACTTTTGCCAAAATGTTATTTAACTTACTTACCAAGTGAAGCTTACTTTCATACTGCTCGAGCTTATCTAAAGCACGATTAACGATGTCGGAAACTGCTTGTCGAGAAATCTTAAATCGGTCAGCAATTTCTCCAAAACTATCGTTATCAGCAATGTAACTAATCAACACTTCTTTTTGGCTATCTGTTAGTAAACCGCCATAAACATCGAAAAGAGCATTTGCCCTAAGAGTTTTTTCTAAGGTCAATCTTACCTCCAAATGTGTGTTGTAAAGTATTTTTACTTGACACATCATTGATTATACTAAACAAAATTAATTTTGTCAATACTTTTTATAAAAAGTTTTCTAAGTCGTCAAAAAAAGAAATAAAACACTTGATTAAATCAAAATGTAGTGATATAATCTAATATATTACATATTAAGGAGATTTAAAATGAATATTTGGCATGACATTGAAAAAAATAGAATTAAAAGAGATAACTTTGTATCTTTTATTGAGATTGGAAAAGGCAGCAAAGTTAAATATGAGCTCGACAAAGAGACTGGTTTAATCAAGTTTGATCGTATGCTCTACACAAGCATGGTCTACCCTGCTAACTATGGATTTATCCCTCGCACATTAGGTGGAGATGGTGATCCACTTGACGTGCTAGTATTGACAAGTGAACCTCTTATTCCTGGAGTTTTAGTTGAATCGCGCCCAATCGGAATGATTGTTATGGTAGATGATGGTGAGCAAGATGAAAAAATTATTGCCGTTGCAACTGATGATCCATTTTATATGAATGTGAAGAGTATGGATGACCTTCCAAAGCATGTATTTGATGAAATGGTTCATTTCTTCAAGCGTTATAAAGAGCTTCCGAACAAAGAAACTGAAATTAAGGGTGTGGAAGGATTAGAATCAGCCCTTAAGATTATTGACGAAAGTTTAAATAACTATATCGCAGAATATGACCGCAACTAATGGGAGAAAAATATGAGAAGACTAAAAAATAATGGTCAAATATATTATCCACGACATTCTCACCTAACACTTTTTGTGTCATTCACCATAATAATTCTTTTGTTAATTGGTTCGTTTATTCAAGTTATTTGGTTGAATGGACACAGCCTACGTTCTGTCAGTGGTGCCAGCATGCGCCCTTTGCTAAATAACTATGGCTCAGTGGACACTGGCGACATGGTGCTGATTAGCAAAAGAAATAACGTAGCTCGGGGAGACATTGTTATTTTTGATAACAAAACTGATGGCCGAGAGGAAAGCAAACAACTCATTAAACGTGTGATAGCAATTGGCGGAGATAGTATCAACATGATACTGCGTGAAGACACAATGTCCGTCGATGTTTTTATAAATGACAAACTAATCGATGAGCCCTATGTTTTGCAGGCCTCTAATCAGACGGAATTTGTTTCACTGAAAACTAAATATCGAAATTTCAAAAATAGAATTGGATGGTTTTATTGGGAAGCAGAAGGAAGATCGATAGTTTCGACTCACAATGGTGGAATTATCGTGCCCGATGGATGTATGTTTTGTATGGGTGATAACCGAATCGATAGTTATGACTCACGTAGTTTTGGCCCAGTGCCAATCGAGTGGTGTGAAGGAATTGTGGAAGGGGTGCTACTTAAAGACTCGTTCTACACCCACATTTTGTCTTCTCTATATGGAATCTTTGGATAAAAAAAAGAACGCTAGTTTAGCGTTCTTTTTTCCAACGTTTGAGTGTCGGGAATAATTGTGTGCAATACTCTTTCATCTGCTCATTTGTCATGCCTGCTTGAGCCCCAAACTTAGAGCACATCTCAATGTAAACTTCCATCGGAACTTTGTCCACAAATTCCCCATTTTGATAGCAATACTTACAATAATCTTTGTTTAGCTTTCCGTCTTTATCACTACCAAAATCAGATTCACTTTTTAATGGCATTCCACAGCTTTGGCATATTTTTTCCATTTGCATTTTCTCCTTTAAATTGAATCAGTAATCTGATTATTATCTTTAAACACATACTTTACAGGTTCATAACTAGTATGTAGCACTGACATCTCAGTCATAAAATTGTAGACTTTGTCTCTCAATTCTTTCTGTGCTATTTTAAAAGGTTTAGATGAATCTGGATAGAATGGTTTGCTGACAAAAACGGTTATATTGGCTTTTCGTAACCTTTTAAATAATCCAGCAGGTTTTGAATACGCAGTAAAAAAAGCGACAACAGGTGCATTAAACTTTACTGGATAGAAAAAAGAACTTTCATTAAATGGGCGCACACCTGTGTAATATGGCCAAATGTGTGCTTCTGGATAAATAGTTATGTTTTGTCCTTTTTTATTGTAGTACTCAATGGCTTTAACCATATTTTTAGTGGTAGTTATGTCATTTGCTATCGGAATTGCACCAAGCCATTGAACAAGAGTTCTTATTCCTCTGATGGACACTGCATCGGGATTTGTTAGTGTTCGATTTACTTTAAATCTAGAAAGAATATCGGGTATAAAAGCATCGAAAAAGCCTGTGTGATTACCATACAAAAAACAACCTCCCTTAATTTTTCGTAAAGCTCTTTTATTTTTAAATCTTACTCGTAAAATTGCAATAGTATAAAAAGAAACAAGTGGTAAAACCAAAAAATATGTAATTCTGGCAAAAAGTCTCCACAACAAACTCTTATGAACGTATTTATAACTACAATCGATTTGTTGAGTTTTTATGTTAGTGCCAGCAAAATCGTCATTAATTGGATCTGAATAGTAAACTATCTTTTTATCCCTTTTTCGCAATAGTGTAAACCTCTTTTATCATATTTTCCATTTGTTGCATGCATTCATCTTGATCAAATTTTTTCGATTCAATTAAATACTTTTGTTCATATATTTGCCTTTCTTCTTGATGCTCTATAAAATAATCTACGACTTTTGCTAAATCAACTGGTTTCCTATTTTTAAAAATACACTTTTCATCTACCGCAAATTCCTTGGTGGCAGATAATTTTGAAGAACTTACTATAACTAATTTACCACATTTGATTGCCTCTAAACAAGCAATACCCTCAAGTTCCATTTCAGCGGGATGCACATACATATCAGAATAATTTATCACATTCACAATATCGTCCCTATCGAAAAATTTAAAAATTGGAGCAATTGGCAATTCTTTAGCTAGTTTTTTGTAATATTTTTCTTTAGTGCCTTGTCCAGCTAGAATCACCTGAATTTTGTCTTTATATTTCGAAAATTTTATTGCTTTTAAAAGTGTATCTTGAGATTTTTCTCTAGCATACCGACCAATGCTGAGAATAACAAATTTATCTTTAAATTCTTTGGGTTTTTCAACTTCATTTTTTACAATGCGTTTATTTACACCATTAGAAATGATGTAACCATTCGTTTGTTTTTTAATGTGAGATTCAAACGTATCTTTAATAAACTGAGTTGGATAGTGAATGGCATCTACAAACTTATATAATTTACGATACATATATTTATAGACCATGTGATTTAACCACTTAAATTTACTCATTCCAACATAAGCAGAAAAATTTTCTGCCTGACAGTGAAAACCTGCTGTAACTGGTAATCCTTTCTTTTTGGCAATTTTAACTGTAGCATTTCCAAGAGCAAATGGTAACATTACGTGCACGCAATCTACCCCATCTAAAGCCACTTCAATTATACGTTTCTCGGGTTTTGCTAACGCAACACCTACTTTTTTCACATAATTGTTAAAAGGACCAAGATTTAGATTCCTCACCACATAATATCCTTCTTTCCCAATTTTATCTAAATCAGCGCACAAAACTCTTACTTCATGACCCTTCTTTTTTAAATACCTTATCAAATTCATTGCAGCAATCGTTGTGCCATTATTCTCTTCACCTAAAACATCACATACTATCAAAATCTTCATAAATTTCTCCATTGTTATTTTATAAATGAAAAAACCCAATTTATGTAGCTTTGTCTATCGATTATTTATTTTATTCAAGTTGATTATACCTAAAATAAACTAATAAGTCAACTAAATTGAGAAAAAGCAATTATGCAAATTGCTTAACATGCAATTCATAATCGTATGGTGAATTTAAATTTGCAATCATTTGTTTAAGGAATCTGGCTTCGCGAGTCAATTGCCAATAGTAATCATGCAAAAATTTAGCTTGAAAGTTAACAAGTTTTAAAATTCCGATTTGCTTTGTAAACATCAACATAAAAAGCGTGATAAATGCATAAACTGGTTTAAACTTAGGATCACTTTTCTTTTCATTGTATATTTCACAACAATAACTTATGAATTGATTTATCTTCTGTCTTAGTGTGTCATCTTCAAAATTAATTAACTTAAACCCAAACTTTTCTTGACAGCAAAATCCAGCTTTAAAACAAGGGTCGCGAATCACATTAAACCATTCCTGCTCTAACCCAAACTTGCTAACTCCTGAATCAATAAAAGATGGCAACAACCAGAAAGCATAGTCTATCACACGAATAAACTTTAACTCATCAACCTTTTTGACAGGAAACTTTTTGGCTCTTATAGCTTCACTAATAATCTGAACACGTTTCGGAACCAGTCCCACCCCTTTAAAGTAAGGGCTTGACTTACTCTCCCAAAAGGCTTGTTGACTGATTATTCTTTGCATTGCTGAATCACCTTCTGCTTTTGGTGGACAAAAGTAGTTATATAAACTTTCACTTGTGGTAACCACTCGCTTTACGTTTTTTAGATTGCTAACATTGAATAATTCATCTTCAGCAAATGCAACATCTTCATCAAATTTTTCTGTTATTTTGTCACGCAACCACACTTTGTTCCACGGCACTGTAATCAAAAAAGTTTCTTGAAAAAGATACATAAACTGCTTATAATTTCTAATGTTATATACTTTGTTTTTGCAGTAAGTCTTAAAATGCGGATGGTTAAAACGGCACACAGCAAGCTCTGCCCTATTCCTTTCTAGCAAACCAATCATTTTTTCAATCATATTAGATTTTATGTCATCATCACTATCGACAAACATTAAATATTTCCCCGTCGCCACACTTAAACCAAAATTACGTGCTTTACTCACGCCGCCATGACTAAGCAAATGATAAGAAAAACGCCCATCAGCAAGATATTTTTTTATAACTTCACCACTACTATCACTACTAGCGTCATCAACTAGGATTACTTCAAAATTCTTATAAGTTTGATTTATAATGCTCACTAAACATCTATCCAAAGTCTTTTCAGCATTATAAACAGGAATTATTATCGAAATCTTCTCTTTATTCATACTATACCTCAAATTTATGTGTTTTATTATACACAATAAAAAAATATATCGCTACCTATTCGACGATATATTCTGCCTACTACTCTAAAAATTTTCTCCACTGTCATAACCAAACAAGTTCCCTTTAAAAATTTTCTTCTATTTTTTATTAACGGCACTCTACTCATGGTAGAAAAGTGCGTATTTATCGACAAAGCACATTACCACTTACAGTAGAATGCAAATCAGCCCGCCTCGTCCTTCGTTTACAATCCTTGTCAAAGCTTTCCGCATTTTTCGTTGCGCTTCTTGTGGCATTGAATTAATCTTTCCGCTTAAACCATCCTTTACTAAATCAAAGAGAGTCTTTCCAAACATATTTGTCTCCCACATTCCTTTAGGATTTTCCAATGCCTGAGTGTTGAGATACTGCACGAGATCCATACTTTGCTGCTCAGAGCCAATCATAGGATTAATCTCTGTTTCCACATCGACTCGCATAATGTGTAAACTTGGTGCAGTTGCTTTAATCTTCACACCAAACCTATTGCCTCCAAGACGCGCAATCTGTGGTTCATTTAGCACCAAATCTTCAAAAGTTGGTTCCACCACTCCATAACCATTTTCTTTGACTTCGGCTAAGGCTGATTTTATCTTATCCCATTCCAATTTGGCTGTTGCTAACGATTTAATTTGAGCAATAAGTTCAAAATCATTTTCTATTGAAATACCACATTGATCACTAAGCACTCGGTAGAATAGATTTTCTTTTGTGATTAAGTCAAAAGTAATTGTCCCTTTACCCATTTCGAGAATCGGTTTTTTAGGTGGTTGAAAATATTCACTATTAAGAAACAGTGTTTCGCTCGACTTTAAGTCACCCACCTTCTTTAAATTTTCACTAATACTCATCAAATTATTAACTACTTCATTAATGATAGGATGATTAAACGGTAATGCAGTGAGCCAATTGGGCATATTCACGTCGATTTTAACCACAGGAAATTCTTGTAAGATTTTGTTAAATACATTCTCCACATTTGCTTCATCTAATTTTTCAGCGTTAATTGACAAAACTCCCACGCCATACTTTTTTTCAAGTTCACTAACCAAATCTAAAGTTCTCTCACTCTCTGGATTAACTGAATTTATCACCACAACAAATGGTTTGTGGGTTTGTTTTAATTCGGATACAAGCCGATTCTCTGCTTTTTCATAAGCATCACGCTTTATTGAAGAAAAACTACCATCACTTGAGAGCAAAATCGCAATGTTACAATGTTCGGTAATCACTCGCTTCGTTCCAATTTCGGCAGCCTCAACAAGTGGCAATTCTTTGTCACTCCATGGAGTTTTTACCATTCGAGGATTTCCATCTTCGTCGGTTTGCCCTTTAGCTCCATCGACAAAATAGCCCACGCAATCAATAAGCCGAACATTTGCAAAAGAGTTATTTCCTAAATCAACACGCACAGAATTTGCTGGCACAAATTTAGGTTGAGTGGTCATAATATTCACGCCGTCACCACTTTGTGGCAACTCATCTAATGTGCAACTATATGCCGTGGTATCATCGATATTGGGTAACACAAATTTTTCCATAAACTTTGTAATAAACGTCGATTTTCCTGCTCGCACAGGGCCAACAACCCCAACATATAAATCACCCTTTGTTCGCTTTGAAATATCGCTATACACATTAAATGAGTCCATAAACAGTTCTCCTTAAATATCATCCAAACCAATTTATGCACTCACCTAACTATTTAGAACGATTTTGTTTAAATATAAACTTTAAAATACAACTCAGCCACTTAGGAGACTTCCACACTATTATTTTCATTATTACCTCTAAAGTTTATATGAAATAACAGTTAACAATGTGCAAACTAAAAAATCTTTCAATTGAAAGATTTTTTACGACCATTTTGCATATATACTCAAATCTTGATTAATTACCTTTGGCGAACTCGTACTAGCTTTGTATTCATCTTCTTTATTACACACTCTCGTGGTGTACCACCCATTAAATGTTCGCCCACTTGATGTATACATTTGCGAAGTTGGTAATGAAGTTATGGCAGTGCCACGATCGATATAATCACAAACATAAGTTGTCATATCCGTTTCAGTTAAATTTAGGTAGTATTTTATCACAACTTGATTATTTGGAGTAGCTGGCAGACTAACTTTTTCATCGTAATTCCACACCATAGACAAGACTAAATCGTCATTCATGACTATAGTATTGTTTTTTACAGGATACTCATCACCATTAGTAAACTCACCTACAACATATCTAAGTAACTTAAATTGATTACGATACAATTCTTTAAAGTAACTGTGCTACCTTTTTTCACTGTTTGTGTGTAAAAACGCCGCGTTGAATCGTTGTAAAAAACCTTTAATTTCACTTCTGTTTTTAATGAGCCATCTGATATTGTGGTTTCAGTTTCGCCTCTAGGAGTTTTCTTTTTCACTTTGTCCCCACAACCAGCGCACAAAAAAGCACTTCCTACTAAAATAACTCCTACAAATATAGCAAAAATATTAAATAATTTCCGCATATTACCCCCTTTTTATTCACCACAAGCATCGAGTTCGTCTAATTCATCCCAAACATCATTCATTTCATCAAAATCTAGATCATCTTCATCTTTGGCTAGAGGATGAATGTGCTGTTCAACTTGCTCTTCATCAGGTTCAGTTCCTTTTCGTTTTAACCACTCTTCACGGAAAAACTCAGCAAGTTTGTCTTGCTGCTTAGATTTAGACACAACGCTTTCTTGTTTTGCTAACCAACTAGCTAATCTTGCTTTGGCTATGTCTAAAATCTCAAGTTGTTCGTTAATTTCATCACTTAGAAATTCGTATTTCAATTATACCTCCATTTTTGCGCATAGTTCTCACGCAGAATGCTCATTAACTGGCGTGGTTCCAATAGGCGCCTTTACTCCTAATTGCTCCCTTACCTTTGCCCTAATCGTTTCATCTTCTCTTATTTCTGCTTGTTTCTTTGCTCGATTCTTAGCATCTACCACACTCATAAGCAACTTTCCTAAAAAAGTTGATTTGCCAAGTGTTTTTGCTAGATTTTCAATTCTCTCAGATAACTCTAAGCTTTGACCATCCATAATATTTAATGCCCCAGCGAACGTGCTTTCAGCTGTTTTTACTAAAACATTACCGAGCATATAAAGATAATCTCGCTTTCTCCCCCGTTTTTTACCCTTTTTACCGATAGTGCCAACATCTTCAAACACATCATCAGCCATAATTCTACCTCCGTTACCTTAGGTGAATTTTAACAAAAAACTCTCTTGAAGTCAAGAGAGTTTTATAATTTTATAATTTTTTTAAAGTTTTATTATAGTTCTCAAATTTTTCAAAGTCTCCATCTGAAAATTCATCATCAAATAGTTTTTTTAGATTTTTCTTATTCCTTAAGCTTACTTTTGGCAACTCAACCTTTACAGTTACAAGCATATCTCCACTACCACTTCGATTTAAGATTTTGAACCCCTTTCCCTTGAGTTTTAAAATTGAACCTGGTTGAGTGTTTTCTGGAATGGTAAGCTCTAGCTTACCCTCTAAACTTGGAATTAGCACAGTGCCACCAAACATAGCTGTGGTAAAAGGCACAGGCACATCGAGCAAGACATCATTACCTTGCCTACGAAGTAATGCATGAGGAACAACCGTAACATCAATATTTAGATCTCCACTTGGACCGCCACGAACACCAGCCTCGCCGTAACCACGCAAAATGACAACTTGCCCATCGGCAATTCCTGCAGGAATGTTGACTGTCACTGTTCGCTGTGTTCGCTTAGCACCTGCTCCGCCACAATTTGGACACTTCTCCTTTATCATCTTACCTGTTCCATTACACTTCTTACACACGCCCACACTGCGCATCTCGCCAAACACTGTGCGTTGCGAAAACTGAACCTGACCACTTCCGCCACAATCAGAACAAGTGGTGTATTCCGTACCATTTTTTGCTCCCGTTCCATGACAAGATTCACACTCCTGCATACACATGTAAGTCACATCACGTTTTACACCTTTAGCAGACTCTTCAAATGATAGTTTCATGTTTATTTCGATGTTATTGCCTTGAACGGCGTAACTACTTTGTCGAGCTCCGCCACCGAATGCGCCGCCAAATAAGTCGCCAAAAATATCACCAAAATTGAAGTTAAAGCCACCGCCACCGCCGCCGCCACGGAAAAAGTCATTTGGATTAGCACCATCAGCCGAACCAAACTGATCATAATTTGCTTTCTTTTGTTCGTCCCCTAACACTGCATAAGCTTCGTTTATTTCCTTAAACTTTTGAGCAGCCTCAGGGTTATCTTTATTCACATCTGGGTGATATTTCTTCGCTAACTTACGAAATGCGGACTTAATCTCGTCCGCACTCGCATCTTTACTCACACCCAACACATCATAATAGTTTTGAGCCACTGTTTTCTCCCACTAATTATTCTGCCTTCTTAGAATCGGCATCTTTCACTTCTACATCAGGTTCTGTCTTATTGCCATCTGTTCCATTAGCTCCTGCAGCACCTGATTGATATAGTTTTGTTACGATATCCTGACTTGATTTACTCAACTCGTCGATCGCTTTCATAATTTTGTCTTTGTCATCAACTTTGATTTCTTCTTTGGCTTTTTCAATTGCCTCAGTTAGTTTTTTCTTATCTTCCTCACTAATCTTGTCACCATTTTCACGCAAAGTCTTCTCTAAGCCAAGGATGAGTGAGTCAGCTTGGTTACGTTGTTCAATGATTTCTCGACGCTCTTTATCTTCTTTAGCATATTTTTCAGCATTTTTGATTGCTTCATCAATTTCAGATTCTTTCATGTTTGAACTTGCTGTAATTGTAATTTGTTGCTGCTTACCTGTTCCCAAATCCTTTGCGCTTACGTTAACAATACCATTTGCATCAATATCGAACGTAACTTCGATTTGTGGCACACCTCTTGGAGCTGGTGGAATGTCGGTAAGGTTAAATCTACCCAATGTTTTGTTGTCCTTAGCAAACTCACGCTCACCTTGAAGAACGTGAATCTCAACACCAGGTTGATTGTCGGCAGCTGTTGAGAAAATTTGAGATTTCTTTGTTGGAATTGTTGTGTTACGCTCAATAATCTTTGTTGAAACGCCACCTAAAGTCTCAATACCTAGTGAAAGTGGAGTTACATCCAAAAGCAACACATCTTTAACATCACCACCAAGCACACCACCTTGAATAGCTGCACCTAATGCCACACATTCGTCTGGATTGATTCCCTTAAAGCCTTCTTTACCAGCGAAGTTCTTCACAGCATCACACACTGCAGGAATACGAGTGCTACCACCCACCAAAATAATTTTACTTATGTCGTTTTTAGTAAGCTTTGCATCTTTTAATGCGTCAGCTGTAAGGTCAATGGTTTGTTTAACTAAGTCACTAGTAATGTCATCAAACTTAGCTCGTGACAAATCGTATTCTAGGTGTTTTGGACCTGAACTATCTGCTGAAATAAATGGTAATGAAATTGTCGTTTTGGTAGCAGCTGACAAATCAATTTTTGCTTTTTCTGCTGCTTCTTTTAGCCTTTGCATAGCTGTCTTATCGGTTGATAGATCAATTCCATTTTGAGTTTTAAATTCCTTAACAAGTAAATCAATAATTCTTTGGTCAAAGTCATCTCCACCAAGGCGGTTATTTCCTTTGGTTGCTAACACTTCAAACACACCATCACCAATTTCTAGAATTGACACATCAAATGTACCACCACCAAGGTCAAATACAAGTAATTTTTGGCTTGCATTTTCAGCTTTATCAAGTCCGTAAGCTAAAGCCGCTGCTGTTGGCTCGTTTATAATACGCTTTACATCAAGCCCTGCAATCTTACCAGCATCCTTTGTCGCTTGACGTTGACTGTCTGTAAAGTAAGCAGGTACTGTGATAACAGCCTCTGTTACTTTTTGACCAAGATATGCTTCTGCATCATTCTTAAGCTTTGTTAGAATCATTGCACTGATTTCTTGAGGAGTGTATTCCTTTCCTTCAATCTTCACCTTGTAATCCGATCCCATTTCACGCTTAATACTTGAAACTGTGTGCTCAGGATTTGCAATTGCTTGTCGCTTTGCAACTTGCCCCACAAGACGCTCACCATCTTTTGTAAATGCTACTACACTAGGAGTTGTTCTTGCTCCTTCAGCATTGGCAATAACCACTGGTTCGCCACCTTCCATCACAGCCACACAGCTGTTTGTTGTTCCTAAATCAATACCTATAATCTTTGACATAATAATATTCTCCTTAAAATTTATTTTGCGATTTTAACCATGGCAACTCTCACCACTTTGTCGTTTGCGATGAAACCTGCCTTAAATTCTTCTAAAATTTGACCACTTTCAACCCCTTCCACACTCTCAGCCACAACTGCGTTGTGTAGATTTGGGTCAAACTTTTCACCAACTGTTTTTATCGGTTCGATTCCCAAACTAGATAGATTTGAAATAAATATTTTTTCAATCATATTCAATCCAGTTAGTGTCTGCTCATCTGTGATTGTTTTTTTGGCAGACAAAATTGCATCAAGCGACGGAAGTAAAGTTTCAACTGCATCGAAAACACCTTTTTCATGCGCATCAGAAGCTATGTTTGCATTTCGCTTCTTATAATTTGCAAAATCAGCTTGAAGTTGTTGAAGCATTTTTGTAAGAGCTATGCTGTTTTCTTTTTCAATTTGAAGCTTTAGTTTCCAACCTTCATCTTCTTTGTCAATCACTTCTTGAGCCCCTACGGTAGCTTCATCTTGCGCTATAGAATTTGGATTTTCTGTTTTTTGCTCATGCGCATGATGTTCTTTATTTTTCATCAATACTATCATCTCCTTTTGAATCTAGTAATTTTAAGTTAGCAAATTCACCTGCCACAAATTTTAACGCTCCAGCAATACGAGCATAATCCATTCGTTGAGGTCCGATGATTCCAATGCTTGCCACACTTTCACCATCAACAACATAATTTGCGCTTACAATTGAACAATCTTGCAAATCCTTAACAGGAATTTCTTTTCCAATTTTAAAGCTAACTTCTTGTGCTTCATCTTCCACAAAAATTCGCTCTAGTTCATCTGGATTGTTGATCGCTTCAATCACTCGCTTTGCTTTATCCACATCGTGGTACTCTGGGTTATTGAGTAACTTAAGTTCGCCTTTCGCCGTAAATCCCTTATTTTCAACAACTTTATCAGACAAAGCCTTTAATGAATCGATAATACGATCGAAAATGTCAGCAAATTCTTTAAGTTGATTACTCATACTTATTCTATGTGATTCAATATTTTGAACCATTTCAAATAAACTCTTCCCACTAAAAGTGCTAGTTAAAAAATTACTTGCATCAACATAAGTTTGCTGAGGTACACCTTCTTTACTGTTCATAAAATTATGAATCACACCACTCGGAGTCTCTACCAAAAGCAAAGCCTGCCCAGTTAGCAATGGCACAATTTTAACTGACTTTATTATAAGTTTATCTAGCCCATTCACTTTGACCACTGTCGGATAATTAGTGATTTTACTTAAAGTGTCCGCAATCTCATTCACCACATCACCTAGATATCCTGTTCGATTCGAAAAGATTTTATGAATCTCATCCAGCACATTCTTATCCATCGGAATATCAGCCATAATAGCATTAGCAAAATACCGATATCCTTTGTCTGTTGGCACACGCCCGCTCGAAGTGTGAAGTTGCTTTAAGTATCCCATAGCTTCGAGAGCATTTAATTCATTTCTCAATGTGGCTGTGCTTAAATTAGTAAAATTCTTTTCTCGCACATTACTACTCGTCACTGGACTCGCACTTTGAATATAATCTTCCACAACATTTAAAAGTATGTTATGTTTCCTTTCACTAAGATTCTCGTCTATATAAGTCCACCTCCTAGTCAACCAGAACGCCAACTAATTTTTAGCACTCTATATTTAGCTATTGTTAGCACTCTCAATCTTTGACTGCTAAAATGCTACCACTATTATATTCATCTGTCAAGTGTTTTATACAAAATTTTTTAAAATTTTTTTTCAAAATAAAAAATGAACTATACAGTTCATTCAATTTTAAAATATCATTTACGTTTTATTTTTACTTCACTTGACACTATTGCTTTATTTGGACAAACCAACACACACAAGTGGCATCCTACACATTTGTTAGGATCTAGAATTGGAATTCTATTTTCATTAAAGGAAATCGCTTGATGACCACCATCTCGACATGAAATAAAGCATCGACCACAATGTAAACACTTTTCACGTAGGAATTTAGGATACACCACAACGTCACGCTCGATATCATTCACATCAACTAGATTAGGTTTGTTTGAGCCAATTATATCTTTTAAAGTTTTTCCGCCAGCCTGAGCCACTAAGTATTGTAGTCCCTCAACCAAATCTTCAATTATTCTATATCCATATTCCATAACTGCCGTGGTTATTTGAATTGACTTAGCACCAAGTGAAAGAAACATTAAGGCATCTTCACAAGTGTAAATTCCACCCATTGCAGAAATGTGTAAATCCTTTAACTGCTTATTTTGGGTTAATTCAGAAACAAATTTAAGTGCAATAGGTTTGACAGCACGTCCGGACAACCCACCCACAGCAAATTTATCAATTTTCCGAGCAGAACAAGCTTTGTCCACTGTGTCAAATTCTGTGATAGAATTAATAGTGTTTATTGCAGCAATTCCTTTGGCTCCTCCTTTTTTGGCAGCCAAAGCTGCTGGAATCATGCTAGCAACATTCGGAGTTAATTTTGCAATCACTGGTATTTTTACGGCAGTTGTCACGGCTTTTGTGTATTTTTCGACCAACTCAGGGATTTGCCCAATTGCACTTCCTGTGTTAGTTTCAGTCATATTGGGGCAAGAAAAATTAAGTTCCAATGCATCTGCACCAGCATTTTCTACGGCTTTAGCAATGTATGCCCACTCACGCTCATCCCTTCCCATTATTGAAACAAGCAAAAATTTATTTGGAAATTCGGATTTTAGACGGCGAAAAATTTCTAGGTTTTCATTAATAGGATGGTCACTTAATTGTTCAATATTTTTAAAAGCAGTGAAAGAGCCATCAAAGTTTTTTATAGCCGAAAAGCGTGGTGAAGCCTCATGGATATCCATCATACACACTGTTTTGAATGAAGCCCCTGCCCAACCAGCCAAGAAAGCTCGCTTACACATATCATATGATGATGACACAACAGAAGAAGATAACAAAAATGGATTCTCAATTTCGATACCACAGATTTCACTTCTTATGTCAGCTTTTTTATAAGATAGTTTTGTTTTTTCTTTTTCTAGATAGCATTTGGATAAAATATTTTTTATATTATAATCACCCAAAACGCAACTTTTTTCACAAGGAGCAGGACAATCTAAACATGAGTTATCAAGTTTTTTCATTGCGCCAAGATAGTTACCAAAACGCAGAGAACGAAGAATCTTCTCTGGATTTAATTTTCGCGGGCAAACTTTTGCGCATAGAGCATCTTGGCAGTGGAGACATTTCTCAACATCACAACATAGTTTCTTTTCCATATTATTATTTCCTTTCTTTTGTATGTTTTCTTTCTTTATCATCATTTTAAAATTTCAGTCATTACTTTTGTTTCGTTTTGTTTTATGTTCTTTCAAATCATTTGAAACATTTTTACTATTTTCAGGATACCGATCTTTTAAATTATTAGGAATCCAGAAATGCGTGTTTATGTAGTAAGCCAACAACCCTAATATTACACAGAATGCCTTACCTATTGCCGAACCTAACAAAATGAAGACAAAGTTTTCAATTTGCCCTGACACTGCAATAACTCCAAAATAGTATATAGCGGAGTTTAACAAACTAGCTATTAACACGCAAATTACAAAAGTTAGATTTACATTAATCTTCCCATTTAATTTTGTAAATACAGCAAGCATTACCCAAACGCCAACAAATGTCCCAAATGCTGAAGAAAAATAGCCAATAAAAGTGATTAACAACTCATCACTATACCCCACTGATGACCAACCAGCAAAAAATTCAATCACAGCACTCACTAAAATAGCGGCTATTGCTGAACTAGTCAAAATTTTCGCTCGCCGGGCATCATAATCCCTTGCACAAATTATCACAGTAAACATAAACATTGAGTAAAGGATAGAGTCAATTGCAAAAGTAAATGGCCCCAGCACGACAGGAGCTGACACACTATTGTGAATGTTAGCATTCACTGCACAGCCAATCGCAATAGTAAATAGCATTGCATAATCATGCCATTTTCTAGCAAAAGCCAAAAAAGCAAAACCAACCAAAGCAAATAAAATCAAAATGTATATGCTCATCGTTTTCTCCAAATATTATTAAGGATATTTTATCACACTTTATAATTATTTGTCTAATTTTTTAACTAAATATAAAGAAATTTCTATACATTTTTTGTTAACTAACTCAACAAAAGCACAATCAAACTAAATATAATGTTTATTTTTCATTCGCTAATACCCATATTAAAAAAGTATGCTTTTAACATTAGCATACTTTCTTATTTCAACAAAACTTTTGTTTCTACTGGCGGAATTTAAGGGGCTAAAGACGACAGAATTTTCTCCAGTATTTAAGCCACTTATAAAATTATTAAAAATTAATTGACAAATATATAAATCCATGATATAAGTCAAATAAGGTTTGTGGCATGCCTGCTCATCCGTGCAAAGATTTTATCAGCCAAGTGTTATTTAAGATAATAAAATCCTTTATTATGAAATAATATTTTTTAAATGGATTTATTGTCTAGAAGTTTACGGATGCTCTAAGTATAGACAATAAGTCAAAATTATTTTAAAGGAGTTTATTATGGAAAAAGAAAATTACATTAATTTTTTTAAGCAAGAAGCAAAAAAGCTTTTTAAAGACTACAATACTCGTGAGTTTAACGAAAATGAAGGTTGGTATGATTACCACCCACGTTATTATGAAGACTTAGAAAATATCCTTGATTGTTTTAACATTCAAGAAAACAAATTTACTTTAATGAATGCACAACACATTATTGCAAGACTTTCTGGATTCTACAACTGGAACGAATTACGAGAAGCAAATGAACCACAATTAGAATTAGGAAAACTATTATTAACTAATAGACTTGCCTATGAAGAAAAATTGAATGTTCATACAAACATGACAGAAAGTTTACTCGTAGATCACTGGAAAAGGTCTGAGCAGGAAGAATTAAAAGATTTGGATGATTGGCAAAAATTAGAATTATTTAAAAAACTATTCCCTGAATTCTCTTATATTAACCTCAACAATAAAATTACTTTAAACTTTGAAGATGATGAAGATGTACAAGATATGATAAGCAAAATAACTCATAAAAAAAATATAACAGCGGAAAAAGCAATAACCTCATCAATAACTCAAAGAAATTGTATTCGAATTATTGAATCTGGATTTGCAAAAATTGCTTCTACTATGTGGGGACACGATAATCCAGAAGCTATTAAAGATAAACTAGATAAACCAATTATTGAAGTTAAACTAAGCAAAGAGAAAAAAAGATTAGTTGATTTAATTATCGATAAGGAAGAAGTTTCTTATCAACAAGCTATAATTTGCTTTTTAACATTTGAACTAGAACATTTAGGTTATCATATTTAAAAAATAAAACACCCTATCACTATTCGATACGGTGTTTTTTGTTTACCCAATAATAAAATTTATTCGTATCATTTCCTCTCTGTCTAAAACATAAAAATTTACTTTTTAGCACATTTTTATTCATTTTATAATACTAAAAGTAGCTAATTTTTATAAAGAAGAATCAACTTTATTTTACTAAATTATATGTTTGCTTTATCAAATTCTTTACTGCATCACCATCTGTTTCCTCATCAAATCTAAAAGCATATTGAGCAGCAGTCCATCTTCTATTTGAAATATCATAAGTCAATTCATTTTTATCACTAATGCTACCCTGTTTCGCATTTAATGCTATTTCAAGCGAATTTGCTTTAGGCCAAACAGAAATAACATTATGCTTTCTACCTTTTTTAAAACCTACATAGTTTTTTAATACATTAATATTTAAATCAGGAAATAAACTCAATGTTAACTCTTTAATCTTATTATATAATTTTTCTATATAACTTCCTTCAGGAAAAAGAGCAGTTAATGAATAATTACCTGGTTGATTTGTTTTTTCTGGATCATTAAAAAAAACATTTTTCTTATTTTGAAATAACTTATCTGTTCTGCCATGAATCTTTGCCATAGCTTCCAAGATATCATAAGCATCCCAAGGTTCAATTTCAAAAAACTCTCTATTATCTTTCAATTTAAGCTCTGGATTTAATTTTTCAATTAATTTATGTAAAGATTTATCGGCAATACCAGCTGATGCAGGAACTTCGTAAGTTGCATAAACTTCAAAAGGCGTTGGAATTGAAGTATTATATAGAGTTCTAAGTCTCTGCTGTACATTCTCTGTATAGCCAATTTTTATCCAATTTGACTTATGAAAAGCCTCATTTGTTAATATATAAATATATCCTACTTTTTCTTTATTCATTTGTAACCATCCTTTTTTAAATTATAACATATCATTTGTAAAAAAGTCAATTTTTTCAATAAAGTAACAGAACAAAAATACTTCTTATCATAATAATAAAAAATCTTTACTTTAAAACTGCTTTTATGCTTAAAAAGTAAAGATTTTACAAGTTTTTTAACAAACAAAGTAAAGATTTTATACATCAACTCCTTATATATTTGCTTTTGTTTGTGGGTATAGCAGAGTTTTTGTAGGAGTAAACGGAATAAAATATTGCATTTGAGACTAGGAAACTAGTCTTTTTCTTTATACACAAAATTTTATTCTTTTTCGTTGACTCCTATAAACCTTATTATTATTTAAAAGCAAATACAAAACTCTACTCCCCTTTTCACTGCCAAAAGGCAAATCTATATAAGGAGGTTTATTATGAATACTGAAGAAAAAAATTACTATCTTCAAGAATTTTCTCTATATGATGGAGAATGCTTTATCACATTCAATATTCTTGATGTCAATACAGACAAAATGGTCATTACTCTTGCTGTAACCGATCGAGGCAAAATAAGTGTCATCGAATTAGATTTAAAACAAGATAAAGACCAAAAACTGTATTTTCAATTTGGCGTTGACCAAAACAAAATTGAAGTCGACGACTTCGAAAACAAAATATAAAGGAGTAAAACAATGAGTAATGTAAGTATCGTAGTTGGTTCTTGGGGCTCATACAACGAATGTAATGATAGAGCACTTGGATCAAACTGGCTAGATTTGTCCGACTATGATGATTGGGAAGAAATTGAACAAGAACTAATTAGAGAAGGATATCAACTCAATGGTATTGATGAAGAACTATTCATTCAAGACATTGAAGGAATTCCTTCAAATAGTTGTAATTGGGATAACATGCACCCTAAAACCTTATTCGAACTTCTGCAAGAAGCTAATGTAATAGATGATGATAACAAATATGAATTATTAACAGCTTTCTTAGAAGTGAGAACTTTTGAAGATTTTGAACACCTTGTAAGAGATTATGGAAGTCATTGGGATGATGACATTCATCTTTACAAAGATTATGACTGGACTGACTACGGAAAAGAAATGTTTGATTGTTGTGGATATCAAATACCAGAACAACTTGAACAATTTATTGATTTTGAGGCCTATGGTAAATACATGGGAGACTATTATGCTGAAGAAGTTTCAAATGGCATAATTGAAATTATTAGATAAAGGAGAACTAAATTATGAATGCAAATAAAACTAAAAGAAAACAAAAAGCTTTAGAGATAATGAAAAAACTAGATATCTATGAACCTTATATAAATGAATTTGAGAAAAAAGATAATGTTTGTATCTTCGAAGGATTTGGAGGTTTCTGGGCTTGGCAAAGACCAAATATTATTGAAAAGAAAAAACTAATCGAAGAAAGATATGATGCAACTTGTTATGCAATTACCCACGAAATAACTGAAATTGGTGAATTTTATGACTTCTTACTAGTTACCAAATACAAAAGTGAATGGGATTACATATTCGAAGAATTACCAAACAATAATTACTATGCTTTCGCTTTTGTATGGAACTTAGACGATAACAATTGCTCTGAATTAGGATCAGTTGTTATCCAAAAATTTGGTGGCGGAATTAGGAGGATTGCATAATGAGATTTACAATCAATAAATTATATGGTTACAAAGTCTGCAACAATAACCAAGCTAAGAGTTATACATCTTCATACTACTTAGCTTTACTTGAAAAACAACGATTAGAAAAAAATACAAGTAAGAAATGGATAGTAAAACCGACTTTAAAACATGAATGTAGAAAAGTTTGGCACAACTGCCCTTTCAGAAATTTAGGAGGAAATAATGAGAATAAACTTACAAGCAAACAATGAATCACAACAACGCATACTAGATTATCTCGAAGAAAATGCAAGTGATGAACTAGTTAACAAAATAAATAACGGAGTCCAAGTAGAACAAGATGGTAAACAGTTACTATCAAAGAAAGACATGGATTCCTTTTTTACTTATGCACAAAATCAAGCAAGAGAACAAACAGAAAAAGGCAAAAACTATGCATGTATTGAAGATAAAACAGTATATAGTTGGGCAATTCACTATTTTGAAGAAGATTCAATAAAAGGCAACTTATATAATCTTGATGGCTCGGAATATAAAATCGAAAAGCCAGTCAAACAAACAGCTACAAAAACAGAAGCTAAAAAGCCAACAGACAATCAACTTGGTTTCTTTGATAAATTAGAGCAAAGCACTCCCCTACCTCAAACTGATATCTCTCAAGAAGAAAAGCCTGAACATTCTGACAATCAAACTTTTGACAAATACCAATTAAAAACAATATCAGCTATATTTGAAAACAAAATAAAACTGGAGTAAGACTATGATAACAGAAGAAAACATAAGACCAATACCAAAATATATGATTAAAAGAATAAGAAAGTATGACATCCAAACTAACAAACAAAATGGTAGTGTAAGATTTTACAAATACTTTACCCTGTTTAAAAAAGAACTATGCGAAGTAGTTGTCGCAGTAAGAAACTTTAAACATAACTGGTATTGTAAACAAGTTGTCGTACACGGAGTAAACACAGACAAAGTATACCTACAAGACATCGCAATAATCATGGGCTTTTATAGAGTTGGATGGTATAGAGAAAACATAACTACCTATCCTAAATGGTATGATTACGATTGGGGCTATAACGATGCTAAATACTTTCAAATGAGTGCTCCTATTATAAATAAAGA
>JAEEGL016952440.1_pt1 | contig 25844 bp, 22 predicted proteins | sample 9134231 | NCBI WGS metagenome assembly JAEEGL01 (sample SAMN16246548, study PRJNA631951) | gut metagenome | biome: gut microbiome; feature: rumen; material: fiber-attached | host: Bos | place: Iran: Karaj | collected 2018-10 | reverse complement strand
TATAATAATTTTCAGTTTTAATAGAATAAACACTAAATACTTGCCATAAAGTATTTTCTTTTTCAGTAGATAATTTAATAACATGATTATCTTTTTTATTATACCAATCTTTAGTTAATACATTTTTTAAAGTACCAAACATAGTTTTATTTAATCTAGCATGTCCATAAATAATATTATTTCTTCCTAAATTATTTATATCATTCCTATAATCTAAGAATACCCATCCAGCATCAGTATATTTTTTTTCAAATGAATGAGTTAAATAATATTTATTATCTTTAGCTTGAACAAAAGGGTAATTAATATTAGTTCCACTTACTTGTATCCATCCTTTTGTATCTTTATTTTTCTTTTTAAGATCAGTAAAATCAACATTAATTAGATTCATTTTAATATATGACCAATATATACTTTGTTTTTTAGTATCTGTTTTTAATGTTTCATTTTCACCAATTATTTCTACATTATTAGTTTCATTTGTTTCTTCAACAACAGTACTATTTATGATATCATCCACTTCTTTATCAGTATTTTTATTATCTTCATTCCACATAAAAATTTTAATAGTACTATAAGTAAATGTTAATACACAAACTACTAACAATATAATTAATACAACCTTTATTACTTTTTTCTTCATGTTATAAGTATATAACAAAAAAAGGGAAAAATATATCCCTTTTTATTCACCAGGTATTATTTCAATAGTAGTACCAGGTTTTTCATCACTATTACTAGGTTTAGTATTATAATTTACTGATGATACTTTCTTTGGTTCAGTACCTTTAACAAATAAATGTGTTTGAATTTTAGATGATGGAGTAGAAGAATTTGGTTTTTCTGGAGGATTAGTACCAACAACTACTTTAGCTGATACTATTCCAGAAGGTCTCTTAAATTTAGAACCTTTCTTCATAACCTTTTTAACTATAGTTTTTTGTATCTTTCTTCTTTCACTCCATCCATGTGAAGAAGTCATATATGTTTTTTTAGTTAATTTATCATATCCATACCATATAGCAACACTATAATCTGGACTAAATGTAACTGTCCAAGCATCTCCAATAGTTGAACTAGGTAAATGTAATTTTTTAATAGTATTATAGTCAGCACTACTAGTACCAGTTTTACTAGCAATATCAGTACCACTCATTCTAGCTCCAGATGGAGTAACATTTTTAAGTATTGAACTTATCATATATGCTGTAGTAGCTTTCATAACTCTTTTTTTAGTAAAATTAAATTCTTCAGTTACATCCTCACTACCATTTTTATAAACTATTTTGGTAAATGAGTGAGGTTCTGTATAATATCCTCCATTTCCAAAAGCAGCATAAGCACCAGCTAATTGAACAGGAGACACACCATTAAATCCACCAATTGAATGTGACTCATTAATATATGTACTAGTAGGACTTAAATATTCTGGCTTAATTCCTAAAGAGGTAACAAATTTATTAATATTAGAATTTTTAACTTTCTTAAATGCTTGTAGCGCACATGTATTTCTTGATTGAACTAAGCATTGTCTTAATGTCATGAAACCTAAATATCTACCATCTACATTATGCATAACTCCACCATTAGTATATTTAACTGGTTTATCAACAAATGGAGTATATGTAGACCAATTGTTATATTCAATACCAGGTCCATAATCAAATAATGGTTTTGCTGTTGATCCAGGGTGTCTACTTATTTGAGTTGCATAATTTAAAGATAATTCACTAGTTTTATTTCTACCAGCACCAACTGCTAGGATAGCACCAGTTTTATTATCAATAACTCCAATACCAACTTGTACTTTTTTATCTTTGAATTTATGTTTCTTATAGAAGTTATTAATTACATCTTGTTTTTTTCTAACCATAGTTGAGTATATATCCATTGATACTTCATATGGATTATTACCAGTTCTATCTATAACTTCTTGTACAACTGTATCTATAAATCCTTGATATTTGTTTATTGAAGAGGATTGTTTATTAACAATATCTTGTACTTCTATTTCTTTTGCTGTGTTAGCTTCTTCTTCTGTGATATATCCATGTCTTACCATTAAGTTTAATACTTCATTTTTTCTTTCATTTGTTTTTTCTGGATTAACATATGGATCATATTCACCTGGTGCTTGAAACATTCCAGCTATCATTGATGCTTCAGCTAAGTTTAAGTCTTTTACATCTTTACCAAAGTATGTTTTAGAAGCCATTTGAACTCCATAATTACCTCCGCCTAGGTATGGAGCATTTACATAGAATTCTATTATTTCTTCTTTTGAATAATCTTTTTCTATTTTAAATATTGATAAATATATATCAGTAAATTTTCTAACTATTCCTTCAAATCCTTCTGAGTTAGTACTTGTAAATGTATTTTTAGATACTTGCATTGTTAGGGTAGATGCGCCACCTGCATCTTTACCAGTGAAGTATCCTAAGCTTGCTTTCATAAATCTTGGAGCATCAAATCCGTGATGTTGAAAGAATCTTGAATCTTCTGTTGCAATAATAGCATCTATTAGTACTTGAGGTAAATCTTCATATTCAACTAATTGTCTTTTTTCAGTTCCAATAGTGGCAATTAATTCTCCTTTTGAATCATATATATTAGATGATTCTTTCTTATATAGAAGATGTGTATCAAATTCTGGAGCAGTTAAATATATATAATATAGAAAGCCACATCCAATCAAAACAAAAACTACTATAAAGACAACTATTATAGTACAAAGTATATTTAATCTTTTTAATTTTTTAATAGTTTGTTTCTTTTTAGTAGTTTTCTTCTTTGTCATTTTTTCCCCCAATACTACATAGTATAACACAATAATATTATGAACTTAAAGAGGTATTTTATACTTTTTTTAATTTTTTTTACAAAATTTACTTTAAATGTTTATAGTGATATAATATTTTCATCAAAGGTGATATTATATGATGAAATGTGTTGTTATTTATAACCCTAATAGTGGTAAATTATCTAATAGAAATGATATTAAAAAAATATATAAATTATTAGAGAATTATGGATATGATACTGAAATTATTTATACTGAATATAGAGGTCATGCGAAGGAAATTACTAAGAAGTTAAAGAATGTTGACTTATTATTATGTGCTGGTGGAGATGGTACTTTAAATGAAGTTATTTCTGGTAATATTGAAAGACGTCATCCAATACTTTTAGGTCAAATTCCTCTTGGTAGTGTTAATGATGTTGCTCATATGTATGGTATGAATAATAATACACTTAGAAATTTAACTCTTGTTTTAAATGGAGTAGAGAAGAATATTGATGTTTGTTTGATTAATGGTAATCCATTTGTATATGTAGGATGTATGGGTGCTTTTGTTGATATTTCATATGCAACTCCAAGAAAATTAAAAGAGAAATATGGTAAGATGGCATATGTTATGTATGGTATTAAACAATTAAAACAAAAGATGCAAAGACATAGAGTTAAATATACTGTTAATGGTGTAACTTATGAAGATGAATTTTCATTTATATTTATTACTAATACTAATCATGTTGGTGGTCTTAGTATAAAGGGAATATATGATGATGTTAAATTAGATGATAATATGTTTGAAGTGTTAATGTGTGATATTAAGAGTACTTGGGATATTATTAAGGCATTACATTATTTGAAGAGAAGAGAATTAAATGATATACCTGGATTTACTTATTTTAAAACTAATAAGATAAAGCTAGAGTTTGATGAAGTACCACCATCATGGTGTCTTGATGGTGATGAATTACCTCATAATGATAAGGTGTTTGAAATAGTTGTTAATAAAGATAATCATATGTTGGTACCTAGTAAAAATATAGATGTATTATTTGAGAAAGAAGAAGATGAATCTTTTGAATAAAAAGATTCTTTTTTTATATTAAATATATTTTAAAATCTTTATTTATGGTTTATAATAATATAAGATAGGAAGGGTATTATGGAAGTATTAAAAGTTATTATTCTTTTAATAGTTGGCTTTGTTATACTAATAAAGAGCTCAGATGTTTTTGTAGATTCGGTTAGTTCGATTGCTACTAATTTTAAGATGTCTAAAATGATGATTGCTCTTACAGTAGCAGCCTTTGGAACTTGTACTCCTGAACTTGCAATATCTTTTAATAGTATTGCTAGTGGTAGTGGAGATATAGCTCTTGCTAATGTACTTGGAAGTAATATTGTTAATATTCTTTTGGTTATTGGACTTGCTGCTTGTGTAGCTCCTATTAAGGTTAAAAATGAGGTTATTAAAAAAGAACTTCCTATTTTATATATAATTACATCTATGTTTGTTTTATCAATTATGTCTCATTATTTAAGTGCTTTTAGAGGAGATTTTATATTAGAAAGACAAGATGGTATATTATTCTTATGTTTATTTGCTATGTTTATGTTTTATATAGTTTCTGTAGTTAAATCTAAACAAGGAATTCTAAGTAAAGGTAAACCTAAATATGGAATGGCAAGATCTATTATATATACTATTATATGTTGTGTTTTAATTATTCTTGCTAGTGATATAGTTGTTGATAATGCTAAAGAGCTTGCTTCTATGTTACATGTTAGTACTAAATTAATTACTATGACTGTTGTAGTTATTGGAACATCACTTCCTGAAATGACTATGACTGTAGTAGCAGCAAAGAAGGGTGAGTTTGATATTGCTCTTGGTAATATAATTGGAACTAATATATTTAATATAGGTATAGTTCTTGGACTTCCACTTGTAATATATGGTGGATTTAATGCATATAGTTTTAGAGTTCTTGATATATTATTTGTATTTATAGCAGCATCTTCTTTATTCTTGTTTTCAAGGAATGATAGAGTACTATCTAAATTAGAAGGGGCTATAATGATAATTCTATTTATCATATATTATACTTATGTATTTGTATCATAGACTGAGTAATCAGTCTTTTTTATTTGCATTATTTTCTTTTTTTTTTTATAATAATTTTATGTAGAAATGAGGTTAGATAATTTATGAGAAGAAAATGGGCTAAAAGGGTAAAAGATTATACTGGTATGCAACAACTTAGTTGTGATATCAAACCAAATAGAAGTGTAAGTGATGTATTTATTAATCAAAAGATGGATGTTACTGAACTTATGAAGTATTTAGATAAGAAGAAGAAAAAAGGTGATAAGATTACTTTCTTCCATGCAGTACTTGCTGGAGTTGGTAAAGTATATCATAATAGACCTTTATTAAATAGATTTGTTCAAGATAGACATTTGTTTGAACATAATGATGTAAAAATAGCATTTGTTGCTAAGACTGAATTTAATGATAGAGCAGAAGAACAAATGATTTGTTTAACAATAGATCCTGAAGATAATATTTATACTATTAGTGAAAAGTGTGCTACTAAACTAGGTAAGATTAGAAATTCAAAAGGTGAAGTAGAAATAAGTGGAGCTAATAATATTATTGAAGTACTTGGACATTGGCCAAATATTTTTAGAGTTCCAGTATTTGGATTATTAAAATGGATGGATAGAAAAGGAATCATTCCTGCTTCTTTAGAAGAAGATAATATTTATTGGAGTAGTATTATTCTTTCTAACTTAGGTAGACTTCATTCAGGAGCTATATTCCATAACATTACTGATTTTGGAAACTCTAGTGCTCTTGGTACTATTGGTGAAGTTAAAGATGAAGAAGTTATTATAAATGGGAAAAAAGAAGTAAGAAAGTTGTGTGAGTTTGGTATAAACTTAGATGAAAGAATAGCTGATGGTTATTATTTTGTAAAATCAATACAAATGCTTCAACATATATTTGACCATCCTGAAATGCTAGAGGATAAAGCTGATGAAAAAATCGAAATTGAACTTAAATAGACCTTGGATAGAGTTTTATAAAGAAGGGGTTAGTCCTAATCTAAAATATAGTACTTCATCTATGGTTGGTTATTTGCTTGATGCAGTTGCTAGATTTCCAGAGTATATTGCTTATGAATATTATGGAAATGAAGTAACTTATAGAGACTTTTATGAACAAATTAGAACATGTGCTAAATGTTTAAAAGAACAAGGTGTTAAAGAAAATGATAGGGTTACTATTTGTATGCCTAATACTCCAAGTGCAATTATAATGTTTTATGCTATTAATATGGTTGGAGCAGTAGCATCTATGGTACATCCATTATCTGCTGAAAATGAAATAGAATTATATTTAAATGAATCTGGTTCAACATTCTTATTTGTTCTTGATTTAGTGTATGAAAAAGTACGTAATATTATAGATAATACTAGTGTTAATAAGGTAGTTATTGGTTCAATTGGAGATAATCTAAAGACAATAAAGAAACTTTTATATAAATATAAGTCACGTGGTAAAACACCTCATATAGAGACTACTAATGATATTATGACTTATAAAGAATTTTTAAATTATGGATATGGTTATGATGGAGAAATAATGTGTTTAAGAAGACCTAAGGATCCAGCAGTAATATTATATAGTGGTGGTACTAGCGGCGCTCCTAAGGGGATAATGCTTTCAAATCTAAACTTTAATGCATTAGCACTTCAAAGTCATTTGATGTGTGATCCATCAAAAGAAGGAGATTCTGTTCTTGCAATACTTCCAATATTCCATGGATTTGGTCTTGGGGTATGTATTCATACACCTCTTTGTTGTGGTATGAAGCTTATATTAATACCTGATTTTTCTCCTAAAAAGATGGTAAAAGTAATTAAAAAACATAAACCTAATTTTGTATGTGGAGTTCCATCATTATTTGAAACTCTTGCTAAGAGTAGTAAGATTAAGAAGAATGATTTAGCTTGTGTTAAATGTGCTGTTAGTGGTGGAGACTTTATGTCTAAAACATTAAAGGAATTAGTTGATAATTGCTTAAGGGAACATGGAAGTTCTGCTGAAGTAAGAGTAGGTTATGGACTTACTGAAGCATCTGCAGCAACTTGCCTTACTCCAAGTGGAAGATATAAAGATGGATCAATTGGTATTCCATTTCCAGATACATATTACAAAATTGTTAAAACTGGTACACATATAACTGCTGATGTAAATGAAGATGGTGAAATATGTATTAGTGGACCTACTGTTATGATGGGTTATATAAATAATGAAGAAGAAACTCTTCAAACACTTAGAACACATGAAGATGGTAAAGTATGGCTTCATACAGGTGATATAGGTTGTATGGACGAAGAAGGATATGTATTCTTTAAACAAAGACTAAAAAGAGTAATTATATCAAATGGATATAATCTATATCCTACATATATAGAAGAAATAATAAATTCTCATGAATGTGTACTTACTAGTACAGTTATTGGTATACCTCATCCTAAGAAGGTACAAGTTGCTAAAGCATATATTGTATTAAAAGATGAATATAAACCTACAAAAGAAATATTAAAGAGTATTAAGAAACATTGTGAATTAAATCTTGCATCTTATTCTTTACCAGCTGAATATGAATTTAAGAAAACTTTACCAAAAACATTAGTTGGAAAAGTAGCATACACTAAACTTGGTAAAGATGGTGAAGAAGTAGAAGAAGTAGTTGAACTTTCTGAAGAGGAAGTTAAAGCTCTTGAAAAGATTAGAGAGAAAGAAAGAAGAAAAAGAGAAAAAGAAGAAAGAAAACTTGAAAAGAAAAGATTAAAAGAAGAAAAGAAACTAGCAAAATTAAGAGAAAAAGAACATAAAAATTAATAATTGTGTATAAAATAAGGAGGTTTTATGAAAAAGTATGATGTAATAATAATAGGTGCTGGTCCTGGTGGAATATTTAGTGCATATGAATTAATGACTAAAGCACCTAAATTAAAGATTGCTGTATTTGAAGCAGGAAAAGAACTTAAGAAAAGATATTGTCCTTTAGCTGATAAGAAAGTAAAAGAATGTATAAATTGTAAAAGCTGTTCTATTATGAGTGGTTTTGGTGGTGCTGGAGCACACTCTGATGGTAAATATAATATTACTAATGATTTTGGTGGTACATTATATGAACATATTGGTGCAAGAGAAGCTATTGATCTTATGAATTATGTTGATGAGATTAATATGAAAAATGGTGGTGAAGGTACTAAACTATATTCAACTGCTGGAACTGAATTAAGAAAGGTATGTTTACAAAATAAACTTAAGTTATTAAATGCATCTGTAAGACATTTAGGAACAGATAAGAATTATACTGTTTTAGAAAACTTATATAATCAAATGAAAGATAAAATAGACTTTTTCTTTGAAACTCCTGTTGAAACAATTGATATTGAAAAAGATAAATACATTATTACTACTAAGAAAGAAACATATTCATCTCCTAAATGTATAGTTTCTGTTGGAAGAAGTGGAAGCAAATGGATGGAAACTGTATGTAAGAAGTTAGATATTGGTACACTTTCTAATAGGGTAGATATTGGTGTTAGAGTAGAACTTCCACATGTAATATTCTCATCTTTAACTGATGAATTATATGAAAGTAAAATTGTTTATAAAACAGAAACATATGAAGATAATGTAAGAACATTTTGTATGAATCCACATGGTATTGTAGTAACTGAGAATACAAATGGAATAGTTACTGTTAATGGACATAGTTATGAAGATGTTGAAAAGCATACTGATAATACTAACTTTGCATTACTTGTATCTAAACATTTCTCAGAACCATTTAAAGATAGCAATGGTTATGGAGAAAGTATTGCAAGACTATCTAATATGCTAGGTGGAGGAGTAATTGTTCAAAGATTTGGTGATTTAATTAGAGGACGTAGAAGTAATGAGAAGAGAATTAATGGTGGATTAGTTGTTCCAACATTAAATGCTACTCCAGGTGACTTAAGTCTTGTACTTCCAAAAAGAATACTTGATGATATTATAGAAATGATATATGCTCTTGATAAAGTAGCACCTGGTACTGCTAATGATGATACATTACTTTATGGAGTAGAAGTTAAATTCTATAATATGGAAGTAGATATTGATGATAATCTTGAAACTAAATATAAAGGACTTTATGTAATAGGGGATGGTAGTGGAGTAACTCATTCACTTTCACATGCTTCTGCTAGTGGAGTATATGTAGCAAGAGATATATTAAAGAAGATTAAATAAATCTTCTTTTTTTATTTAATAAAATATGTTATTCTTATAATAAGGAATGGTAGGTAAATCATTCATTATTTTGAAAGTGAGGTGAAATGATGAATAAGAAAACTTGTGCAATTTTATCTTTAGTTTTAGCTATTTTACCAGTAATAGTTTTATTTTTAAATGTTAGTTTATCTACATTAAAAACCATAACTCTTATTGCTATTGTTGTTGAGATTGCTGCTATTGTATTAGGTTTTGTTAGCAAAAAAGAATCTAAGGGTATGGCTATAGCTGGAATAATTATTGGATTTTTAGCAATGGTATTTTTAGCATTAGAGTTAATTGGTATCAAGGGAATGACGGAAGCTAAAAATTGTGTTGATCAAGGAAATGGAACAGCTAAATGCGAATTTATGGGACAAGAACTTGAAGTTCCAATGCAATATTTAACTGAAGATCAAATGAAGAAGGAAGAAGAATAAGATGGAAAAAGAAAAGGGAAAAGAAAAAAAGAAAACTAATGTAGTTTTATATACTATTTTTATGGCTATATTCTTTTTTGTAGTTACAGAATTAGTTATTTGGAAATATGCTTCTGATATAATAATTCTAGCTTTGATGAAATATCCTCAAGGCAATTTAATAATTGGTGAAGCTGTATTAGCTGCATTAGTATTAATTGTTATGCTATTATTTAAAAACTCATATGTATTTACTCAAAAGAGAGAAAAAGTAACTAAGGGATTATATTATGGTTTATTTTATATAATATGTGCTTTAATGTTTACTTTAACTTTTGTATCTGGATTTAAGGGTGGACTTGCTGTTATTAACTTATTAATAGGTTGTTTTTTAATAGGTGTAGCAGAGGAATTCTTATGTCGTGGATGGTTATTAAATGAGTTTTTAGAAAGATTTGGAAGTACTAAAAAAGGTGTATGGTATTCAATAATAGTAAGTGGTCTTATATTTGGACTTATGCATCTTGGAAATATAGTTTCTATGGGACAAGATGTAGCAACTACACTTGGTCAAGTTATTTCTGCTGCATCTACTGGTGTAGTTTTAGGTTTAATATATTATAAAACTAAAAATATATGGAGTGTTGTAATATTACATGGATTTTGGGATTTCTCATTATTCTTAAGTGATATTGCTCCAGTTACAGAAACTACAGTTATGATTAATACTGTATCTATTGTTGGAATTATAGGATCTATTTTAATTGCAGTTGCTGAACTTATAAATTTAATACCACACTTAAAAGATATTGATGCAGAACCTCCAAAAGGTAAAGTAATTGGTTTTGCTTTTGCTGCTTTTGGTGCATTTATTGTTGCTACAGCAATAAATGCAGTATTAGGTGGAATTGAAACAGGAGATACTTATAAATTTGATTCTATAAGTATTGGATCATATTCAATTACTCGTGATAATTATGAAGATTACTATATGAAATATGGTGATTATTCATACAGATTATTTGAAACAGAAGGTAATTTAGTTTTAACAAATACTGAGACTAAATATTCTATTACATTAGAGTGTGAAGACTTATTTGATTATATAATTATGGAAGATGATGAATACTTTATAATTGCTTATGTTGATTATACTGATAGTAATAATCCATTCTTAAATTATGCTTATGTATATAAGAATGAAATGTCTAATAGTAATGTATTTGTTGATAGTATAAAAACTAAATTCAAGAAATATCTAATTTCAGATAGAAATAGTGAATTGTTAGTTCTTGATGATAGAACTAATGATAAAACATATCTAGCAGCATATCATGCAGATTATGGTTATGCTTTATTAGTATCTGAAGATAAGATGGCTATATTGAATAGAGATTAATAAAAATATTGTCTTTTGACAATGTTTTTATTTGTTGTAAATAAGATAATCAGTTATAATAATAATTGATTATTTTTTGTTTAAAAAAAGTGCAATATATGATAAAATATTTGTTAGTAAGGAAGGTATGCATCATGGGAAAAGTAATATCACTAGTAAATCAAAAAGGTGGAGTAGGAAAAACAACAACTAGTATTAATTTATCTAGTTCTTTAGGGCATTTAGATCAAAAGGTTTTACTAATTGATTTAGATTCACAAAGTAATACTACTACTGGACTTGGTATTGAAAAATCAAAAATTAAAAGAAGTACTTATGATGTTATAATGGGAGCTTGTGATATTGAAGAAGCTATCATTAAAACACCATTTAAGAATTTAAGTGTAATTCCATCTGTTATAGCACTTGCTGGTGCTGAAATAGAGATTATGCAATTATCTTATCAAGACAGAAGTTTCATTATGACTGAACAATTAAAAATACAAATTGATAAGGTTAGAGATAGATATGATTATATTATAATTGATTGTCCTCCTGCATTGGGTATTTTAACAACTAATGCTCTTGCAGCTTCTGATTCAGTATTAATTCCTATACAATGTGAATATTATAGTTTAGAGGGTGTTAATTTACTTTTAAAGACTATATTACAAGTACAAAAGAGAGTTAATCAAAATCTTGAAATAGAGGGTGTATTATTAACTATGTTAGATGGTAGAACTTTACTTGGTCTTGAAGTAGTTGAAGATGTACGTAAATTCTTTAATGAAAAAGTATTTAGTACTATTATTCCAAGACTTGTAAAATTAGTAGAGGCTCCATCTCATGGAAAACCAATTATTGAATATGATCCTAAGAGTAAAGGTGCTTTAGCATATTTAAATTTAGCCAAAGAGGTGATTGAAAGAAATGGAAACAAATAAGAGAAAGGCTTTAGGAAAAGGACTTGAACAATTATTCAGTAATGAATCATTGTATGAAAACCCATTAGAATCTTTAGATGAGATATCTCACAATGCATCTAAGGAAGATATTGTAGAACTAAACTTAAGTGAACTTAGAAGTAATCCATATCAACCTAGACAATCATTTGATGAGGATAAGTTAAGAGAACTTTCTGAATCAATTAAAGAATTTGGTGTTTTAGAACCAATTATAGTTAAAAAGAGTATTAAGGGTTATGAAATAGTAGCAGGTGAAAGAAGATGTAAGGCTGCTTCTTTAGCGGGTTTAAATACTATACCAGCTATTATTAAAGATTTTAGTGATGAAGATATGATGCAGATAGCTCTTCTTGAAAATATTCAAAGGGAGAATTTAACTGCTATTGAGGAAGCTGAGGCTTATTCAAATCTAATTAAAACTCTTGGAATTTCTCAAGAGGAATTAGCAAGAAGAATAGGTAAAAGTAGAAGTTATATTACTAATATGCTTGGCTTATTAAAATTACCACAAAGTGTTAAAAATGATGTTTTAAGTGGTAATATTTCAATGGGTCATGCTAGAGCTTTAAGCAAATTAGAAGATAATGATAAGATTATAGAGTTAGCTAATAAAATAAAGGATGATAGATTATCAGTTCGTGAACTTGAAGAAATGATTTCTAATCCTAATAATTTTGTTAGAAAGAATCCTATTACTGTTAAACCAAAAGTATCTAACGAATTTAATTATGTAGAAGATGCTTTAACTGATAAGATTGGTAATAGAGTAAGAATCAAGAATAAAAAGATTGTTATTCCATTTAATAGTGAAAAGGATTTAGAAAGAATACTTGAAATTCTAAATATAGAAGTGAAAGTTGATTAATATGAATAAAGAATATAAAATAGGAAGCAAAGTTATTATGAAAAAACCACATCCTTGTGGCACTAATCTTTGGGAAGTAACACGTAGTGGTGTGGATGTTAAAATTAAGTGTGTTAATTGTGGTAGAAGTATTATGATGGATCGCATTGAGTTTAACAAGAAATTAAAGAAAGTAGAGGAATTCTAATGTTTAAGAAAAGAAAGAAAATAGGGCCAATAATGGCTTGTATACTTCTTACATTAGCAACTATTGTTATGAGTGGTTTTCTTCATTTGCTTAATGTTCAAGGTGAATATACAACTGTAAGTAAAACTACTGGTAGTTTAATTAATAATGTTGTTGAAGTTAAAAACTTATTTAGTACTAGTGGAATTAAATATATAGTTACTCATGCAGTTAAGAATTTTATGGAATTTGCTCCATTATCAACATTAATAATAGTACTTATTGGTATAGGTATATTAGAAAGAACTGGTTTTTTAAAAACATTTTTTACTGTATTAACTAAGAATTCTAAAAAGAATACAATTACATTTATATTAATATTTATAAGTTTATGTTTCTCATTACTTGGAGATATTGGTTATGTAATAATGTTACCTTTGAGTGCTTTGTTATTTAAATATGGAAGAAGAAATCCTTTTGGAGGAATTATTGCTTCTTTTGCAGCATTATCTTTTGGAAGTGGAATTAATATATTCTTATCTTCTACAGATAGTTCTTTATTAAACTTAACATTGAGTGCTGCTAGAATAACAGATCCTAATTATAATATTGGTACATTCTTTTCATTATTTATTATGATTGTATTATTGATAATTACATCAATTGTGTTTACTAGAATAACTGAAAAGAAAGTAATGCCTATGTTACCAAGGGTTGAAAGTGAAGAAGAGGAAGTAGTTATAACTAATAAAGAATTAAGAGGATTAATTATTGGTATAGCTGCTGGTTTATTATATACATTAATTGTTATATATATGATTATTCCAGGATTACCATTATCTGGAACATTACTTGATCATAGTGCTACTAAATATATAGATATGTTATTTGGAGCAAAATCATTATTTAATCAAGGATTTATATTTATAGTAACAGTTTTATTTGCAGTAATTGGTTTTGGTTATGGACTTATGACTAAGACAATTAAAACAAGTAAAGATGTAACTGATAGTTTAGCTTATTCATTAGATGGAATAGGTGGAGTATTAGTATTATTATTCTTTGCATCATTGTTTATAATGGTATTTAAAGAAAGTGCTATTGGAGAAGTATTTACTGCATTTATATCTGGTATTATAGGTAATTTAAAATTTACTGGAATAGGACTTATATTAATATCAATTATATTAATAGCTATTGCTAATTTATTATGTCCTGACCCAGTTACTAAATGGACAATATTATCTGGTTCAATGGTACCTGTATTTATGAATGCAAGTATTAGCCCAGAATTTTCTCAAATTATATTTAATGCTGGAGATTCTATTACTAATGGAATTACTCCATTGCTTACATATTTTGTTATATATGTAGCATTTTTAGAAAAATATAATACTAGCAGTGAAAATATTTCACTTGGTGGTAGTATGAAATATATGGTTCATTATGGAATGTATTTTGCAATTATTATGATACTTGCTGTAATTGGATGGTATATGATAGGAATTCCTACTGGAGTTGGGTCATTCCCAGGTGTAATGTATGGCGCTTAAGGCAGGAATTATAGGACTTCCAAATGTTGGTAAGTCAACATTGTTTAATGCAATAACTAAAAAGAATATTTTGGCTGCTAATTATCCATTCGCAACAATTGATCCAAATGTTGGGGTAGTTACAGTACCAGATAAAAGATTAGAAACTCTAAATGAAATGTATATGCCTGAAAGATTAATCGCAACTCAATATGAATTTATTGATATTGCTGGATTAGTAAAAGGAGCATCTACTGGAGAAGGTTTAGGAAATAAATTCCTTGCAAATATTAGAGAAGTTGATGCTATTGTACAAGTAGTTAGATGTTTTGAAAATAAAGACATTATTCATGTAGAAGGAACTATTGATCCTACTCGTGATATAGAAATAGTTAATTATGAATTAATACTAAGTGATTTAGAAATAGTTGAAAATAGACTTCAAAAAGTAGAAAAGAAAGCAGTTACTAGTAATGATAAAGAAGGACTATTTGAAGTAAGTGTACTAAAGAAAGCAAAAGATGCTCTTAGTAGTGGAACAATGCTTAGGTTAATTGAATTTGATGAAAAAGAATCTAAATTATTAAAAACATATAATTTAATAACAAATAAACCATTTATATATTTAGCTAATGTTAGTGAAGATGATTTGTTAAATGGTGAAAATGAATATGTTAAAAAAGTAAGAGATATTGCTGCTAAAGAGAACGCTTCTGTAGTACTTATGTGTGCTAAGATTGAAAGTGAACTTTCTGAGTTAGATGAAGAAAGTAAAAAAGAGTTCTTAAATGAACTTGGAATTGCTAATAGTGGACTTGATCAATTAATACATATAACATATCATATGCTTGGTCTTAAAACATTCTTTACAGTAGGTAAAGATGAGGTTAGAGCATGGACATTCAAAGATGGTATGAAAGCTCCAGAATGTGCTGGAATTATTCATACAGACTTTGAAAGAGGATTCATTAAAGCAGAAGTAATGAGTTATGATGATTTAATTGAATGTGGAAGCGAATTAAAAGTAAAAGAAGCAGGTAAAGCAAGACTTGAAGGAAAAGATTATTTGATGCAAGATGGAGATATCTGTTACTTTAGATTCAATGTTACAAAATAAAAATCAGGATTTAATTCCTGACTTTTTAATTTCTTATCCTAAAATAGATGATGTAAAGTATCCAGGGTTAGAAGTACCACCATCAATATGAGCATATGATGCATCTATATGTGCATCACTAAACTCTGTTCCACTACCACCAACTAGTGTTCTACAATAGAAGAACATATTATTTGAATTTGTAACTTTAGTTGTAACAAACTTATTGCTAACAACTATTTTTTCTATTCCATAGCCATCTGAGAACATATCTGACATATTTGTAACGTTTTTTGTATCAAAACTATGGATATCAACAATTTTTAAACTTGAACAACCACTAAACATATGATTCATATCTGTTACTTTAGATGTGTCAAAGTTACTGATATCTAGTCCCTCTAAATCTCCACAATAAGCAAAAAGACCAGACATATTAGTTACTTTAGATGTATCCCAAGTAGATAAATTTACACCTTTCATAGAAGAGTTACCATAAAATAGATTACTCATATCAGTTACTTTTGAAGTATTAAAATTACTTAGATTCAACGTTCCATTGAAATAAACCATTCCTCGAAATGCACTACTCATATTTGTAACATTTGATGTATCAAAATGACTTACATCAAGTGATTCAAGATTCGTACAACCATCAAACATGTTACTCATATCTGTTATATGTGATGTATCAAAATATTGCATTCCATCAATGGTTTTTAAATACGTAAGATAACTAAATAAATATTTACCAGTTGATGCATATATAGTTCCATAAGCACCAATAGTTAAGTTTGTTTTACCTCCTGTTGTACCAGAAGTCCATGCTAGAACTGTACCATCTTGATCAACGCTTACATCCCAACAATCAGTTCCATTTGGAGTGTGTCCTGTTATTGAATTAGTAAATGTAATTTTACCTATATCTTCTTTTTTTATTGTTGTTCTTAAAAAATTAGTTGTAATATTACCAGATGAGCCAGCCATTAAGTGGTTTGCTAGAGTAGTTGTAGGATTTCCTCCACCACCACCAGTAGTTCCATCACAAGTAATACTAATTATTTGTGATTCATCTTCTATTTTAGATATTTGTATTGCAGGACCAATATCTTCTATTTTAAGTCCTGTTCCTGAATAACTATATTGATATGATCCATCTGTAGCTTTATATAAAACAACTTCTCCACTTTTATTAATTTTAATATAGTATTCAAGTTCACTTCTTCCTGTTAAATCTAATGTGTGTTCACAAACATTACTTCTTGTTCTTACATAAACTCTTTCCTGTGTATTAAACATAGAGTCTGCTATCCATTGTTGTTCTGCAACTTTGTATATTTCTTTTAACTCAGTAGTAAATGCTTGCTCTTTTGCTCTATTAAATAGTTTCATTACATTTGGTAAAGCTATTATTACTAGTATTGCTAGTATTGCAATTACTGCTAGTAGTTCTACTAATGTAAAACCTCTTTTCTTCATATTATCACCTAGTGTAATTATAACACATTAAGTTGTTTTTTTGTAGCATAAAAAAAGATAGTATATACTATCTTTATTTTGTAGCAGTAAAGTATCCAGGGGTACCATTTACATCTAGTCTTGCATATTCTTGATTAACATGAGCTGTTGAATATCTAGTACCATTACCTCCTACTAATTTAGTAGATCCTGTAAACATTACTGATCCATCTGTAAGACTTGTAAAATCAAAATCTCTACTTGCATATATAGTTGTTAATTTTTTACAATTTTGGAACATTGATTTGAATTCTTTAACTTTTGATGTATCCATATTTCCAATGTTGATTGTTGTTGCATTTTCACATGCATAGAACATAGCTCTTGTTGATGTGTTTTTTGTTGTTATAAAGTTTGAAATATCTATAGATTGAAGATTAGTACAGTTTGAAAACATTGCTCTTAGTGTTGTTGCATTACTTGTATCAAATCTACTAACATTTAATTCTGTTACTTTTGCACATCCATCAAACATAGCTCTCATATTTGTAACTTTTGATGTATTAAAGTTTGATACGTTTAATGCTTGAACATTTTTACAATTATAGAACATATATCCCATGTCTGTTACTTTTGCTGTATTAAATCTACTTACATCAATTACTGTGGCACTATTACATGCATAGAACATATTTCCCATTGTAGTAACATTTTTTGTATCAAAATTACTTACATCTAACACAGTTACTTTGTTACAATTATAAAACATATTATACATATCAATTACTTTTGCTGTATTGAAGTTTGTTACATTTATTGTTGGCAAAACCATACAATTCATAAACATACCTCTCATATTAGTAACATTTGCTGTATTAAAACTACTTACATCTAATTCTAATAGTTTTTCACAGTTTTGAAACATATATTGCATATCTGTAACTTTTGATGTATTTAAGTCTTCTATAATTATTGATGTTATTGCTTTGTTATTTGCAAACATAGATCTCATGTTAGTTACAAGTGATGTATCAAAATTACTTAAATCAACTGCTTGTAGTTTTGTACATCCATCAAACATACTTCTCATATTTGTTACTTTTGCTGTATCAAAGTGTCTTAAATCTACTTCAGTTAGTTTAGGACAATTGTAGAACATATATTGCATATCTGTAGCTCTTGATGTGTTTAGGTTTTGGAAGTTTTCAAATCCTGTTAAATTAGTTAAATTACTAAATAAGTAAGCACCATTATTAATATATACATTTCTATTCTTTGCAGCAATTGTTACTTCATATAAACCATTATTATCTGTATCTTCTGACCATACTAGAACTGAACCATTTCCTCCAGCACTTACATCCCAACAATCAGTTCCATTTACTGTATGTCCTGTTAAATAATTTGAAAAAGATATTTTTTCAATTTTATTCTTTTTAATTGTTGTTCTTAAGAAATTTGTACTTTCATTTCCATTAGCACCAACCATTAGATAATCAGCATCACTTGTTGGTGGTTTTAAATCTAACTCTGATAATGTACATGAAATATGTACTCTGTTTTCACTTGTTGATTTTGATATTTGAACTATAGAATGTATTTCTTCTATCTTAAGCCCAGTACCAACATACATATATTCATAAGTACCATCTGTTGCTAGGAAACTGACAACTTTTCCGCTTTTATCAAATTTAATGTAATACTCAAGTTCATTTCTACCAGTTAAATCTAATTTGTTTTGACATTCACTATCTTTTCTTTTGGCATATATTCTTTCTTTTGTATTTATCATTGAATCTGCTATCCATTGTTGTTCTGCTGTTTTATATATTTCTTTTAGTTCTGTTATAAATGAACTTTCTTTAGCATCATTAAATAATTTCATAACATTTGGAATAGCTATTACTACTAGTATTGCTAAGATTGCTATTACTGCTAGTAGTTCAACTAATGTAAAACCTTTATTCTTCATATCATCACCTATTATTACTATAATAATTTTATCATTTATAGATTTTTAGTCAATAATGTAGACCAAAATTGACTTTAAATCTTAAATATTATATTATTTATAATAGGAGAGTGAATAAAAATGGGAAATAAAAGAATAGTGATTTTATTAGCTGTTTTAATGACACTATGTTTATGCTTAGGAATAGCAGGTTTTTTAAATAGAGATTATAAACCTGCAGAAGTAGAACCTGAAATACCTAATAAGATTAAAAAATTAGATGTTTCTGAAGGAAAAACTGAAGTTATTGGTTTAAATGATACTATTCTAAATTATGAATTTACTAAAGCAAATACTGAATATAATGGTAATGATATTAAATTAGAAATAACAGAGGCAGGCATAATTGTTAAAGTATCTAATGATTTTCTTAATGTTGAAAATACTGTTGATGAAAGAGGTAATGTAATTGATAGTGCTACATTTACTATAACTGATGTTAAAAATGTAAAAGCTGCTCAAGCTAATATTTCTGATATGGAAGGAAATAGAGTTAATGTTTATATGTTAGATGAAAGTAATCATTTTTATCAAGCTGTATTTTATGCAGGACCTGATAAGAATCATGATGCTGTAATATATAAATATAATATTTCTAATGTTGAATCTTTTGCTGTAATGAATGCTCCATTAAATGATGTTGTTAATGGTGAAATAAAGTATGTTATTGTTAGAACTTCTGATGATAAATATTATACAGATTATCCATTTGATGAAACATTTACAATAAGACAAATAGTTAATTTTGAAGAACCAAAAGTTGAACCACAAGAAGAACCAACTGAAGAGTTGCAAAATGTTGAAGAAACTCCTGCTGCAGCAGAGTAATTATAAATATAAAACATGGAGGTATTTATATGAATAAAATAGGTATGCAATATCCTTATGATCCACTAAATCCATATTATGATGGATTAGTTCATGATATTGTTCCAACTCAATTTGTTAGGGTAATTATGGATGGCAGATTATACTATGCTATGACTTATAATGATCTTACTTTAGGTAGAGAAAACTTTATAACTCTTATAACATGGATTAATGGACAATATTGTAAAATCCCACTTGATGGTAATGGATATGCTGTATTATGTGAGTATTTACAAAATCATCCTGAACTTCCCGTTTATTCAACTGAAAGATATAGAATAAAACAACCAATCGCATTAGGAATGACAATGACATTAGATCCAGCTGTTTTAGGTAGAAGAACAAAAAGGAGTAAATGCCCTTTAATTTATTATGTACCAATAAATGTGGGTGGAAATACATCTGTTCCTCATTGTACCTTTAGAAATGCTGGTATGACAATGGAACTTGATAATCCATCACAAGTATATGATTTCAAAAAAACACCATTATGTGATGAATTTTCTCGTGGTCTTATATATGGACTTGATCATTATAGTTATGGTACTAATAACAATAGTATGTATTATAATGATATTGGTGTTAAAAAATATGAATTTGATGTTGATATTGTAGAAGGAACAACTTCAGTAGAAACATTTGTTGATAAAGAAGGTAAAGAAAGAAGAGCATTGAGACTAATGATACCAGGAACTTATCACATAACTGGATATTATAGTGATTTTGTATCTTTAATGGATTATTCTGATGCTCTTAATTCTAAAGACTTATTTATTAGAGATGAAGAAGGCAAATATGAGGATTTACATGACACTCCAATAGTATTTAAAGATGGTGGAATTAAAGAATTAGAAATGACATTTGTAACTCCACCTCCAAGTGATGGGTATTATTTTAAAAGATAAAAAAAGAGAAGATTTAATCTTCTCTTTTATTTTGATATTATTTTATTTCAATAAATTTCTTTGATTCTTTCTTTTCTTCTTTTGGGAAGGATACTGTTAATACACCATTGTTGAATTTAGCATCGATTTTTTCTTCATCAATATTTCCAACATTGAATTGTCTTCTGAATGTTCCATAAACTCTTTCTTTTCTTACATAATTCTTTTCTTTGTCTTCTTTTTCTTCATTTTTAGTTGCTTCAATTGTAAGAATTCCATCATCAACATCTAATTTGATATCATTTTTATCAAATCCTGGAACATCTAGTTCAATATGAACTTTATCACCCTTTTCATAAATGTCACATTTCATATCAAATTTTGGCATTCCTCTCATTGGAACAAAATCATCAAAGAAATCATCTAAATAAAACTTTCCTGGTAATAAACTCATTTATTATCATCTCCTTACAAATATAATTATACTCAATTTTTAGCACTTGTCAATAGAGAGTGCTAATTATTTTTATGATATTTACAATATTATTATGCATATTTATTAAAATTATATAAAATTTTTCTTTTTAATTATGTATTTATGTGATAAAATATACTTGTTTTAGTCAAATTGTTGATAAAAAACGAATATATTTCTATTAGGGGACGATTTTATGAAAAAGGATAAAAAATTTTTAGCTCAGTTAGAAAGCAATTTGGTTGGCATAAAAGAAAAGCATAAAAAAGAAATAATTGCTAAATATGAAACTATTATTAAAGATAGAAAAGATAATAAAGAAAAGATTACTCAAATATTAAAAGATATTGGTAGTCCTGAAGAAGTTGCTAAAAATGAAATTGAGCTATTAGGTAAGGGTGCTTCTGAATCTATATTTAGTAAGTTAAAAAGAAAACTTGCTGAAAGAAAAGAAGAGAGAAAAGAGAAGAAAACTTCTAAGAAAAAAGATAAAACTAAGAAAGTTAAGAAAGAAAAGGTAAAGAAAGAAAAGAAAGTTAAAGAGAAAAAAGAAAAGAAAGAAAGAAAATCTCTTAAAGCATTCTTTTTACCAATAAAGAATTTTATAACTAAAGATATTAGTTTTAAAAGAAAAAGAAAAGTTACTGATGAACCTAAAGAAATAGTTGAAGAGATTAAAGAAGAATTTAAAGAAGAAATTAGTGAAGTTAGTGAAATTGTTCCTGAACATAAATTATTTGAAAGTAAAAAAGATAGAACTAAAAGAATTGTATTAAAAACACTTGGTGTTATATTTACTGCATTATTATTATTTATATGGTTATGGGTTACTGTTATATTCTTAGCAAGTGTATTTGCATATTTAGATGGTGTTAAGATTATTGGACTTGTAATTGGATTATTTGGAGCAGATGTTTTAGTATTATGGATAGTAATAATGATTAATAGAACTATATTTAAAAAGAAAATGTCTTTAGCAGTTAATCTTATTGTTACTATAGTAAGTATTGCTATTTTAGCTTTAGGTATTGTTCTTTCTGTAAAACAATTATCTAAGATTGAAATGATTGAAGATGTTAGTGTTAAATATACTATGGTTACTAAATTAGATAGTTTTGATCTACCAAGTAAACCTGAACAAAAATTTGTTTTATCATTTAATAGTAATTATGATACTCAATATCAACTTAATTATGATAATACATTAAAAGATAAGATTAAAATAGAAGTTAAATATTATGAATGTTATTATGATTATTTTATAAAGAAAACTTCTAATAGTGCTTATGTTTCATTGAAACTAGACAATAGAGATAGACTTGCTGTATATATTGATGATTTAAGAGATGGATTTATTTCAGATAATGATGAATTATCAAGATATATAGTTAAGATTACAATTAATTCAAAAGATGCTGATAGATTAGTTGTTCAAAACTAATCTATCTTTTTTAATATAGATTTTAATTCATCTATTATTTTAATCAATATATCAAAATCAACATATTCATTTGGATATAGTTTATTAATTATTTCTTTTAATTTATCTGTGTTATATATTATAGGATTATATATACTTTTAACTTCTTTAGAATTTATATTAATAGTATTACCTGTTATTTTAGATTCAATTAATATTTGAGAAGTTGAATTAGTTATTATATTTTGAGCTATTAGCATAATCCAGTTACCAATCATTTCTTGTTCATAAGCATTTAGATTATCTATTAGTATAATTCCAATAATATTAGCTAAAATAGTAGAATATTTTGGATTTGTATTGAATAATTCTTTTATACTATTCATAATTAATAATATGAAAAAGACTCAAGATTTTTTCTTGAGTCTTTCATATATCATATAAATCATAACTATTATTATAAATATTAAACTAATTATTTGATTTTTAGTTATTGATATATTTATATGTTCATATCTTAAAAAGTCCAATAAGAATTTAACAAATGCACAAGACATTATACATAATAGAGTTATATCTTTTGTTTTATTTTTATTCATTATATTTAGTAATATAAATAATGTCATAAATATAACTGATTCAATTAATTGTATTGGTATTTGAGGAACATTTAAACCATTTGTATAAGTTACACTGATTATTCCATTATATGGAAGACCATTACAACATCCAGCAAAGAAACAACCTATTTTACCAATTGAATATATAAGTGGTAAAGATAGTATTGATGAAGTAATATAATCTTTTTTATGTGGATTTATCTTTTCATAAAATAATCCAGCTATAATAACAGCAATAGCACCAGCATAACTTGATAGACTTTTATCTTTATTAATAACAAATGATATTAATATACCACCTATTAGTGCAAAGAAAGCAATTAGAAATATAAATAATAATATATCTCTTTTTTTAATCTTTCTATTTTTTAGATAAAAGTATATGTAAATACATCCAATTAATATTGATAATAATATAAATATTGAATATATTGGAAAATTTATCTTATTAATAACCATAAATTAGATATTATAGTTCCCATTCCACTACAATCTTGAAGTACATTAATACATGTAAGTAGCATTAAGACAATCACTATTATTGCAAGCACAAATAACACCATATAAACAATTAATAATACTTTAGCAAATACACTTTTTGGATATTTAACTAATGCAAAAATACATAATCCAAGACCAGCTAGTGGTAATAAATCTAGTATTGGTGATAATGCATTTAATCCAGGAACAGTTGCAATTGCTGTTCCGATTGTAGGCCCACAAAATACTAATATTAAAGATAATATACAAAAGAAAACATCATTTGACATTGCAGCAATAATTCTTTTTTCTTCAGTAGTATTAACTTTTTCTGCATTAACTACTTCTGTTATCTTTTCACCACAGTTTGGACAGAACTTATCTCCTTTATTTAATTCATTATTACATTTTGGACATTTCATCTTATCAACTCCTTATGATTATATTTTAATAGAATAATAAAAAAAACTCAAGATTACCTTGAGTTAATTTACAATGGCGCCCGATGCAGGACTCGGACCTGCGACCTAACGGTTAACAGCCGTGCGCTCTACCGACTGAGCTAATCGGGCAACTACAAGAAATATTATATGATAGTAAGTGTAATTTGTCAATAAAATTATGGACTTTTAATTATAAAGTTGATAAAATTATTTTAGTAAAGAGGGATAAGATATGAATGATAATTTCGATATAATTGATTTAGATGAGAATACTGAAACAACTACTCAAGTTCCTACAACTCCTGTAGTTGAACAAGCACAAATGCCTGATTCAGTAGCTCCTGATCATGTATCTCCATATAAAGAAAAATATAGTATATTAGAAACATTTGGAGAAAATTTAAGTAAAAAAGAATATGTTACAAACCCTGCTATTGGACGTGATAAAGAAATAGAACAAACAATTGAAATATTATTAACTCCTGAGAAGAGTGCTCTTCTTGTAGGTAAAGCTGGTATAGGTAAAACTGCTATTGTTGAAGGTATAGGTTATAAAATGGTTAATGGAACTATACCTAATGCATTAAAACCATATGAATTAATTAAAGTTAATATATCAAGTTTACTTGGAGAAACTATTATTGATGGTCATTCTGAAAATAGACTTCAACTTTTAGTAGATGAATTAAAAACTAAAAAGAATATTATCCTATTTATAGATGAAGTTCACTTACTTGTTAATAGAAATACTTCTAACATGAGTATAGACTTTGCCAATATGTTAAAACCGGGTTTAGACCGTGGTGATATTAAGATGATAGGTGCTACTACTGATGAAGAATTTGAAGCATATATTTTAAGAGATAGAGCTTTCTTAAGACGTTTCTTAAGGGTAGAAGTATTAGAACCAACAGTAGATGAATGTACTCAAATATTAATGGGTACTTATCCTAAATATGAAAAGAGAACTGGAATAAAATTAGCATATACAGATTTTATTAAAGAAAAGATATGTAGATTCATAGTTGAAATGACTGATGAATATAAAAGAGTATATGAGTTAGGTAATAGATATCCAGATATTGCTCTTACATTATTAATGAGTGCATTTTCAATGGCTTTATATGAAAATGCTACTGAAGTTAGAATTAAACATATATATAAAGCTATTATGAGAACTAAAGCTATATATCCTGATTCAAAAGTTAAAGAAATTGCTAGATTTAAAGAAGTATTTAAAGATATATTAGCAGAAGATAAAGTTAATTTTGATGAATATTAAGAGACCATGTCTCTTTTTTAATTGATTTAAAAATACAATATGTTATATAATTAATCTAGGTGATAATATGAAAAATAGGGGATTTACATTAGTAGAGTTATTAGCAGTAATAGCAATCTTAGCAATATTAGTTATTATTGCATTACCTAATGTAATGAAATTATTTAATAGAGCAAAAGAACAAGCATTTACTACTGAGTTAAAAGAAATATATAAAACAGCACAGCAACAATGGATAGCAGATTCAATGTTTAATACTCAAGAAAGAGCATATGCAAGTTGCCAAAATGGATGTCCAAATAAACTTGATATGAGTGGTAGAAGTGAACTTGAGTACTATATT